>SDBU01005937.1_pt1 | contig 14468 bp, 8 predicted proteins | sample 2277071 | NCBI WGS metagenome assembly SDBU01 (sample SAMN10397929, study PRJNA504765) | marine sediment metagenome | isolation source: marine sediment core GS08_GC12, 126 cmbsf | place: Arctic Ocean: Gakkel Ridge, Loki's castle | collected 2008
GTGGCAATTCTGGACTGGTTCAGTCGTTATGTCCTGTCCTGGCAATTATCCAACACATTGGATAATAACTTCTGTCTCAAGGCTTTAGAGGGAGCACTTTGCACTGTCCGCCAACCTCTTAGACAGATTTGTGCATCCTGATGTTAGAAAATGTTGGCTATGGGCTTCTGGCATCTATGAAGGTTTGTTTCCCGCCTGATCAAGGCCTTCCATCATGAGCTGTGTAGCGTTCCCTGGGGGATACTTCTGGTACGGCGGCCGGCGACTTACATGGCGCAACTGGAGCTGCGAAAAAGCGAGAAGCTCTAACTGTGCTGAAGGCTTGATCTCCGGATGGTCATGAAAGACAGGCGTGTTGGGAATAGCGGTGATCTTGCTACGCTCATGACTACATGCATATGTGACCACCGATCCACCCTGATATGTGACGACCAATGAGTCGAAGAATTCCTGGATCTCAACTCTTTCCTTCTTCAGTTCCAACCGAACATACAAGCGATAGAGTTTCCACGATATTCTCCCCTGTCCGTCCACAATGCGCGTGAACCGCTTGCCTGTTGCGAGCAGACTCAGTTCGAAGTTGTCTGGCAAAGGACGACCTCTGATGTCTCCTAATCTGCCCAGCGGGGTTTTCACCTCATCATTCCGGAATGCCCAATGCACGCGGTGGTTGTAATAGTCAGTATTCTCAGCATACACTCGCTGGACTCCTGTATCAGTCTTCTGGCGTTGTATATGTGGGTAGAGGTATGCGCGAAGCATGCCAATGAGGGATTCGGCATATGCGTTTTCCCACGGATGCCCAGGAGTTGTATAACTTACCTTCACCTGAAGCATGGCCAGGAATAATCGGTACAGCAGTGATATAAATGCCCCAGCGTTGTCACTGAGGATCTCTTCTGGCAATCCCCAACGAGCGAAGGCACGAAGCAGAACTAGAACAGCATCGCGTGCGTCTTTGGACAAACAGACTTCATCAGATAAGAGAACGCGAGACATCCCATCGATGATAACCAGGCTATGTACTTTCTGTCCATTCGGCAACGTCCTCAGGTGCATGTGGTCAACGAACCAGATCTGATGACAATGGGTGAGATTATATAAGGGTTGGGATGGCGGCTTGGGTTGTCTGGCCGCCACAAGAATCAGCCAGATACTGGTGTGTCCCAGCTTTTGCCCCTCATAATGGAACAGAGAAAGACGCCAACGCCCTAAACGTGGATTCTTACGACGTTTTCCCAATACAGCGGCTTTGATTTCTTCAGTGACTTTGCGGTGCGTGCGATGCGGAGCCGAGGAACGGTTCTCGTAGGTTTGGTATTCTTCGTAACGAGATATCCAGTAATAGAAGGTGCAACGTGGCACATGGTATTGTTGACTAATAGCTACAACTGATATGCCATAATCCTTCAGAGATAGCAGGTAGGCAACCTTTTCAGACTGGCTCAAGTCTTTCAGTTCGGAAGACTTGTCGAGAAAAAGGGGGCAGTCAATCCGCGTTCTCTGAGGATATTGGCTACTGTGCGGTAACGCATTTGCAGAATCCCTCCGTGAGCGAGAGCTTCAGCGATCTGGCGGGAACTGAGGTGAGGATATTGAAGTTTGTATTGGGCCACTTTGTCCCTGTCTTCTCCTGTGAATCTTTTTGGGTGCGAGTGAATAGCGTGAGACCTATCTACCAGGCTTTCCATGTCTCCGCCACCTTCCTGGAATCGCTTGAGATAATAGTAGATAGTGCTGAGGGGGACACCTGTTTCCATATTAACCTGCATGGGAGTTTTTTCATGCTTCAGGATACGACGAATCAGCTCATATTTCTGTGTTGCGTTCACAGCATTCCCTCCAGAATCCGCTTGTTAAATAGCCGCCATCTGCTATACTTCCAACATCCACCATGCATTATTTGGCGCCTATTACAGAGTAAAGCGGTCGGAAGGCAATGCCTATTTTCTAACATCAGGATGCACAAATCTGTCTAAGAGGTTGGCGGACAGTGCAAGTGTATTGCCTGTTTAGAAGTGTGAGGTGCCCCAGAATTTTTGGACACCAAAGTGGGAAACTCAAGCAAGATATTTCGACGGATTGTCAGAATGCGCCACTTATTTGACGCGACCCGAACGCCTCATAATAGATATTATGCAGAGCAATCAGCAAAATATGGAATTACTCTAAAGCCAATCATAGTCAGCGGTTACAGCTTTTTAGCCAATTATACAACTCGTTATCTGCTGTTCCATGCCAGTTATTCGAGAATATCGCCCGAATCCCGGCACCTAACACCTCAATATATACCCGATTCAGCATAATTATGGCACCATTGCTCCATGATAAATCGCTGGTTCCTGCTCCTGGATACCAGCGCAGACCTGATCCAGGACCATAATCGCCCAAAGTATATCCCCAACCTGATCAAAATTATCATAAATATGGACGCCGTTCTCTTCTTCTGAGTACATACAGTCAATGTCTCGCTCCTGGAGCACTGTCTTAATATCAAACCACTCAGAATCCGTGAGTACTATCTATTCCACAGTTCCGGCGCCGCCTACTGTATTTCCTGTTGCGTACGTGCGTATTCATCCTGACGACCTCCCCAGTGTCGTCTACAACCGCCTGGGCGTCAGAATACTGTTTGACCGGTTCTACTTGAATCAATATAGGTCGAACTCGAGAATTTCCTGCCTGCTTAGAGGGCGACGCCAGTATTTGACCTCGTCTATGACACCTTTGAAATAGAATAGACTTGCGGCCGTACCATCGCGGGTAATCGAATCAGCACCAATGGCAAACAGTTGGTTGGGGTATACATCTATCTCACCCTCTCCTGGGCGCATGTCTTCCAGATTCCCATCGACATAGAGTCTGAACTCCGAGCCGTCATAGACGCATGCGGCATGGTGCCATTCGCCCTTCTTCCAACTTGTTCGTTTGGAGTTCAGTATCGTCTGCGCTGCTTCCCCTGGTCCCTCGGTCCAAGCCATAAGAGCACCCGGCTTCTCCTCGACGTTCCAGTCACCCGTTGCGTTGAAGCCGAACATCGGTGCACCCGCGTGATAGACAGGGTTCTGTCTTGGATCTCCAGGATTGATGTCAGCGGTGGGCTTGAACCAGAACATGAGTGTGCATTGCTTCTTAGTAGTGTATAGACTCGTATCAGTGCCACAGTCCACCCAACCTGATATGCCGTCGAACTCAAGGGCTGTTCCTTTGATGCCTTTAACCCATTCTACACCGCCCAGAATATCGCCGTCATTGCCATTGCCGCTTACATCCTCAACGTAGTCACCCCGCCCTTCATTCATAGGCCAACATGCTACCATTTCCTGCCAATATTCCTCCGGGGGATCATTCACGTTGATAACAACAACCATAAACGACTGAGTATCAGTGTCGTTACTCTCGTCGCTCACCATTACCTCAACATCATGCTCACCTACATCAGCATTTGTAGGGACCCAACTGATCACGCCCGTGAATTCGTCTATTACCATGCCCGTCGGGAAATTTATGAGAGAATAAGTAATCGTTTCACCCATGTCCGGATCTGTGGCATTGACATCATAGCTGTATAATTCACCTTCCGTTGCTTCCGTGACCGCTATGGATATAATTTCTGGCGGGTTATTGACCTTGGCAGGAACACCAGCGGCTACACAACGGAAGCCACCATTGTTGAGACGTATCTTTGTTGCCACATCGTTTTCCCGGTAGGCAACGCGCAAGTCAGGCGAGTTCCATGGAAGACCTCGAACAACACGTAAATCACCCTGGTCTGGTCCCGCTGGGTTTTGTTTTGGCGACACCGAGTAATAACCAGCACTATACCAGTCGGCGCACCATTCCGATACATTACCTGCCATGTCATATAGTCCATATCCATTAGGCCCAAAACTGCCTACAGGAGCTGTTCCGTTCCATACATCTCTACCACCTGTACCCAGGTAGTTGGCGTCATCGTGAGTGAGTGTGTTTCCCCATGGATATCTCATGTCAACCAAGCCACCACGCGCCGCCTTTTCCCGTTCCGCTTCCGTGGGAAGGCGCTTGCCAGCCCATTCGCAGTATGCCACTGCGTCATACCAACTTACTCCCACTACAGGATGATCAGGCGCGTTGAATTTGGAGTCATCCCAGTAATTCGGCGTCCTGTATCCCGTCGCATCCATAAATACACTGTACATGGCGTTTGTCACTTCGTATCTGTCTATGTAAAATGCATCCACATACACGGGATGCACTGGAAGCTCATTGCTGTCACCCTCGCTAAACGAATCGCCCATCTGAAACTCACCTGCTGGGATTAACACCATATCTTCTGTAACTGGAATAGTGCTGCCGGCCACTGCTATGGTGAAGTTCTGGCTATCAATCCCGCCATTGTCATCGCTTACTTCCACAGTAACACCGTTGTTTCCCACATGGGTATTTGTAGGTGTCCAGCTGATGATCCCAGTAGCTGAGGATATACTCATGCCAGAGGGCGAAGACGTGAGGGAATAAGTCAGCACATTACCAGCATCCGGATCTGTGGCATCAACATCGTAGCTGTATAATTCATCCTCCGTTGCTTCTGTAACCGCCGTGGATGTTATCTCTGGTGAGAAATTCTCTTTGCCAACTTCCCCCGCGGCGCAGCGAAACCCATAGCGGAAATCGGCCTTATTCGGAACTTCAAAGCTGCGAGAGGCGCACTGCAGGTATATGCCATAGTAGTACCAAGACCCGCCGCGCAAGACGCGCTTCTTTCCTGAACTCGGGCCTTTCGGATTGCTATCTGGCGAACTTGAGTAGTAGTCGCCGTCATGCCAGTCCGCGCACCAATCCCATACATTTCCCGCCATATCATATAGCCCATAGCCATTGGGGGCAAAGCTCCCTACAGGGGATGTCCCGCTCCACGTATCTCTACCGCCGGTGCCAGCATAGTTGGCATCATCATGGCTGATGACATTCCCCCACGGATAGAGTTTACCAACCAACCCGCCCCTCGCTGACTTCTCCCATTCCGCCTCTGTGGGAAGTCGTTTGCCATAGAACTCAGCATAGGCCTTGGCTCCGTTCCAAGTAACCCTAATCACTGGATGAGTCTCATAACCCGGTTTGGCCCTGTAACTCCCGCCTGATTGTTCTATAAGACATTCCGCATCACCAATACCCAGCAGTATCTTCCCACTACTATCTGTGTTTTCGCCATAGGAATTCAGAAATGCGGCGTACTGCGAATTTGTCACCTCATATTTGTCTATATAGAAGTCATCCAGATATACTGTGTGCACCGGAAGCTCATCGCTATCACCCTCGCCCGATGGATCGCCCATCTCGAACTCACCTGCGGGAATCAGTACCATAGGAGTTTCTGAAACATCAATAACGGCAATGGTAAACGACTGAGTATCACTCCCACCATTGCCATCGCTCACTGATACAACCACATCGTTGTCTCCTACTTGGAAGTTCGTAGGTATCCAGCTAAACTCTCCTGTAGACGAATCTATGCTCATGCCTGAAGGTGAAGTCGTCAATGAGTATGTAAGCACATCTCCCACATCTGGATCTGTAGCGTCAACATCATAGCCATATACCGCATCCTCCGCAGCTGTGGTGATCGCAGTAGACGTTATCTCTGGCGGATCATTCACGTTGATGACAACAAGCGTAAACGACTGAGCATCACTTCCACCATTGCCATCGCTCACTGATACAACCACATCGTTGTCTCCTACTTGGAAGTTCGTAGGTATCCAGTTAATCTCTCCTGTAGACGAATCTATGTTCATGCCTGGAGGCGAAGTCGCTAGGGAATATGTCAATATATCGCCCACATCTAGATCTGTGGCATCAACATCGTAACTGTATAGTTCACTTTCCGTTGCTTCTGTAACCGCCGCGGATGTTATCTCTGGTGAGAAATTCTCATCGCCAATTTCCCCATCGGCGCAGCGGAACCCAAAGCTGGTGCTCGAGTTCGTCGGAACGCCGCTGTCACGGCCCGCCACGCGCAGTAAGTACGGAGTGCTGTACCACGACCCGCCGCGATCGACGCGAAGAGTTCCAGAATCTGGTCCGGTCGGGTTGCTCTTAGGTGAATTCGCATAATAATTCTCATCGTACCAGTCCGAACACCACTCCCATACGTTCCCTGCCATGTCATACAATCCGTATCCATTTGGGGCAAAACTGCCAACAGGAGCAGTATACTCCCATCCATCCTTACCGCCGGCGCCACTGTAGTTGGCGTCATCATGAGTGAGGCTGTCCCCCAAGGGGTACTTCTTCCCCTCCAGACCCCCACGAGCCGCCTTCTCCCACTCGGCCTCCGTGGGTAATCTCTTGCCTGTCCAATCAGCGTAAGCCTTCGCATCTTCCCAGCTTACACCCACCACAGGGTGATCAGGGCCGTTGTATTTGGAATCGTTCCAATACCTCGGAGCTTTATGCCCTGTCGCGTCCATGAACTTCTTATACAGAGCATTCGTCACTTCATACTTGTCAATGTAGAAAGCATCCAGGTAGACAGTGTGCACTGGGAGTTCATCGCCAAGGCCTTCATTGAAATGATCCCCCATTTGAAACTCACCTGCGGGAATCAATATCATAGGAGTTTCTGAAACACCAATAACGGCAATGGTAAACGATTGAGTATCATTGTCGTTATTCTCGTCGCTCACCATTACCTCAACATCATGATCACCTACATCAGAATTTGTAGGTACCCAACTGATCACGCCCGTGGATCTGTCTATTATCATGCCCTTCGGGAAATCTACTAGCGAATATATCAATATATCTCCCAGATCTGGATCTGTGGCATCAACATCATAGCTGTATAGCTCATCTTCCTTAGCCATCGTGATTGCTTCCGACGTTATCTCTGGTGAGAAATTCTCATCGCCAATTCCCCCCTCCGCGCAACGAAATCCCATGTGGCGATTCGACTCCGTCGGAGTGCCGCCTGCTCGATATGCAACGCGAAGGGAGCTCGAAGAGCTGGTGAAAGACCCGCCGCGCGCCGTACGATATGTTCCCGAACCTGGGCCTGTCGGATTCTCCTTTGGTGACTTCTCGTAATAACTATCATCGCGCCAGTCATAGCACCATTCCCATACGTTTCCGGCCATATCATAAATTCCGTAACCATTGGGTGCGAAGCTGCCCACGGAAGCAGATTCACCCCATGTATCCCTGCCGGCTGTGCCACTGTAGTTAGCGTCATCGTGGGTAATTGTATCCCCCCCGGGATACTTCTTCCCCACCAGTCCTCCGCGTGCCGCATACTCCCATTCTGCCTCCGTGGGAAGACGCTTCCCAGCCCACTCACAGTAGGCCATAGCGTCATTCCATGTCACCCCCACCACGGGGTGATCGGAGACATTGTATCTCGTGTCGTTCCAATACGTTGGCACACGATATCCCGTCGCGCCTATGAACTTCGCATACTGTGCGTTTGTGATTTCATACAAGTCCATGTAGAAGGCGTTGAGACGGACTGTATGCACAGGTTTCTCTTTATCCTCGCCCTCATTGCTCCCCATCTGGAACTCACCGGCGGGGATCAGCACCATCTCCCCTATATCAACAACGGTCCTTTTATCAACTGATATAGTAAAGCTCTGAATGTCAGAAGCACCGTTTTCGTCGCTTACCTTTACACTGACGGCGTTATCACCTGTCTGACTGGATAAGGGAACCCACCTAACCACGCCGGTAGATGAGTCTATCTCCATACCTTCAGGTGAAGTAACAAGGTAATATGTCAGCACACTATCAGCATCCGGATCGGTGGCTTCTACGTCATACGTGTAGAGATAACCTTCGGTAGCCTTAGTGACGGGCTCAGATGTTATCTCTGGCGGATCGTTGTCAATATCTATTAGTTCAGTCTGCTGCAGGCTTTCTCTTGAATTTCCCGCCAAATCCTGGACAATAGCCCTGTAGTAGATATACTCATTGGCATGCGCGCCCCATGTATCAGATGGCTCCGGGATGTTGCAATACCAGACATTTCCGTCCTCAGTCATCATGTCTTCATGGCTATCATTCTGGTCGCCCGATCCTATGTGGTAGCTAAGCTGTGGAGCCTCATCTCCCAGGCCACTTCCACCGCTGTCGGTGATGCTAACTGATACACGGAAACTCCCGGATGAGTCCTCGCTGAGATCCGCCGCCTTCTGCCAGTTGGAGAATGCCGGCTTTGTCTTATCAAGCTTGATGGCGGACAGTGTTTCACGTTTCCCTTCATTACCAATCTTATCCGCACACCAGTATTCCAGCGTGTTGTCCGCACCCTCTGTGGAAATCATCACGGAGACATTCCCCTGGTCGCCTATCTCATGCTCCTGCTCACCTTCCTTATTCAGGATGTAGGAAAGACTACTAACACCAGAACCTTCATTATCGTCAGCCTGAAGCTTGATGACAAAGTCCTCATTATTCCATAAGCCATCGCAGTCATGACTTATAACAGGTGGTTGGTTATCCACACCGAAGCTCTGAGGAAGCATATACTCCGCTGTATGTCCGCCATTATCGGTAGCTACTGCCTTAACCCATACGGCCTTGACTGTTTCTGGAATTGCTTCCGCCGTATCCCAGTTGATTGAGTATGGAGCACTACTATCGGGGATAGCCATGCTTATCCAGGCGGATCTGTCCAGACTGTAGTAAAACTGCACTGAAGCTATAGTGCTATCCACGTCCGACACCTCTGCATCTATTGTAAGTATTCCATTTTCCCAGGCGGCAAATCTGCTGGATATAAAAACCACTGATGGGTCATCTATGTTGTCTATGGCCTCCATCTGCTCATCGCTTACCACTTCGTTCTCCACCGCATCCACCAGCTTCACCCTATAGTAGATGTGCTCTCCCCGATAACGGTCCCAAGCCCCTGATGGCTCCAGGATGTCGTATCTCCACTTATTCTCGCTCTCCATTGTCATGGCCTTGTAGCCACGATAGTCTGTTTCCTCGCCTATATGGTAATCAAGCTGGGGAGCGTTTTTAGCCGGGCCACTACCGTCACCATCAGATACCAGAACCGATACCCGCAGCTTGCCTGAACTATCCTCAGTTATATCATCAGGCGTCCGTGACCACTCCTCCACCCATGGTGACTCGTTGTCTATACCAAAGGGATTATCCACTGCCTTCTCTGACGTCAGATCGTCATCATCTATGGCGGTTACCTTCACCCACACGCTGTCATCGGAACTCTTTACCACTGACGTGGTGTCCCATTCAGCCATATAAGGGGATTCCGCATCTGTGGCGATCTCATTCCATGTCTCTCCATTCAGGCTATACTCGAATCGCACCTGCTGGATGTTACCGTCTATGTCTGTAGCCTGCGCCTCTATCTTCAGTATCTTACTCTCCCATGCCTGGTAGTTGCTGGTGAGCTTCACATCTGGTGGACTCTTGATCGCGGCATGACTGCGATCGGTGATAAATGAGGGTACGGTCTGATTCTTCTCGTCGCCGCGGTACGCCCGTACCTGATAATAATAGGTAACACCTGGCGGAGCATCTGCATCCTCGTATTCAGCGGATGTAGACGTGCCGATGTGCTCAAAATCGCCATCTGGCGATGCGCTGCGATACACTAAGAAACCATCAGCTTCAAGTGTCGTGTCCCATTGCACTGCAATGCTCTTGTCCTTCGCCTGAACGCGCACGTTGTAGGGGTCACCATGCGTCTCTGGGTTATCCGGGTCAATGGGATTGGAGAAGGATAGCTCATCATGCTCCTTCTCGCATGACAGAAGTGTCAGGATGCATATCGTTGCCATCAACAGCATACTACATTTTGACCTGTACCTGCGAAACAGCATTTTGTCATCCTCTTCTTCAAGAAATAGAGCCCAAAGCTAGAATGGACAAGCCAGGATCACACCCACAGATCGTGGTGAGATCTGGGGCATCACCTGCAAGCGCGGCAAATCCGCCTGTGCCTGGGAAGTCTTTTCTGTCTCTAATGGCCCCGTCATCATCACATGCGCCATGTTTATCCCCCACACCACTCCTGCGGTTATAAACATAGCCTGTCGCAGGACAAATCTGCTGTCTGCCTTATCATGCGCGTCTATCATGGCTTTCTTGGCCGACTCAAACTCATGCGGCTTAAAGGAGTTGTTATATCTCACCACTGAACGGTCATAGTTATCCACTGCGCTGCCATACGACAGGTATCCAGCCGCCGCTCCGGCAGCTGCCCCTATTCCACCAAGCATAAACGCTGTACCACTTCTGTAATGTCCACCATAGTATTGCCCCCAGCCAGGGAGAAGTAGGGACCGCCATGCCATCTGTACACGCGATACAGGGAAAAGCTGGATCTCAAGCGTATTAAGGGTTTGCGGCACGACTGTGAATGATTGCTTTATGTTCTTGTACCCTCGCATGGTTGCCCGGGCTTCATAGTCTCCTGGCTTCACCCGGCGAAGCGATACAGGGGTCTGGTGTATACCCCGTTCACCGAGATCAATCCTGCATCCAGGTGGCTTGCTGATAATATAGAGTTTAGTCTGAGCTGGTAATCCAGCATCTATCTTGAGCGTCTGCCGGTCAGCTAGAGTCATCTCTTCGGTATATGGGTCGTGGTCTTCGTGCTCAATTGTTATGGTGTAGTGACCTGGCGGCTTAGGCAGGCTGGTGGGTGTCACCTTGTTTGTCAACTCACGGTTAATGCGAATGGTTGCACCTGCTGGTCTGGAAGTGATGACAAGCGTTCCCATCTTCTTCTCCAGCGACACCATAATATCCTCACTGACACCTACTTGCAGCTTCATGACCTGTGGGTCTGAGCGCCTGTAGAGCGGCGGCTTATCCACCTCAAGACTGTATTTCCCAGCAGATAGCTTCAACGTGGCTGGCGTCTTCATTCCAGTTACTTCATCACCGTCCACATACATGATTGCCTCTGAAGGTGACGATCTGACCGTCACAGTAGCCACAGGAAGTTGGAAGACGAAATCTCCCTTATCAAGAAGCGGATCCCGGATCTTTCCATACTGGGGATGCTGCGAGCCTCTAGAATAATTGACCACCTTTGCATGAAGAAACTCCCCAAGCTCCATCCCCGTCACATAGCCGTCTTCGAGGGTGTCTGCTTCGCCGTTCAAAGCCTCAACAAACTGCTGACGAAAGATGCTTCTATCAGGGACTTCTTCGTCGGCGCTTCCAGAAGTTATAAACTGGCGAATTGGTTTCGACGTTTTATCGGTGATATTTCTGGGGATCGCTTTGGTAATACTGAAAAGGGAGCCGGAAAAGCAACTGTCAAATAAGAACAAGGCGTGCTTGGAATCAATGTTCCTGGCGTAAACTTCAATCATTTGCATACTCATCGCTTTAGCTAGAAAACCGTTGAGGTCAATATGGGGATTAGGCGCGTCGGCAGGAACGATGTATCCCATTTCCGCGCCATACTTCTTTCTATGGGTGTGCCCATGCCCCGTAAAATAGAACAGAAGCCGGTCATCAGGCTCGCGCCCATGGCTGTTGATAAAGTCAGTGAACGCCTTTCCCAGCTCCTCGTAGTCAGGATTCTCCACTACAGTTACTTCAAAGCCATGTTTCTCCAGCACTTCCCTCACAGCCGGAATGTCTTCCTTGACCCCGGGCAGATCAGGCCAGCCATTCGTATAGTCGCTGACACCGATCACAAGGGCATAGCTGTTTTCATACAAGCCCACCTGCCGACCAGTCTCGTCCTTGATAACCAGCTTCATCATGCCCCGGGGTTCGTCAGCGTGGATCGTCAGGGTAAGGATGATTATAGGGCTCAGAAGCAATTTCAGGGCTGTTAGTAAATATTTCATAGATGTTTTCCCTCTTTAGTCGCTTCCCTGCGGCTGCTATCTGTATTTCATCCAGCCTTCCTTTTGGTTCGTGGAAGGTTCTCATCTAGCAGTGCTACGAAGTCACTGCCATGCCGAAGCAACTCATCATCGTCACAGTTCTCCATACCTATCGCCAGCAGTGCCTTTATGGCTTGCAGACCTTGGACATCAAGTCTTTTCGAAAGATCAGGCGCATCTTCCAGTATCTTGTATCCGCCCTTCCGGAAGCGGACCGAAATGCCAGCTCTGGACAAAGTATTCATGTAGCGGTAGATACCGCGTTCACTAATTTTGCAGAGCCGCGACAGATCAGCGGCAGTCAGGTCTGGATCCTCCCTAATATACCTTAACATCTCGAATACTCTTTCTGACTTCGCCACTTACTTCACCCCTCCTTAGTTCGCCGTCTACCCCCCTGGTGATAGCACCATGGTATAGATTAAAACTCAGAAGCTTGCGCTGCTCATTTCATGCACTTTTTCATTTGATGTAAACCTTAGCCTCAATCTGCACATGGTCCCGTACGTGAATCATTGCCTCCACTAGCTTTACATGATACAACTGTTCGACAACCGCCTAGACAGATATGTGCATCCTGATGTTAGAAAATGGGGGGGGGTCAGTGTCATCTCACCACTGACCCCCCAGACACTTCACCCTTATGATACGGCGTCCTTCAATCCCTTACCAGCTGAGAATGCGGCCACCTTCTTGGCTTTGATCTTCAATGGCTTGCCCGTCTGAGGGTTGCGGCCAGTCCTGGCCTTCCTCTTCTTCACAGAGAAGCTACCAAAGCCCACGATGCTCACCTTCTCACCTTTGACCAGTGCTCCCTTAATACCAGCGATGACGGCATCCACCACCGCCGCTGCATCCTTCTGAGTCATCTCTGCTCTCTCTGCTACTGCTGATGCCAGATCTGTTTTTGTCATCCGTTATTCTCCCCTCTCACAGTTAGTGTTTGTATGAACGGGCTGAAATATCTCTGTCAACCAAGCTATGGCGCTAATCACTTTGCAGGTATAGAATAGCGGCCATCCCTGGACCTGTCAACATAAAAGCCGTAACGAAAACGGGTCAGGGTAAGCGGGAAATTGAGCTTACCCCCAAACTTGGACAGCGGATTAAGGTGGATTTCTGAGTGATATTTTGTCATAATGAGGGACATATAGGAGACAAGATTTGATAGGGGGAAGCCCAACGAACAGGAACGGAGGAGGGTAGTTTTGGGTATGACACAATCTGGTATATCAAAGCACTGGTTTCCATCTTAAAGTGCCCGGTTTTCTGTCCAAAGATCGGGGGGAACCTCACCTTGGCGTTTCTACCAATGTTCTGTATCTGGCAGCATCGCTGGCAGTCTTGGCATAAAATTGATGGACTGGAAGCACATATATGCAGAAAAACCCCCAGAGGGGATAATATGATTTTCCCTGCCTCAGTACTCGCCCAAATGTTAGGAGGTTGCCCTGCGGTTGTCCTGCGGTTGCCCTGCGGTTGTCCTGCGGTTGTCCTGTGGTTCCCGGAAGTCCTGAAAAGGCGCTACGATGTGGGGGAAAAAGCGACAGGGAAGGATTTTAACGATGTAACGCTTCTCCCTCATGTTGTCATGATGGAGGCGGACAGAATCTTCGGATGGAACTACCCGAAGTTTAAGAAGAGCTCTTTGAAAGGCGTTCCAGGTGCACTATCCGCTAACCTCTTGGAGAGGGACAATTTACCCCACCCAGGAGGTAGATATGGAGTACAGCGATGCGGTAAAGACTCCTCTGGGCAACCTGGGATTTTCTCACATCGGGATGCGCGATTGTGCCTAAGCGGCCGGTTGATAGTGTATGCAGAAATTCAAAGGTCTCAGGGTCGTTCCCGGTCACTTTTTTCCTCAAATCGCCTGCCTCCTCGGTTTGCTGCAAGCCAGCTGCAAGCCCGAGGCAAGCCCGCTGCAAGCCTACCTCCCAAACAGCGTGGGCATAAGGGCAGGGAAAAACCCCCAATACCGCCAAAATAACTCTGTGCTTTTGCATGGTCAAACCGCCCCCTCCTGTCATAATGAAGGACATATAGGAGACAAGATTTGATAGGGGGAAGCCCAACGAACAGAAACTGAGGAGGCTAGTTTTGGGTGTGACACAATCTGGTATGTCAAAGCGCCGGCTTCCACATTAAAGTGCCCGGTTTTCTGTCCAAAGATCGGGGGAACCTCACCTTGGCGTTTTCTACCAATGACCTGTCTCTGGCATCATAGTTGGCAGCCTTGGCATAAATAGTGGGTCGGTGAGCGTACTGTTAGCATACGGTCTCTACAAGTCCAGAAGAGGTGCTCCGATGTGAGGGAAAAAGGGCCCAGGGAAGGATTTTGACGCCGCGATGTATTAGCCGTATCACCATGACGGAGGCGGACAGAATATTCGGATGGAACTTTGCCAAACTGTAAATTTCAGTTGTGATGGAAGGATTATGCCTGAATGGTGGGGATTTTTAAACCGGAATTCCCGGGACTTGTAAACAGGGATCTACAGCGTTCTCCATCTCTATCTCCAGGATCGAACCATTGCGTTTAGCCCAAATCCTCCTCCCCTTTCCTCGGCTTAAACCACTTACGCCAAAACGGTTCCCGGTGATATTCCA
>SDBU01005938.1_pt1 | contig 14468 bp, 14 predicted proteins | sample 2277071 | NCBI WGS metagenome assembly SDBU01 (sample SAMN10397929, study PRJNA504765) | marine sediment metagenome | isolation source: marine sediment core GS08_GC12, 126 cmbsf | place: Arctic Ocean: Gakkel Ridge, Loki's castle | collected 2008
AGCTCAACTTAGAACTTTACGAGCGAACGGATCCTGGGAAGAATTATGGCAAAAAGTTGCTTAGTCGACTCTCATAGAGTACGGATTTTAATCACACCCTTTCGAAAAAGAGAGCTCCTAAACCGAGGGAATGAATTCGCATATACCCTCTAAACGCAATCGAGGCGTTTTCTTAAGCTAAGTATCGCGTGTGAGCCGAAAACAAGAATGAATCCCCAAAGAGCAAACAAACAGTACCAATAAGGGAGATACCCTTCTTGTCCCAAGCAAGCGGCGCGCATTCCTTCCATCACATAAACCATCGGATTGATCAAGATGCAATAGCCAATGATGGGAGAAAGTTCGAAGCTCGCTTGCCATGTGAAGAAATAGGCTCCAAACATAAAAAGGGGATTGATGAAGCGCAAGAATAAGCTTGAGATGCTTTGCAGGTTTTTGATCACGCCGGTCAGCCAAAGACTAAAGAATCCAAAGAAGAGGCAAACAGTCGGAAATAGGATGATCAATTGCAACAGATTGATCTTTAGAAGATCAAAACTCTCCCAGAGAATGAGTTTCCCGAGGAGGAAAAGAGGAGCGCAAAGGAGCAAATTATTGAAGGCCCATTTTATGGCGAGTTGTCCAAAAACGACCCAGTAGGGGACAGGCATGCAAAGGGAAAAGGTGATGGTCTTGTCTCCTTCGATATCGAAAATGAGCTCTCCGACTTGTGCGATAATATCAAAGAGGCCAAAGCTGGCAATGGCTCCGATCAAAATAAAGGGCCCATAATTAGCAGAGACGCCCAGTTTCGGCATGAAATACCCGAAGATCACTACATTTGTGAATAAGAGGAAACACGTGTCAAAAAACTTGGTCAAAAAAACACGACGATGTTGCCGAAGATCTTTGCGCATCAATTGGATAAAGAGCTTGCCAATCATTTTTCATCCTTCGCTTTTTCCATCAAGTGGAGAAAGACTTCTTCGAGATTTTCTTTTTTGAAATGCTCATTGAGTTTTTTCGGGGTGTCAAGCGCTTGAACAAGACCGTTGTCGATGAAGCAGACTCTATCGGAGAGTTTTTCTGCCTCTTCGAGATAGTGGGTGGTGAGCAAGATGGTCACCCCTTCATCACGAAGGGCAAAAATGATTTTCCAAAGATTTTTTCTGATGTGGGGATCGAGACCCACTGTTGGTTCATCCAGGATGACGAACTTGGGGTTATGCATGAGTGTTCGTGCAATCAAAAATCGCTGTTTATAACCCCCAGAGAGGTGTTTGGGCAAGTATTTGACATAATTGCCGAGATCAAAAAGTTGGACGAGGTGATTCTTTTGCTTTTCAGCTTCCTTTTCTGTCTTCCCAAAGCAACGAGCAGCAAAGACGAGTGTCTCTTCAATTGTAAGATCGGGATCAATATTGGGTTTTTGGGGACAGAGTCCTATCATTTTTCGATAGCGCAAGATGTCTTTGTAGATGGATGTACCTTTCCAAAGGACATCTCCACTTGTCGGGGGATGGAGTCCAGCCAAAATACCAGAGAGAGTAGTCTTACCTGCTCCATTGACCCCCAGAAGGGAAAAAACTTCCCCCTCATAGATTTCAAAAGAAATGCCCTGAACAGCCTTGTTGAGGGGCTTTTTCTTCTGAAAATAGGTTTTATGAATGTCTTGTAAGACAAGCAGAGTTTTATTCATCCTCCTCCAGGGGATTTAGGGGGCAGAAACGACTTTAAAACTCGCTTCTCTAACAGTATGTAGACTTCAGTTTTCACTGAAAAACATGAGAAAGATTTTAGAATGCTAGGGGAATAAAAGTATATAACTCAACTTGTCCCCAATCGATTTTTGGAGCGTTAAAAAGCGGAGAAGCTGCAAGATTTGTGAGGAAGGGAAGGTGAAGTTCACCTTTCCGACGAGAGAGCGCGCAGCAGATTCTTCGTGCAGGTAGCTCCAGAAAGGGATAGGGGGCAAGTTGAGTTATAATTATGAGAATAGAGTATTTAAAGATTCTGCTAGTGTGGGATGGGCAAAGATTGCCTCTCTCAAAAGATGTGTGGGCACATTTCCCATCATGGCGATTTGTAGCATTGCCATCAGCTCCCCCCCTTCGACACCGAGAATGGCGCAGCCAAGAATGGTATCGGTTTCTTTGTGGATGACGGCTTTCATCAGTCCTTCAGTCTCACCAATTTCAATTGCTCTGGCAACATAGTTCATTGGTATTGTTACAACTTCATGAGGAATTCCAGCTTTTTTGGCTTCTTCCTCCGACATTCCAACTCGGCCGAGTTGTGGATCGGTAAAAACTGTATAAGGGACCATGCGTCCGGCTACAGTGCGATTTTTTCCTTCGAGAAGGTTATCTTGTAAAATCCGAAAATCATCATAAGAAATGTGGGTAAAGGCAGGGCCTCCTTTCACATCTCCTATCACGTAGATATGCGGACAAGATGTTTGGAGTTGATCATTCACTGGGATAAATCCCTTTTCATCTATTTGGATTCCGGCTTTTTCTAGAGATAATTCCCTTGTGTTGGGAGTGCGTCCTGTTGCGATGAGGAGATGAGAACCTTGAATACTCTTTCCTCCTTCAAGCACCACTTCGATCCCTTTTTTCACTTCCTCGACTTTGGCATTAAAGAGGAATGTAATTCCTTCTTTTTCCAAAATTTTTCTCATGGCATCAGAAATGTCAGGATCTTCTCGTTTGAGGATCCGCTCACTACGTGCCAAAATCGTCACTTTGCTCCCAAAACGGCGAAACATTTGCCCAAATTCCAGGGCGATATAGCTGCTTCCAATGACAATGAGGTGCTCAGGAAGCTCATTCACCTCCAAGATTGAAGTGGAATCGAGAAAAGGAACCTCTTCCAGCCCTTTAGTTCCAGGAATCATTGGATGGGCCCCCGTATTGATCACGATCAATGGTGCTGTCGCTGTTTTATCTTCTATAGCAATCGTGTGAGGATCTACAAAGTGGGCAGAACCAAAAACAAGGTCTAGATTTTCCATTTCTTCCATCCGCTTTTGGCTGGATGCGCGAAAGGAAGCGACAATCTGATTTTTTCGTTCTAACACCTTTTGCATGTCAATTGATTGGAAATCGGCCTGAATGCCAAAGGTTTTGCAGTTTCGAACATTATGGGCTATTTTTGCGCTCGCCACCATCGTTTTAGTTGGAGTGCATCCTCGATTGATACAGGTCCCTCCGACCTTGTCTTTCTCGACGAGCAGGACTTTCTTTTTTTTGAGCGCAAAGGCGTTTGCTAGGGGATTTCCTCCTTGTCCTGAACCAAGGACGATGAGGTCGTATTTTTCTGTCATATTCACAAGATAGCTGACCCAGTAAACCGCGTCAAGAAATAATAATAGTAATTCATTGAATATCAACAATAAAAAATAAAGCTTTAAATAAATCTTATTGTTTATTATAATATTTAATTATGGATATTAATAAAGTTCTTTTATATGGCGGCGAAGCTCTTGTCTTAGGGGGATTAACGCTGCAACCTTCTAGTCTTCAAAACCTTATGATGACTCTTGGATATGTTGGAATATTTGCAGCTCAGAGTCCGAAAGGGTATTTTGCGTCTCTAAAATCACGAGCCCAAAGAATCCAACCTAGTAGCTTCATTTGGGCTGCGATGGGAGCACTCTGTCTAGGAGGGACCTACTACCTTGCAACGAGAAACACTCAACCTGCTGGCTGTGAAAAAGTTGCGTCTGACATTTGCAAGATACATAGCAACTATTGCGAGGGGAATCTTGGGATCCCACGATTGAAAATGCCACAATTTGATGGAGAGGTGATGAAGAGTTTTCTTTCGGAGAATGCCCATTCTTGTGAAACCATTCCTGCGACGGCGCTCGCACCCATCCAAAATGAGGGAAATTTTGTTAAAATTCAGTCCATGATGCATTCTACAACACAGGGCATTTGGAATGCCTGTACACATCCTATTCTCATCACAAAAGATAGCCATATTCTCGATGGACATCACCGAGGATGGGCCTGTTCTTGGCTCAATCGGACCATCTCTGTTTTTCGGTTGTTAAATTTTACTGCTCCCCAGGGAGTTAATGCTGCAAATGCATTTCCTGGAGTCCAAAATCACGATTTCGATGTTTTCAATGACTAAGGAAATCCTTTCTCAGATATAGAATCGATACTCCATGAGAAAATCCTTTTCGAGTAAATTCGATCTGAAAACCAAATTTTTGATAGAACTCACTTGCTTGAAAACTGAATGTTTCAACAAAAGCAAAAAGATATCCTTGCTTTTCTCCAAAGTCGAGGGCTTTTTTCATAAGTTGTTTTCCTATCCCTCGCCCCTTTTTCTTTTCGCTAACCCAAAGATTTTTGAAATGTAGGGCTCCCCAATAGGGTCGCACGACAATGGCGCCGACGAGCTGATTTTCCTCTTGGGCAATAAAGGCTATAGGATCTTCTATTCCCTCATATCCCATTTCCTGGATAGCATGTTTACGAAAGCCCTCTTGAATTTTTCTTTTTAGATCGGGTGTAAAGGGAACTTGTGAAATCTGCATCATAGGACAAAATTGTAACAATCAAAGCCTTATAATGGTAAAATATTGTGGTTTCAAAATCGTGGGTTTCTCCGTATGTCCATTCCTTTCAGAAATAGTGTCAAAATCCTCTTATTGAACGAAAAAAAAGAGCTTCTTTTGATGTGTGCGGATGATCCAAAAATCACTTCAGTTGATGGTGAATATCATGGACGTTTTTGGTTTTCAATTGGAGGTGAAATCCAATCAGGGGAATCCATTCACGAGGCGACTATTCGAGAAATTTATGAAGAAACGGGGCTGGATAAAGGAGAAATTGAGTTTGGTCCAGTCGTCTGGTTTGGAGAGTTTGATTTAGTTTTAAATGGCACTATGACTCGTCTCAAACAAACATTCATCGTTGCCAAAACAGGGCAAGTGAATGTTTCTCTCACAGATCTCGATCAATGGGAGAAAGCAGCAGTCAAAAAACTCGCCTGGTTTTCTCTTGAAAAAATTCAAAATTGTGACGAAGTCATCTATCCTGTTTTACTATCGGAATTTCTACCCGATATCCTTTCGGAAAAATACCCAGAAAAACCTCTCGAAATTGATCTTGCAAAACAGCCGAAATAAACATTGCTAAATATTCCGCAAAGAAAATATGCTCTTGCCAATTTGCCCTTTTGCAAATTGAAAAAAATGGAGATGTATTTTTATGAAAAAAGTTTTATTTATTTTCTTTCTTTTGTCTAGTGTTGCGATTTATTCTCAGAATGCAATTCTTGATCAATTAATTTTCGAAATTAGAAACCCTCAGACAGATTCAGTATGTTTTCGCAATGCTTTGGAAAAAATTGGAGAATATTTAGCTCTTGATGTCGCCTGTGAGCTCGATACCAAAGAAAGCAGAGTCCACACTTTGACGGATGCAGATGCCGTTCATCACTTAATCGATGAAAATCCTGTGCTGGTCACAATTCTTCGTGCAGGAATCCCTCTCAATTTAGGTGTACAGAAAGTTTTTCCCTACTCTAAGGTTGGGTTTATTGTGATGGCAAGAGATGAAGAGACATTGAAAGCAGATGTTTCCTATGTTGCTCTTCCCAGTTTAGCAGATCAAACGGTTATTCTTGCTGATACGATGCTAGCTACGGGGGGTTCCATATTTGATGCGCTTGAAATTTTGGTACAATGCAACCCAAAAAGGATTTTTGTGATTACAGCGATTGCAGCGAAGCCTGGCATTGCGCGCATTTTGCAAAAGTTTCCCAATGTAAAAATCTTTGCAGGAGCAATTGATTCAGAGTTAAATGAAAGTGGCTTCATAGTGCCAGGGCTGGGAGATGCTGGAGATCGATCCTATGGCGAAAAGGTCCACACTTTGCAGAATATGGGGGAAACTCAATAGCTTTTGAAAAAGTTTTTCAAATAGGAGAGGTTTTCTAAGTAGACATGCTTGTGTTTTGATTCCCAAGTTCCTCTTTCAAAAGTGAACCCAATAGCTCCCAGTGACTTGAGAAGTCTAAGGAGGGGTAAAAGTTCTTCTAGATGGGGAAGAGGGCGTATGGTTTCATAACCTTGCAAAAATGAAATCCGAGTGGAAGGATATTTTCCCCACACCAATAAATCCATTTGGAGGAAATCTTCTTCTGCAAAAGATCCCATGGTATTCTCAAAGTCAATGACGGCTTGAATTTTGCCATCCGAGGCAATGACGTTTCCCGGTCGATAATCTCGATGAACGATACAAGGACCATCGACATCCTTTAAAAGGTGGAGATGCTCGTCTACAAATTGTATGCATAATTTCAGGAGATTGGATGTGACAAGCGTCTCGCATTCCGCAAGTGATCGGTCGAAATAGCTTTGCATGGCTTTCATAGGAGTCATTTTCTCATTTTCTGGGTTCTCTTCAAGGGAAAGATCGGCGTAAGTCTGCGTAGGAATCGAATGGAGCTTTCCCAGAACCTCTCCCATTTTGCATGCCCATTCATTTGTTAGTGTCGGTCCCTTCAGCAATTCACCCTTGATATCTTCCATCAAAATTCCTCCTGAAAACTCCTTCTGAGGGGGAATGACATTTGCGATTTTTGGGACTGGAATCTTTCCCTGTAGAAGAGTTAGGTAATATTTCTCCTTTCTCCATCGATCAGAGTTATAGGAAAACTTTAAGATGAAGGATTTGTTGGAGAGATCCCAAACGCGAAAAACCAATGAGCTCAATGAATCGCCATGAATGATTCGCTCGATTTTAGAAGGGGTAAAATCTATCTGAGTGAGGATTGCTGCTGCTTGATCTTCGAAACGGGTCATAGAGCTTAAAAAGCTCTATAATGCTCCATAAGCTTGCAGAGAGTCAAACTTTTTTGGCCGATCTACTCTTGTGAATGGGAACTAAGAGATACAATGGCATGGTGGAGAAGATGAGGATCATTCCATATGACAAGATATCTTGTCCTGCTCCTAAAATGGCCCAGAAAGAGTAAATGATAGCTAAAAATGCAATAATCTTTGCCCTTTTATCAAAGGTATTCTGTTTGCCTTTCAGCAAAATGATCTCTGCCACGGGGACATAGAGGTAAGGAATCAGATTAGCTAGTGTTGCGACCAAGATGATGACTTTGAATTGATCGACTAAATTTTTTGAAATGGTCAGTAATAAGACGATGGAGATCAATATGGATGAAATCATCAGTCCAACGGCTGGAACTCCTCTCTTATTGAGTTTTTGAAAAATTTTTGGAAAAAGTTTATCTTTTGCAGCGGCCATAGGAATCTGGCCTTGCAATAGGGTCCATCCATTTAAACATCCTAAGGATGAAATAATGGCTCCTAATGCTACGAGCCATTTTCCCCAAGGTCCAAGGATCACTTCAGCAGCATCGGCAAAAGGGGAGGTGGAGGCTTGTAATTGGCTATTAGGGATCATCCCCATTATTGCAGCGGAACTACAAATGTAAGCGACTGCGGCAATAATGGTTCCTAAGAATGTCGCCAAGGGGATATTTCTTTTAGGATTGATTACTGATTCGGAAGGGACTGTTGCCGATTCTACGCCAATGAAAGCCCACAATGTCAATGTAGCTGCTTGGGTAATTAAAGAGAAATTGGATTGCTGCGGGGTTGTGACATTGAGGGAATCAAACACTAAGCTGGGATTGAAGTAAAACCATCCGACAAAGGCGATAAATAGGATTGGGATGAGTTTCAAGACCATGGTGACGGATTGTACAATCCCTGCATTATGTACTCCCATGACATTGATAAAGGTAAAAATCCAGATAAAAATAATGGAAACAAGACATCCTATCAATGGGTTGGCTAAAGCTGGGAAAAATACCGCTGAGTAACCAACTGCAGCCAGCGCAATGGCGGCATTTCCAACCCATATGGCAATCCAATAGCCATAAGCTGTTTGAAAGCCGATAAAATTTCCAAAGGTGTTTTGCGCATAGGCATAAGGACCACCTGCTTTCAAAACAAGGCTACTCATGCGGGCAAACACAAATGCAAGGAATAATGTTCCCAGTGCAGTGATTCCCCAGGAGATTAAGCTCAAGCTTCCGAGTTGGGCTAAGTTGGAGGGCAATAAAAAGATTCCCGATCCAATCATATTTCCAGCAACGAGGGCGACTAGAGCAAATAATCCAAGTTTTTTCTTCTTTTCTTCCATCAAACAATCCTAATAAGAGCGCTTACATCGTTGCAACCAGGACAGCCTTAATTGTATGCAATCGATTTTCTGCCTGATCGAATACTTTTGATGAGGGGCTTCTAAATACTTCGTCAGTCACTTCCATTTCAGAGAGTTTGTATTTCTCAAAAATATCCTGCCCAACGATTGTATTGGTATCATGAAATGCAGGGAGGCAGTGAAGGAAAATAACATCGTTATTTTTTGTCTTTTTCATGAGGTCCATCGTGACCTGATAGGGCTTTAATTGTTTGATCCTTTCCTCGAGTTTACTTTCTTCTCCCATCGAAACCCAAACATCTGTGTATACGGCATCTGCATTTTCAATTCCTTGTGAAATATTATCGTGCATTTCAATTTTAGCGCCAGTGTTCTTTGCGATTTCCATTGCCTCATGAATGAACTCTTTTCCTGGGAATAGTTCTTTGGGGCCAAGTCCCACAAAATGCAGGCCCATTTTTGCAGATCCAATCATTAAGGAGCGTCCCATATTACTCCTCACATCTCCTACAAAAACGAGTTTCACTTTAGAGAGGGGCTTTGGAACATATTCTTTAATGGTCAAAAAGTCGGCTAATATTTGGGTGGGGTGATACACATCGGTCAATCCGTTCCATACCGGAATTCCTGCATGTTTTGCTAGATTATCCACGGTTGCTTGTTTGAAACCTCGAAATTCAATCCCATCGTAATATCGGCCTAAGACTTTTGCTGTATCTTCAATCGATTCTTTTTTCCCAATATGGCTCCCAGATAGGAAGGTGACATTGGCTCCCTCATCAAAAGCGGCTACCTCGAACGCACAACGGGTTCTTGTCGACTCTTTTTCAAAAATGAGGACAATATTTTTCCCTCTTAAAAGATCTCCTTTTGTCCCTTGCAATTTTTTTTCTTTCAATTGCATGGACAAATCCAATAGATATTCGATTTCTCTTGGTGTGAAATCTTTTAGGGTTAAAAAACTTCTTCCGTTCAAATTAATTGGCATTTTTTTTCTCCCTCAAGTGCGTTGCACTCTCAATAATAAGTGATTTCTTTAGTGTCTTTTTTAATCCAGGTACCAGATTCTCCCTCTAAAATGGCTTCCATTTCAAATAAGCTGCCAATAGCAGCTGGTTTCCCTGTTTGTTCCACGAAAACACTGGCTGCCTCGATTTTGGGCTTCATGGAACCCTTAGCAAAATCCATTTTTCTAATTTGTATTGGAGAAATTTCCTTGATCATCTTTTGTTTTGGTGTATTCCAATCTTTATATACAGCTTCCACATCTGTCAAAATGAGAAAAACATCCATTTCCAGTTTCTCTGCAGCAAGTGCAGAAACGCGATCTTTGTCGATCACCCCTTCTTTTCCAATTAGGGAATGCTTTGTTTCTAATACTGGGATCCCTCCACCTCCACAAAAGATCACTACATACCCTTTATGCATGAGATCTTTTGCTGCATCGATTTCAACGATTTCTTTAGGCAAAGGGGAGGGGACCACTCTCCGGTAATATTCCCCATCGGGAGCTACATCCCAATTTTGTTCTTTTGCCAGCTGCAAAGCCGTTTTTTTATCGTATACAGGTCCAATAGGTTTGCTAGGGGACAGGAAAGACGGATCATTTTCATCAACGATTACCTGAGTGAGCAAGGTGACAACTGATTCAAGCCCCTCATTAAAAAGTGCCTGTTGTAAAAGATAGCCAATCATCCCTTGGCTTTCGGCAACTAACACATCCAATGTATAGGGTTTTACTTCTTCATAAGAATTTGCGAGCAAAGACAATAAGCCAATTTGAGGACCATTGCCATGGCAAATGACGAATTTGTTGTCTCTTGCCATTTTTTCAATGACCTTTGCCCCTTTCTTGATGTTTTCGATCTGGACTTCTTGTTCTAAGGGTTGTCCTCTTTGAATTAAGGCGTTACCTCCTAAAGCAATCAATATTTTCATCTGTTACCCTTAGGTTGTTGTGGCTCTCTCGATTGGACAAGACATGCAACGAGCGCCGCCTCTTCCTCTTCCGAGTTCTGCCCCGGGAATTTCCAATATCTCTATCCCTGCTTCTCGGAGCACTTTGTTGGTCCTTTCATTTTTTCCGTATCCAACGACAACTCCCGGAGCTACGGCAAGTAAGTTACTGGCGTCTGTCCACTGTTCCCGTCTCTGAATGATGGTATCTTCTCCATTTCCCACACAGATGAATCGGACTGAGTTTGTTTTTAGTACCTTTTTCAGAGCGTTTAATAGACTTTCTTCTTCGATAAGCACTAAATCACCCTCTTGATCTTCTGGGTAAATGGACCAAACTCTTGGAGAAAAATCAGAAAAGGCCACACAAAAACTCGTTTCATCGACCATTGTCATGACTGTATCTAAGTGCATACAAGCGCGACTCTTAGGAAGTTCTACCAAGAGGATCTGTTTCACAACGTTGTTAGCAAACAGGCGATGCGCGAGGATCTCTATGCTTTGAGGATGTGTCCTTTGACCAAGCCCGATCAAGATGCAATCTTTATGGATGACCAGAACATCTCCACCTTCCATTGAAAGGCGATCTCCCTCAGTTCCATTATACCAGATACCAAATGATTCTTCTTTGAACATAGGATGGAATTTGTAAATAGCAGCTGTATTTAAAGTCTCGCCTCTTCGAACTTCAAATTCCATGCGATTAATCGCGACCCCTTTTCCAATCCAGCAGGAAGGATCTCTTGTGAAATAATGATTGGGAAGCGGTGGGATGATGAAATCACTATCTTTATAGATTTTTCCAATGATTCCTCTTCTTTTGATTTTGGTTTCTCCCAAAGTGAGCCCTGCAATCAAATGATAACTTAGCCTGTCCGTGCTTAAGTGATACAAGTAATCGTATGTATATTTGATGAAATTCAAATTAAGATCGAACTTAGAAAGTAATTTAGTTAAGATCCACTTTCTAACATCGCTTTCTTGTAGTATGTCTTTAAGCAAATGATCAAAATAGTAGACAGTTGCCCCACGACTTCTCAGGATTTCCGCGAAAATATCATGTTCTTTATCCGCCTCTTCCGTATAAAGAATATCATCAAATAGAAACTCAGAAAAAGTTTCTGGGGTAATTCTTTGGAGAGCAATTCCTGGTCTATGGATGATTACTCTTCGCAAAGGAGCAATTTCTGATTCAACACAAAGCATAAGAAAATTCCTTGTTTTTCAAAGGGCCTAGCCATAAGTGCCATCCATTTCAAGAGGAAGAGCTTTCTTCAATTAGGCCCACTCATCTTTTCTATTAGCACTTCTAGGAAAAAATTCAAATAAGATTTTTGTTTGTCTAGGGCATGAAAATGAAGCTATCTAAGTCGAGCAATTCTTGTCTTAGAGTCTTTCTCTGAATTTCATTCTGAAACAATGGAATTAATTGTTTTGGCCGAGTAAAAAAATGGGTGGTTTTGAGTTCGAATCTCAGTCCTAACCTATTCAATTCTGAAGTTCCTAGAAGATAGCGTTATTTCGACAAAAGAGTTGTTATTTCTGGATCTCGGGAATAATCACTAGGCATTAAGCCTTTTTTATCTGGGGTTTCTGGAGTTGCTCTTATTTCTAAAAGGAGTTTCACAATTTGAATATGTCCGTGCTCTGCAGCCCAATGGAGAAGATTTTTGCCTTCTTCATTGGTTTCAGTTAATTTTGCAAGTATTAGAGTTCTCGGATCCTGTTTTCCGGTTAGTTCTCTCGTTCGAAGGAGTTGATAGAAAGAAGGTACTGTTGGTAAAGTCCTTAGCCAGTCAATAGCAAATTGTGGATTGTAATCAAACGGGATTTTTCCATTGTGGAAACTGAGTAGTCACTAAGCGATGTACCAGTGCGACGTCTATCACTAACTTCTTATTCATAGCTTAGTCTCTTAGAAGATTGTTGCTGAAAACTTTATCTGAGGCAATCTGAAAGATAACTTTGTGGAGTTATCATGCGTCCTGGAATTCCAAGTTCTTTCATTGCACTTTTCAAAGCTCTTTCTTCTCGTTCTTTAGTACTTGGATCATTGATATCCCACACAACCTGTAGCAATTCCATTGAGCCATTTTGGTGCTCAACCAAAAAGTCAATCTCAAATCCTTCTTTAGTTCGATAATAATAGATTTTTGCACCTTGTCTTTTTAAATCTAAAAAAACAAGATTTTCAAATAAACATCCAAAATTGTGAGAAATATCTAATCTATTTGCATATATTAAGCCACTATCTACAGCATAAATTTTTTTCGGATTTAATTGCATTTTTCTAACTGATTCAGTAAATAGAGGAACGCTGAAGATTAAAAATGCATCTTCTATGTATTCAAGATATTGATATATTGTATCTTTTCCAACTTTTATTCCTTGGCTTTTTACATCATTATAGAACTTGTTTACGGCAAAAAGAGAAGAAATATTCTTAATAAGAAATTTGATTAAATATTTTACGAGAGCAATATTTGTGATTTTGTGTCGTTCTATGATGTCGCGAAAAATTACGGTACTAATATAATTTTGGAGTATTGTTCTCCTTTCATTTTCATATAAATATTGTATCGCAGGAAAACCACCGATGACCAAATATTCTTCAAAGTGATGATAAAATTGATCCAGAATTTTCTTTCCAATGAGTGATTTCGGTTTATGAATATCGTGTGCTTCCCAATATTCTTGAAATGAATAGGGCCACACTTCTGTTGCAATAGAACGACCACGTAATGAAGTGGAAATTTCTTTACTTAAAAGTTTTGCCGATGATCCGGTTAAGAAAATTTTCACTTTTTTACTGTCATAAAATCTTCTGATAACTCGGGGCCATCCTTCAACATTTTGAATTTCATCTAAGAAAAAATAACATTTACGATCATGATTTTGAGGATAGAGCGTATAGAACATATCCAAAAGAGCTCCTAACTCTTTCTGACTCATTGGCAAAAGTCGGTCATCTTCAAAATTAATAAACAAAATCTGCTCTAGATGAACGCCCTGAGCGAGAAGGTCTCTGATTTTTTGGTAGAGTAAATATGTTTTCCCTGATCGACGCATACCAATAGCAACATTGATCATTTTATCTACATCTGGGAAAATCTCCTTTCTTTTGACGCTATCTTCTGTATCCGGTAGCTGATCAGAAAATTCTTCAAGTAAAATCGAAAGCAAGTGATCCATAATATTGTCCTTCCTTACAAGGATATATATCACGATTTCTTCCTTGTGCGCAAGGGCAAAAAGCTTGCACCGGCAAGCTTGAATTCATAAGAAGCTCTATATGAGAGGGTTGGGCTAGATACCTAGCTTGCGAAACCGAATCCCGATGGCAACAGGAACATCATGAAGGGTGTGCCAACCAGTATGCTCTTGCAGGGATTCAGTTTCTGGAAAAGCCCTCTCTTCAAATCCATCGATCACAAAACCACTCTCGAAGGTATTCTGAAAAATATCGGTGAGTGAGCGATGAAAAAAGCAATGTTCTTGGGGGAGTTCAGGAAGGGCCTTTATCCGCGTTGTTGTTGGATGCAGATAGTGAATGACTTTTACCCCGCTTGTATGAATGGTCGTTCCATTTTGTTCGAATGATTCATGGAAAATTGGCCCTACTGTCTTTTCAAAACAGGTATGTGTTGAGGTCACCACAAAGACACCATCATCTTCTAGTACTTTGGCTACACCTTTGAAAATAGGAGTGACGTCTTCTATATCCATTAAGGCCATATTGCAAATGATGATATTGAAAGGATTGTCCAACTGATCATAGGTATGAGGATCAGTTGAATCTGCTGAAAAAAAATGAATTTTTTCTAAGAGATCAGCGGGAGTTTTATTTTGTGCAATTTCTATCGCATTTTCAGCTGCATCAAATGCCCATACATTTGCTCCTTTCAGGGCGAGAATCCGAGCTAAAAAACCATTTCCACAAGCGATTTCTAATATGTTGGTATGATTTTCGATTGTGGGAATGAATTGTTCTAACATCGGATCAATGATTTGATTCTGAAAGGAAGACCCTTCCATCATCAGCGCGTCCCACATTTTTGCATTTGCATTCCAGCTCTCCATTGACCTTTTGTTTGTTGCTACTTGTTTCATATCCACAGCACCGTAAGAGATATTAAATAGAACTGATAGGCAAAGTAAATTGAATAAAAGTCGACGGTACATTTAATTTATCCATGTCCAGATCAAGAATTCCAATTTGTTTGGGTATAGCTTGACAAAGTCACATTAACCAAAAAATTATTTCAATCCCTCACACTCTGCTATAAGAGCAGCTTGATCTTTTAATCTCGCCAAGCGCGACCTCTC
>SDBU01005939.1_pt1 | contig 14467 bp, 14 predicted proteins | sample 2277071 | NCBI WGS metagenome assembly SDBU01 (sample SAMN10397929, study PRJNA504765) | marine sediment metagenome | isolation source: marine sediment core GS08_GC12, 126 cmbsf | place: Arctic Ocean: Gakkel Ridge, Loki's castle | collected 2008
AGACTCTACTGATTATGGTTATTGTATAAGACCAACTGGTACTGCTGGGGTAAGTCATTACGGTGGTCTTTATACTTCTAACCATGCAACGGTAGCATTTCATCCATATATAATAATTGAGTATACAGAAGCGGGTGAATTACAAGGCAAACAATTCATGGTAATAAATGGCGTGAAACAATTAGATGCAATAGACGGCGTGAAACAATTAGGAGTGAGGAATTAAAAGTATGGCAAAGTTTATATTCCGAGATCAGATAGTAACGAACGGTCAGATTATTCAATTTTCAAGTCTTTCGGGGCTTCAATCGAGTTATGCTATTATCCCAGGTATAGCTATTCATAATGTTTCGGTTGGCAATGCGAACGTGAGTAAGAAGCGGAGTACGTATTTTACTATAGGATTGTCGGGTGCTCCGATTTCCGGGAGTGTGGAGTGTGATATTGAGATTGATGAGAATCTCCCGAGTGAATATAGCCGGGGGATGACGCTTACTGATATGATTGATGAGTTTTTATTGCATGTGGGAAATCCGGGAGAGGCTTTGTTCAGTCCTCCGAAGGTGACTAAGATTTTAAATGATACTATAAAAAGGCTGATGAACAGACTGCTTGCTTATTATTTCCCGGAATTGGAGGTATTTTTAAATAGTGTTACGGTTGATGCTAATGGGGATTATGATATTACAAACTTTGAATTCAGCCCGTTCGGGGGTGTATTGGGATTGGCGAGATGGATTACCGGGGTTAGAATTGTGGATGGGAGATATTGTGAGTATTTGAGTGATTTGGAGAGGAAGTATAATATAAAAGATTCGTCTTCTTATGTTTATTTAGCGTCTGATCCAAAGTGGTATGATAAGAGCGATACAACGTTACATATTGAGCCTTTTGATGCGAGTGCGACTAATTTGGATTTTCATTATCAGAAAAATCCTTTTATGATGCTGATGCCGAATTCGGGTAATAATGTGAATTGTAATCTGGATCCCAAATGGCACTCGATTATCACTGGGCTTGCGTGCGAAATGTATATTAACGGGTATACTCTGGATGGAAAAACAGTGAAAGCACCACAAGCAGAACCTGCATACAACCAAGCGCTTAAAGATGTATCAGATATTAAGAAGTTTATGCCGGATAGAAATATTGATGCTCTTGATTTGGGTTTTCGAACTGTAAACGGTCCGGGTGGATTGACTGATATATATACGAGGAGCAGGGTTTGAGACGTTTTATAACTACATTATTGATTCTTGTTTTATCAATTTCCTGTTTTGCACAGGGTCCGGTAATCCGTAAATTTAAGGGTGTGGTGTCGAATGCGGATTTGGAGGATATCGATAAGGAGAATGCTGTTGAGTTGAAGAATATGCGTCCGCGGAATGGGAAGTTGGTTAAGACTTTCGGGTTTGGGAACGATAATACTGCAAGTGATATTAGCATGTTTACTCTTGGTTTGATTACCCGTCCGTATAATTTGTATACGTATGTTCACGATGAGCTGCATGACGGGCGTGTTGTTATGATTGTTGCTTATGTTCCTGACGATTCTACTACACGTATATATGGACATAATGACAGCATGGGTATCTGGGAGAATATTAATTTATTGGATTATGTTGATGAAAGCCAGGAATTCAGCATAGATGATAGTTTTTATGTTTTTAACGATACTCTGAATCCTATTATTCAGTCGGGGAGTATTATCCGGTTTCTGCCGGGGAATGTTGGAAAATTCAAGGGTAAACAATCAGCCGGGTTATGGATTGATTTTATTGACAGGTTTTACTTTGATTCTTTGTTTGTTCCGACTAAGCAGTTTTACGGGTATCCGACTACTATAGAACCGGCGGTTTTGAGTATAACGCAAGATACTGTGTTGATTCCTTCCGGGTTTGATAGTTGGATTAAGCGGCGTGACAGTGCATTAGGGCAAATTCCTATATTTTACAAAATATCTTATGTATATGACGGGGGGCAGGAGTCTCTGCTTTCCGGTGCAATTAAGTGGGGGATTCCGGATTCTGCTGCTACGGTTTTACTTAAGGCGATTATTGTTGAGGCAGATTTTAATAAACGGATAACGGCTATTAAGGTTTACCGTTCGGATTTTTCAGAGTCAAATTACAGGCTTATTCATACAATAGATTTTTTGCGGACTGATGATGATTATTACGGTGACGTTGAATTAGGGTACGCCGGGACAAATGCCGCTTATGTTCCTGAGTTATCAGGCTATGATTTTACCGATACCTATGGCTTTTATCGTATCAGGATAACTTCCGGGGGCAATAATGACACTTTATATATTGGTGATAATTATTCGGGCTTGGGAAATGATGCTTTTCATAAGGATGTTGATGCGGATAATTATTTACTTAATTATGGTATAATTGATACTATAGATCACAATCATTGGGCTATTGGTGCCTGGACGTTAGACGGTGATACGGTCAAGGGGAGTGGAAGATGGCTGAACGGTTTAACTTCTGGTTTAACCTCTTACTCCGGGATAAATACTATTGTCGTGAATGATTCTATATATGGAGATTATATTCCCGATAGTACAATATTTTTATATAAGGTAGGACTGACTCGATATTGGTATCCTACTAATGTGATACGAGGCAAAGCTGTCTATATATTAAATGAGAGGGTCGCTAATAACGATACTTCTTCAAACTTTTGGCACTTATATTTACCTGAGAATGGGTCATATGCTTTTGTTGACAGCGGGGCGAGTACGGAGCTTTTGTTCTTAGACCTGAACTTTGTTCCTTTTGCTTCTCATCCGCTCGAGGGTGAGGTTTCGATAGATGTTAATGGTAAATTTGCAAAGATTATCCAGGGGAGATTATGGCAGGGTGATGTTGTTCTTGACCCATTCGGTGTAGCGGAAGTTCATAAAGATTGGGTTTTATATTCAGAACTTGAACAATATGATGTAAATTCCGTAAAGAATGTTCTGAGTATTGCTAACTTTGGTGTGGGTAATATTACGGGGATAGATGAGGTTTACGGTAATCCTGTTGTGCTGCGTGATAATGCGATGATATTTGTTAATATTAAGGATAATCCGGGTGTTCCTGCTTCGTGGAGTGTCCGGGAAGTTAAACATAATATCGGGAATATTGCGAGTAACGGGTATATAAATGTGAGGGGGCTCTTGTATGTTTGCTGGTATAATGGTATTTACCGGTTTGCCCCGAATAATCTTGCTGAGTCGGATTTTACTCCAACGGAGGCTTTGCGTATTTCGGAGCCTATTAATGATGTTTATGGGGCACTTTCTTTGAATGAGAAGCGTGATATCCGGGTAGGGTATGACCAGAGTAAGAGCGAGATTGTATTTGTGTTGGGCGATGAGAATTGGGCTTGGAGTATTTTGTATATGGAGTGGCGGGAGATTGAGAGTTCTAACGGCCCGTTGAGCGGTAAGAAAACTATTGGGATTACTGCTCTTGATGAGAAGTATAATTTAATTGTTTATGATAAGACGAATTTGTTTGTTTATGATTTTACGATTGATGATACGGTGGGGTTTTCATACAGGACTAAGACGTTTTATTTGTCTGATGAGGAGCCGGCGGATGTGGTCAGGGCGTGGATTACGTATAATTCGACAAATAAGCTTTATGTAAATCTGTTTACGAATAATAGTACAATTGTGGCGAAAACGGATACTTTGACTCCTTCGGGCGTTGACACGACGGTTATGGTTAGTTTTAATGAGCCGGCGAATAAGTTTTCGCTTCAGTTTATTGACAGCTTGAATACTAAAAATAGCAGTGAAATTCATAAAGTGAAGGTAATAATACAATGACTGAGTTTGAGAAAGGTATTTTAAAAATACATTCAGATTATAGTAATAGAATACTAAAGATTAGTAGAATAAATAGTTATATAGGGACTATTGAAGCTTTAAAAGAAGCCAATAATGAATATAAGGAGAATATTAAAAACTTAATAGATAATTTTATGGGAGCATATAAACCATGTCATTGACAAATGAGGAAATTATTGATAATATTGCGGGGCGGATGCGGGATACTAATTATAAGAAGTTCCTGCAGGGCCAGGATGCTTATATTGCTTTTGTTCAGCGGGCTCAGTATGCGATTGCTACTTATCTTAAAAATCAACTCCTGTTAGATATTGAGACATCTTCGGCTGTTACGTTGACTGCAGGGGTGGGTACTGCTCCGCTTTCGAGTATTCTTAAGGGTGTTGAGGGTGTGACTTATTTTAAGGATACTGCGAGGGGAGTAATCGGGAAGTATATTATCCGGAAGGATATTAAGCAGACGGAGAATAAGTATTTGAGTGGGTCGAAGGATACGCCTATTGCTTATATATTAAAAAAGCAGCTGATTGTTGACCCTGCGAGTATTGCTGCAATTACGCTTTTTCACCTGGGGTTCCCGACGGCCACCGCGTATAACAGTAATGAGCCGGATTTGAACGGGTCTCTTCATCAGCCTATGGAAGACCTTGGGCTTTCATTTGCAAAGTTAGATGATAAACAGTTTGAGGCTTCGCAGGAGTTGAGGAGTATGGTTTATAGTCAATTAAATTCTATGAATGCGAGGGTTAAAGAGTAAGGAATAAATTATGGGATTACCAGCATTATCAGCATTACTACCTTATGTACCTGCCGCAATAGAGGGAAGTAAGACTCTTATAGAAGAGTTAACACGGAAGAAGCGGAAATCTTTTCGTGATACTGCTTTGGGGAAGCGTTTGGCTGAGAATGTTAGAACGGGTTTGTATCCTCCCGCGGTGCGAAATAAGATTATCGGGCGGTTCAGTAAGAATGTGGGGAGTGCTGCTGCGATTGAGAAGGCGGATATCCGGGGCGGTCTGGTTGCCGGGGGTGTTCCACAGACGAGTATTGCGCGGGTTGGTGAGCTTGCTAAACCTGGGATTGAGGCTATCGGTAAATTGGGTGACTTTGGGAGTCAATTAGATATTGAGGATGCGGCTTTTAAGAGGTCTTCTGCTGATGCGTTGGCGGTGCGGGAGACGGCTTTTGATGAGGGTGCGAGAATAGAGAGTAACCAGGCGAGGGGTAATCTGATCAGTGGATTGGTGAAAACCGGAGTGTCGGCTATACAGGGGTATAATAGGAATAAATTAGCGAATTTATCACCGGAGCAGATTGAGGAGAATCCGGCGCTGGCGTACACACTGGCAGCAGATGCGGGTGTGCGGATTCCTTACGGTGGGTTTCGCCTTGGGAGAGGGGTTAGTGAGGCTCCTTCTATTGCAACGAATTTGACAGACGCACAGTTTTCTAATATTGTATCTCAAGTGAGGGAATTATTGGCAACGGGTAAAAGAGAAGAGGCTAAAGTGTTAATTCAAATTTTGAGGGGGCAATAATGCTACAGAAAAAGTTAGATAGATTTAAAATATTAGACGAATTAGATAAATTGTTGGTTCCTCCGACAGCAGAGCAGAGGTTTAAGGAGCGGAAGTTTAATATTCTGGCTGGTGATGCTCCTATTGTTTCGGCTTCAGACAGCGCGATCGCGAGGACTGGTGGATTGATACCTGGACCTGTGACGGAGAAACCTCCGACTGCTTCGGAGATTAAAACGAGGGCATTTGGAAGATTGGTTAGTGAGGGTTTGATGGATCCTGCTACGCGAGATTCTTTTGAGGCTGGCATTAAGAAGACTGCTACTCCGAGGGAGCCATCTTTTGATGAGACTATAAAAGCGGGGTTTGACCCCATACAGAAAGAAAGTTTTACAAACAAACTTGCAGGGATAAAGCCGGAAGAAGTTTCAAGTCAGGAGACAATACAAACGGTTACGAGTTTAGGAAAAGAGATTAAAAATATAGGGAAGGCAATCGAAGAAGCTAATGAGCGGGGAGATGAGAGGACGGTGGAGGTTCTACAGAAGCAGCAGATAGCGCTTCAAAAAGAGATTGACGCAATAAATAATTTTGGTAGTTTTGGGAGATTGGTGCCGGAGACAGCGGTGCCGGAGAATATTCCGCAGGGAGCACAGCCAACAGGCAGAAAAAGCGGGGGTAAACCAGTATATCAATTACCTAACGGCGATTATTGGGTACAAGATTAATGCTAATAAAAAGAGATGAAATAAAGTTTGATGATGAAGTGCAAGCAAGTGGGGGAATTATTATACCCAAAGATAAGATGGTATTTGATGAGCCACCGGGTCCAGTAAGGACAGAAAAACCGGAGAGAATATCGGGGATACCTTCTATATCAGCAACAACGGGTGCAGCACCGAGACCAGCAGCACCGAGACCAGTCACTCCTTCATATAAGGGCGCATTAGCGAGTGCGTTTCGTGGTGAACCTGTTCGAGAGATTATGCCATCATTACCGTCAGTACACGCTTCATTATTAGAAAGATTCAGACTTCCAAGCCCGACAGCAGAATCAAAGTTACCGCCGTTTGTTTTAGTTGACGGTGTACCTATGCAGATACCCAGAGGCACACAAGAAACTTTGGCGGGTATTGGAACGGGGCTTTATAATGAACTTATCAATATGGTTTCCCCTGTAAATATAGGTTTACTCGTAGGAATGGGCGGGCTTGGTGCTATACCTAAAATGTCTGCACAGATAGCGGGGAGAGTTTTGGCAGGTGCGTTTTCTGCGTCAATGATTAAAGAAGTTCCGCATAAAGTAGTAGAACTTAAAGATGCAATTAAAGCAGGTAATCATATCCGCACAGGTGAATTATTGTCTGAATTGGCAGTTTTGGGTGGGTTCGCATACGGTACGGGTAAACACGCAGTTAAGGGGCGGAAATTACCGAGTAAGTTTGATGTAGAGAAGCAAGCGAGGGAACTTGCCGAAAAGCCCACAGCCGTCCTACAGAAACCCACAGAACCCGCGAAAAAGCCCGTTTCACAGCCCGCTCCTGCACGATTGGAGCGTGAGGCGGGGGTAGACTTGGTTCGAGAAGCAAAGAAATATAAAAGCGAACAGGAATTTGTAGATGAGTTTTTTATTGAACCATCATTTTCTTTAAGACCTGGACAAACAATATTACCAAAACAAAAGATTAAAACTGGTATATTTTATCATGGTGCGAGCAATATAATGGATATATTAAAGAGTGGTAAAATTGAACCACGTATAACTGATTTAGATAAATTAGGAGAACGAACAATATCTTTAGGTGGAAGTAAGTCAATTGCTGAAACTTATGGATTCATAACTTTTAAAATTAAAGGATTAAAAGTTAGACCAGCACCAAAAGAAGCAATAGGGGGTGATTTTTATGAGGGATTTGAATTTAGATATGATAAGGATATACCTATATCAAAAATTGAAAAGGCTTTTATAAACATAGGTATAAATGAAAACTTAAATACAAAAATGATTATTGATTTTAAGGAAAATATAGCACAATTTAAAACTATTCGTGAAGTAAAAGAACTTTTAGAAAAAAAAGGTATCGAAGTTTTAGTTGGTCGTTTTAGTGATAAAAGTAATCTTCATAAAATATACAAGCAATCTATAAAACCCGCAGAGAAGCCTCCCAGCAAGCCGGCGGAAGCCCCTGCTGCACAATTGGAGGCTGAGGTGAAGGTAGGTAAGGTGAAGCCCGAAAAGGCGGTAGAGAAGCCCGTGGAGGAAACTATTACTTCAAAACAAGCAAAAGAGCAGAAGCCGAAAGTATCGGGTATAAAGAAAGTATTTTCAGGCATACCTTTACCTGAATCCGTACAGAAACGGATAGATAAAATCCAAAATATAGCATTGGGGAAACCGAAAACAAAAATCGGTAAGTATACTTGGAAAATCCTATATGACCACTACGAAAAACGTGAGGGATTGAAGTTTAAATATAAATATCAGTGGCAGAAAGAACTCCGTGATAAGTATTCTAATCAGGAACTTGAAGATGCTATTTTTTATAGACAGCGTACAGGAAATATATTTAAGGGTAAAAATGACACATTTCAAGAAGTCAATAAGAGAATACCGAAACGACTAAAGGAATTTATTGATAAAGAAGTTGATGAACATATAAATAATATGCGTAAAATTTACAATGCTTCACCATTCACGAAAGATATAAATGCCCGTGAAGAAGTTATTAAAACATATTTAACGGGTATATACGCAGGAAAAGTAAAAAAAGCATACGACCAGTTAGTAGCTGAAAAGGGCAGGCGGTTTGTAACTAACAATTTTATGCGTAACAAAAAAACATATTTAACGTTTGATGAAGCATTTAGGAAAGCCGGACTTGTACCGAGGTTTCGCAACATAGCCGACCAATTAGATTATCAAGACCGGTATATTATAACTTTATTAACGAATAATGAGTTTATAGGTAAAATCAGGAAATATGAAAAAGAACTTAATACAAAGTTAATTGTGAGACCGAATAATAAAAAGTTGTACGAGGAGGCGAAAGCTGACCCGGAAAACTGGGAGCGGTTTGAAGACCCTTATTTGCGGTCATACGTTGCCGGTAGAAGTGAAAGTGGTAAACTTATTTGGGCTACATCCGAAGCTCCGGCATACGTACATAAAAATTTGGCGGATGCTGCAAAATCAGTATTTAGTAAAGATGCTTATAAACCAGAAAACATTTACTGGAAAACTTATGATGCATTAACGGCCGCCTTGCGATATTCTCACATTTCATTATCTGGTTGGCATTTTGTACCACTTACCGAGAGTAATATTGCCGGAAGTAGGGGACTTAGTTTTTTAAATGTTCCTAAAATGGTTAGAAAATATAGCGAATTATTACAGGATAAAGATTTAATGACAGAGGCGGTTGGGTCGGGATTAAAGGCAGTAAGCCCAAGGGAAGCAGCAAGATATATGGTTGAGGGAAAAGTTGAGAGGATTGTTAATGTTCTTGAAGCATCCGGCGGATTAAAGAGGGTTGGCGGTAAGGTAATAAAACAGGCATTCAGACCGCAGCGTTTTATTACACGGACATTATTTGATAAATATTTACCGGCACTAAAGATTGGGATGTATCATAATTATAAATCAATGATATTATCAAGTGAAATGAAAAAGGGTGTAAAATTAACAGAATCAGACATAAAAGAAATTAATAGAGATATTGCTTCTCTTGTTAATGACCAATTTGGTGTACAGGCGTGGGAATTAATAAGGGGATTTAATGACCCAAAGTTTCAGAAATGGATGCATAGATTAGTTCAATATCCCGATTGGAGTATATCGGCACTACGACAGGCGGGAGGTGCGCTGGAAGGTGGAACACGTGGAAAATTAGCAAGGAGATATTGGGTAAGGTATGGATTGATGTTTCTTGCTATGCAGAATGCTATGAGTTATTTGAGTACCGGGTTTTATAACGATAAGGACGATGAAAATAAAATTAAATGGAGTTGGGATAAAGCACATTCAACATTTGAGAATAAAGATACTACCCATAAATTTGATTTTCAGATGCCGGATATAAATATCACTATTGCAGGGCATACGTTCAATCCGGGCAGAAGCGACAAGGGACGGAGATATTTTTCACACTTTGGAAAGCAGATGTTAGAGATACCGAGATATTATACAGATACGATGTCCGCATTATTCTCAAAATCTAACCCATTAATTCAGATTATGGGTAAACAAATAATGGGTGGTTCACCATATAAGGGTGAGATATTTCCTGCACGTGCTGCTTATGTTGAGGGAGAATTTAAAGCGTGGAAAGGGACTGCTCAAGGAACGATTGCAAATTATAAGGAACGAATGTTAGAGATAGCCAAATCAGCATTGCCATATAATATACAGCAATTAGAACAAGGAAAATGGCAAGGGTTTGGAGTGATACCTATATCTAAAGGATTAAGTTTATATCGGTCAAGTGACATAATAAAAGAGGCGCTTTTAGAAGGAATGGAAAAAAGGGTTTCAGAAGGCAAGAATAAAAAATTACAGAACATCAAGGAAGTATTACTTGATAATGGGTATGCGGAAATATCTATAAAGGCAAAAATTACCAGAATACGTAATATTATTAAAAAGGAACAAGGAGAGGAAAAGAATTTAGAAGCATTGAGAAAATTTAATAAGGGGAGATGATTAATTCATTATTAATTTTATTATTATCATTTAGTTTTCGTACTGCTAATTTATCAGAAAAACCCTTTGATTATGAAATTCAAGGTGGGTTAGCGGGGAAAACAAATAAAATAAGTTACATGTTTGAGAGAGAAAATGGGACTGATTATTATGGAAATGATATTAAACTAAGTATAAAATATTTTGAATTTACAAATTATATAAAAACAGCAAAACAAATTAATAATCAGGGGTTTTCTTTTTTATACCCTAAACAAAAAAACTTACTTATTGGATGTACTTATAATTTAAAAAAATGGGAAGACCCTGCTGTTTTATTTACTATTGCCTATCAAAAGAAGTTTTTTAATGTTAGGTATTTTAGAGGGTATAACAGAGAAAATATAGATTTAGATTTAAAAGGAAAAATTGATTTGAATAATAGAGTTAAATTAATCCCTTTATTTATGATTAAAAAATATGATGATGATATTTTTTGGCAGTTTAAAGTTGGATTAGAAATTAAATTAAGAAGGAAAAAGAAGGATAAATAATTATGAATGCTATGTCAATATTTGTTCTTGTATTGAAATATGGGTCACCATGGGTTTTAGTTTTTCCAATGATATGGATAATTATTCGTATGGGGGATGTCAGAAAAAGCATCGAGGATATGAAAAATGAACTTGTATGGAAGGATGTTTTTGATGAGTGGAAAAAGAAGATTGAGGAGGATATCAAAGAATTGAAGGAAAAAATAAAATGAGGCAAAGTGATGAACAATGGTTATTTCTACAGGATGTAGCAAAACTCGTCAACTTTGCTAAATCTCAAGGGTTTAAACTTACTGGTGGGGAACTGCAACGTCCCTTAGAGTTACAACAGATTTATAAAGAAAGAGGTTCGTCTAAGACACTTAATAGTTTACATATAAAAAAACTGGCGATTGATTTGAATGTGTTTTTAAAGGTAACTCCTGATAATTGGGCATCGACATACAGTAAAAAAGACGTACAACCGCTTGGAGATTTTTGGGAGGCATTAGACGAGAAAAATAAATGGGGCGGTAATTGGAAAACATTTAAAGACGTACCGCACTTTGAGAGAAAAATATGAATAAAAAGAAGAAAATAATAACTAAGGAGCAGTTTGATAAAATACCGAATTATGTTATTGAACTGCCGTATGGTAGAGATGATTTTAAACATAATTATGTAACCGCAGATAAAAAACTACAATTAAATTATAGGAGAAGCAAAATGGGTTGGATATTAAATTTAATTCCGTTTGGGAAAACCCTTTTATTTAAGGGTGTAATGATGGCAGTAATATGGGTTATAAGGAATGTTATCAGGGGAAAAATGACACAGGACTTATTGAAATATATCAGTGTGTCGAAATATGAAAATGGGGATTATAAAATTGGAGTTGAAACAAGTAAACTCCAAAGTGCGGCTCGTAAAACATCAGTGAAATGGGATGATAGGGTTGCGGATTTAGCCGTAGTAATTAATGAGGAACTTTATAATATAAAGAATCCGTAATGACGAAACGCAAAGACAACATTATCCGGTGTACGGTTCTTGTCATTATGTTTCTATGTGTCTGGGTGATTATATCACAGGGACAAGAGCGGGTGCTTATTATGGAAGTTATGTCTGATGCTGAATGGACTGCAAAACAGGATTCTATAGGCAAAGCAATGTTCCAAGAATATCAAGCTGAGAAAGCAAAGCAGGATTCTATAAAGCAGGTGCGAAAGGATAAAGCGATTCAGGTGGTTACTATGCCGTTCAGGTTTACATGGTATGTAGTTAAAACAATAGCTTATCCGTTTAGAAAAATATGGGAGTGGTGGAAATGAAAATACAACGGGGCTTAGAATTCAAAATAGTAATAATTGCTATGCTATTGAGTATGTTATTCTTTGTTTCTATGAAAGCGGAATGCGGAATCCGGGATGTCGTAAAATACCCTGCGAAAATTACCTATAAAGTTGCCAGTAATGAATTTGTGCAGAAATACGTGAGTACGGCGTTGTTCGTTTTCGGGCAAGGTGTTGCTGATGCAAAATGTGACGGATATATATGGGACAATCTTTATGGTGACAAACAAACCTATGGAGTATCAGAAAAAAATTGGCATTTTTGGAAGAATATAGGACGCATTACGACATGGACGGCTATTGGCTTAAAAGCCCTTGCGGTTGGACAGGGGAATATGACACCTTATGAGGCGGTTTTTCGACAATGTTCTGAATTTCCTATTGCAAATGTTGTCTGGCATAAAGTTTATTACAAAACGAGGTATAACAATTATTGGGATACAGAACATTCGGATAGGTATTTTTATTATCCTGACCCTTTTAATAGGCTTAGAGATAATTATGTTAGTTTAAAGGGTAATCAAGTTTTTGTTGCTGACGGAATACAGGTAGGATTAGGAATAGTTGGGTTGATAATAACGGAGATTAGGTGGTAATATGAGAACTAAGGTTAGTATAAAGTTAAACCGTTTCAAACAGCGCTTAAGATAACAACATAAATTATATAACTTGGTGAGGAGATGAGCCTAACTAAAAACCTGATCGGAAGGCTGCAGGGCGTAAAGTGGGATGTAATTTTGAGAACAAAGATTTTTACTAACGATAAAGGTGAAATAGTTTTCGAACAGGAATATATAGGCGGTAAAAAATTAACAATTACAACATCCGGGCAAGACCTGGATTGTCATATTAAAGTCACAAAAGGAGAATAAAAATGCGGTTATTAAAATTATTTATCGTATTATTGATAATTGTCAATATTCCGGCGTTTGCACAGAGTGATCTGCCGGTTTGGAAAGATACTATGGGTGATGATGCTGTTTTGTGGCCATTTATAGAGTTAACTACGAGTCCTACGAATAAATATGATTCTTATGCTGCGAGAATAGATTTGTGGGATTATGATGGTTATATTAATGCTGATAGTCTGTGTATTGAAGTGATGCTGTTTTCTGATGAGAGCGTGAATCCATCGGTAGGTATTAAATATAATCCGGTATTGTATTATAAGCAGACGTATAATGGGGTTGATTCTATATTTGTGAATGATACGCTGGCTGTGTCTAATAATACCGTAAGTGATTCCCTGGATGCGTATGGGAATGCGGTTTTATTTACTATTCCAATTGTCTCTTCGCAGTATAATCTAACTTTTCAGCATACTTTTGATGATACTTCCGCGATCGCAACTAAAAACAAGGTGAAGGTCAGAGCAAAATTTTATCTTAAAAAAAAAAGTGAATTAGATTTAGACGATGTTTCCGGTATTGTCGGTGATACAGCAGATGTTGTTCGTGCTGAAACAATTGTTTTATTAGTCCCAAAGACAGATTCAAGTGAAGTTAAAGCAATAGTAAGAGATTCGCTTTCGAACCATTTCAAGAAAGTGGATGCAAGCAATATGGCAGCAGACACAGCACTTGTATTCACGCAAGTTCAACCATTCCCATTAGATAGTATAATTGTGTTTTATCCTTTTGAGGGAAATGTATCAAATTATGCTGATAGTGGTGACGGAACAAATAGCGGTACAACAGATACGGTTGGAATGATAGGCAGGGCAAGATTATTTAATGGAGCAACTTATGTTGATATTGGAAATATATTAGCTGTTGCTGATTCACATACTACTATTACTATTGATGTCAGAGTAAGGCCGTTTGATGTATCAGGTAATATGCATATCATTAATGATTATAATAATGTATCGGACGTAGGGTGGATTGTTCAGTACCATAATACTTTAGGTTTTACAGCAGCTAATTATCAAAGTGGAAGTGACCGTATAATTACGAGAATGGGAGAGACTGTATCTGTAAATGTAAATTACCATGTTCAAGCAATTATATATGGTGATGGTAGTCAACCCAAATTATGGGTTAATGGTGTAGAATATACAGAAACAGGGAATGCTGGAACTGTAACGAGACTTAATCAAGGGAGTTCGACTACGAAATTTGGAGTTAGGTCTAATACATTAGGTGCGTATTTTATTGGCATTATAGATGAAGGATATGTAATCAAAGGTGCTTATTCTATAACTGAAAAGGATAACTTTTACCGACACGGCGAAATTCTAAACTTACTAATCACCAAAGCGGATTATGATTCAACTAAAAAGATAATATCAGACTCACTTGCAATAAAGGCAACACTTAGTCAAGTGTCTGATACCTTACAGCAAGGATTTCAATCCGGAGACCAAGATAGTCTGAATATTGGTGATAACTTTATTGTAGATAAAACAGGGAAATTATTTGGAATAGTCTTTCCTTTGATTGATACTGCAGGAATATTGCCCAATGAAATGAGATTATGCGAAGATGATTCTATATTTTATCTTAAACACACAGACCCAGCAACACTTCCACATGCGTTAA
>SDBU01005940.1_pt1 | contig 14463 bp, 15 predicted proteins | sample 2277071 | NCBI WGS metagenome assembly SDBU01 (sample SAMN10397929, study PRJNA504765) | marine sediment metagenome | isolation source: marine sediment core GS08_GC12, 126 cmbsf | place: Arctic Ocean: Gakkel Ridge, Loki's castle | collected 2008
GTCTTGAACTCCTTGCTCTCCTTCACCGACTCCTTCGCACCCTCCTCTTTCTTGGGCGGGTCGGCCGGGGGCGGGTCGGACGCGGGCGGATCTTCGGACTTGTCCTCGTCGCCTTTCTTCTCTTCCTCGCCCTTCTTCCCGTCCTCGCTCTCCTCCGCCTTCTTCTCGGCGGGGGCGCGGTACGGCGATGCGGCGGCGCCGAGGGATTCCATGGCCATCTGTAGCTTCTCCATGGCCTCTTGGACCTTCCCGGCTTTCAAAAGGGCCATCGCTTCTTTGAGCAGGCTGTCCAGGGCCTCGTCGACCTGGGCCTCTCCGATGGGGTTCTTTTTCAGGCGCTCGGCCAACGCGCCGGCGGCCTTCTCCACCATGGGGGCGAGGACTTTCTCGTCGATCTTCTCGACATCCTGGCCCTTGAGCAATTCGGGCATGAACGACTGGACGAAGCGAATGAGGAATTTTTTCATGGTGGATACCTCTTGTTCGAGAACCCCGGCCAGGAGGCGAAGTCCGCGACCGCCTGCGGCGGCGTGCGTGACCACGTCCAACTGGTGGGCCTTCTCGATAGATTCGACCTCTTGGGTCGGTACTCCGTTGATTGGCTTACCGGGTCCGACCCGGCCTTCCACGTCGATTGAAAATCCGAGTTTGTCGAGGCGGCCGTCCTCGTCCAGCGCGATGAACACCTCGCGCATCTTGGGGTCGGCGACATGTAGCTCGGCGACCATGGCCTCTTTGCCGTCCACCTTCTCGACGCGCACGTTCTCGAGATAGCCGATGAAGTTCCCGGCGACGCCGTCTGGGAACTTCTTGCGCATGTTGTCGGAGAGGTGATCGGCGTCGTCATCGAAGTGCGCCGGATCGAACTTGTGGATGAAAACGTTCAAGTCCTCAAAGAGGGGGACGGCACGCCGTAGCACGTCGGGGCGGTAATGGCGGGCGTTCTTCGACATGCCCGCCTCGATCACGACGATCTCGACGACCTTGCCGGTCTTGCCTGGCTTCTCGGCAAGGCGGAGGCGGGTCGCGGGTTGCGACCAGCTAGAGGTCGAGGCTAGGGCTTCGGACCAACGTCGTCTTTTGTTGATTTGTCGGCTCGTTCATTTTGCGGGTGGGAAACTTCCGAGCCGCTTTGGATGGCTTCGCGGAGGTCCGCCAGTTTTTCGGCGGCGTGCGCGACGCCTCTTGCGTGTCGTGCGACCTGCCTCAGCAGATTCGCTTCTTCATCTTGTGGAGTATAACTTGGTTCAGTCAAGCTGTCAACCCCTCGACGCCGTTTTCTCCGTCGACGGCGCTTTCCCATGGGCGACCTCCCTCCGGCGTTCGCCCGGAAGTCGAGTGCGTCCGAACTCCCACAGCGTGTCGCTGGCCTTGGGGCGTCGTACGATGAGACTCCCTTTAAATTTCTTGCCCTTGGCCCGGAACGTCAGGACCAAATCGGTATCAGAGAACGTGGTGATCTCGCCATCGTCCACCTTCTCCACGAAAACCGGGATGCGCTTGTTCGGGTTCAACGGATGCGACGGCGGGATTTCCTTGCCCTCGGGGAACGTGAACCATCCGACGGGATCGTTCGACCCAGGCGGCGCCTCCTTCGAAGGGATGTCCTGGCGTATGACCGACACGAACATTTTTTCGTCGAGTCGGCGGAGAGGATTCACTTGATCCTCGAACCGGACCTCCTTCACCTTCCCGCCCTGGCGCCAAATCAGGGAGTACCAGAACCGGGGCAGCCCGCGCACGACCGTCGCGCCCTTGAAGAAGAACCGACGCAGGAGAAATTTCACCGTGACCTCGCCGAGTTGGCCGTCGCCGGATTCCAGTTTGCGCGCGGCCAGGAGTTTGCGATCCACAAGGTCGTTGAACGCGTCGCGCAGACGATCGAGGCGTTTCGCTGGACTCAATCCCGAAGCCCACCAGTGATGCTCCTCCTTAATGAGTCCCGCGTGGATCGGCACGCCCGGGACGGGCCGCGGCGGGATGGCCATGAACCCTTCCGGCGGAACCCATTGCTGATCGCGCGTCCGGCGGCGTTCGCGGGACGACAAAATGTTCGGCGTCTGGTCCTTCAAGTTCGTGGACACCTGCCATTGAACCGCCTGCTTGGGTTTGTCGTCGTCGCCGTTGCGCCCGAACCCGGCCGTGGAAATGAGGCGGTAGCCTGTCCGGCCCTTGAAGATTTTCCCATCGAAGAAAAACTCTTTGAAGTCCGCCTTGTCGACGCCGAGATGGACGGTGCCTTCGTCGCACACGGTGAACACGCCCGGCCCATCGGCCGACGCGCCCACCTTGCCCTCCTCTATAAAGACGTTGAGCGCGTTCATCCAGAGGAGTGGCTGCCGCGCCTTGGGGACGGCCACCACCTTCGTACTCGGGTCCATGTCCGGCGTGAATTTCCACGGCACCACGCGTTGGACCCGGTAGCCCTCGTCTACCGTGTCCACGTCCTGCTTGATCGCGCCCGCCGGTTGATCCGTCATCGTCCACCCGCGCAGGAATCCCCCCTTCTCCGCCACGTACCGGAAATCCTTGTGCGCCGACTTCGACCGGTAGTGGTGGAAGATGCGGTAGAACCCCTCCGGGTACGAGTCCTCGCGCCGTTTCCGGACGGCCATGCCCTCCGCGCGCGTCATGCAATGCTTCGTCTGTTCGCTCATCTGGATCACTTGCCGTTTCTCTCGCGGCACGAACCGGACTTCGAGGTCGGCCAGGGGCATGTGCGAGGTGAACGGCCCATTCGGATCGCACATGAACTCCACGTTCACGTCCGAGGGGAGCATGGACTTGATCCGGAACATGAGGATGCGCGCGAAGTCGTCGTCGAGCGTCGGCCAGTTGATCCAAATATCCAAGTCCTTGCCGTGGCCGGACACGGCGACGCCGCCCACCACGGCGAGGAACGGTTTTTTCAGGACGATGGGTGACGAGAACAGCTTGGCCACGTCGCCCAACTCAACCTCGGGCCCGCCCCGTGCGGCCGTTTCCTGATCCAAGGTGTCCTTCGGCCGGTGCTCGAGGCCGCGCCGGCGGAGTTCGGCCAGCACCTTGATATGGCGGTTCATCACTTCGTCCTTGGCCGCGCCGCCGCCATGGTGATTCCAAAGCGTGTGGAGGCGGCCGTGCAGGGCGATGAGTTCCAGGTTCGAGAGGCTGGACACGTGGGCGTCGTCGTTGTCCTCTTGGAACTGGACCTTGAATTCCATGACGCCCGGCGGGGCATACTCGACCTTCCGTGCCTTCTCGAACGGCACGAACTCGCGGACGGGATAGAGTTGGAAATTGAGGCGGTCGGGGAAGTCGCGTTTCCGGACCTCATCGGACACCCGGTGCTGATCCCGGGCCTTGGCGAACTCGGCCAGGTCCACGACGCGCGGCGTCGCGTGGCGCACGTAGCCGAACGCCTCGTCGCCCTTGACCAAAATGCGGAACTGTTCCAACCCTTTGCGGGTCGCCGCCGTGATCGTGGCCGTGCGTTTCCCTTCGGCGATCATGCAACCGCCCGGCGCCTGAATTTCCTCCATGCCGCCGGTTACGATCCGTGCCAGGGTGCGGCGCAGGAGTTCAACCGTGTGGGGTTTCGACTCGGCCGTGTGCAATACCAATTTGCCTCGGATTAGTATTTGCTCGACCAGTAGCCCGGCGAACCGGACCAGTTCCGCGACGGTGTCGAACTCGGTCTTGCCGCCCTCGATCATCGCGCCGAACTTCGCGGCCATGAGGCGCCAGTCGTCGTCGAGTTGGGCGTCGGTCGATTCGGTTGGCTTGAAATTGTCCTTGTCGAACTCGGACGCCCGCCGGCCGGTGCCCTCGCACTCCGGACACGCGACAAAGTGCCAGCCGTCGTCGCAGGGTTTCTTGGACTCGGCCGCGTCCCACAGGGCGCGGAGAACGAGGTCCGGTTCGTCCTCGAGGCGGCACCGGGTTTCGTCCCCTTCCAGCGCGGGGATGTTCACGTATACCGGCACCCATCCGGTTCCCTCGCACGGCCCCAGGCACATGGTCTTGGGATCGGGGTACGGGATGCCGAGGGCCTGATACCGGTCGGTGGACACCATCCCTTCGGCTAGGCGCTGCCGAAGATCGCGGGGCGTGTTGTCGCGGAACCACCGTTCTTCGGCGAGGAAATCCGCGTCGGTCGGTTCGCGCCTGGTGCCGTCCTCGAACTCGTACTCCTTGACCACGACGCGGGTCTTGGGGTCGATGAACACATTGACGTGGGCCGACGGTTTCGCGGCTCCGGTCGAGTGCATCGACCAGATCGTGTGTTCGCGCCAGTCGTCCGCCGTCGCCAGCCGGAAATCCTTCTCCTCCGGGGCGTCGGGCCCGACGTGCCTGATCCACGTGCGGACATGGCCGGGGAGCCAGGCGTGTTTGGGATGGTGGGCGTCGACGCTCCACCGAATGTAGTCCTCGAGCCCCTTGGCGAGTAGATGATCGTGGGCCCCTTGGCCCACGTTGAGGTGCTGGCCTTCCAGCGGATCCCCTGGGCGATGCCGATGCGCTCCTCCGATGTTCTTGTCCTCATGGCCGTGGCCTCCACCCACCACCACGCCCGGCGGATCGCCGTCGAACCAGTGGGGGTGGATACCGTCCCGCACGTGAGGGTGTTCGTGGATTCCACTATCAGGATTGAATCCCGATTCCAACCGCCGGCCGAGCCGTTCCAGCGCCTCCTCAAAGGGGATACCGGCCGCGATGGCGAAGGAATCGGCCGCTTCGACTAGCTCCTCCAGCCCGTCGGCGTCGGTCATGTCAATGAACCGCGCCGCCGCCTCGATGGCGCCCGCCCGCGTCATGCTCTCGAATACGGCCTGCCCCGCGCGGTACACGTCCATGGCGACCTCGCGGGCGACGAGGAACTGGCCTTTCCGCGCCGCTTTCCCCGCCTCGATCGCCGCCATGCGCTCCGGGCCCGCGACCCGCGCGCTCCGATCCTCAAAGACTAGGGCGAATCGCCCGGCGCCGCGCAACTTGCGCGCGTCGGCGACCTCGTCCGGAGTCAAGACCATGAACTTGCCGCCCCGGATGGCGAACAACATCCCGATCAGTCCGTGGACCCGCTCGCGCAGGGTTTGGCCGGGCGGGAGGCGGTTCAGGCGGGACACGCGGGCGTCCTTAAAGCCCTTGGCGAACTCGCGCGCCGCCGCGGCCGTCCGGAAGAACGCGTCGTTCCCATCGTACCGGACGCGATAGACGGCCTCGAGGACGTCAACCTCGAACCCCGGCAGGGAGGCCCGGAGTAGGGCCGCGAACTCGTCGTCGTCCGGATCGCCGTCGACCTCGACCAACACGGTCCCGTCCGGCGACGCCAAAACCGTGATGTCCTTGTCCTCGTATTTCCGGCCCTTCTTCTTTTTCTTCTTCCGGTGCCCGGACTCTTGGACGAACGACTGTTTCAAATCGCGGTTGAACACGACGGTGCCCTTTAGTTTCTTGCCGGTGAACTTCACGCGCAACACCTTGGCGGTGTCCTCGATGATCTCGGCGGGCACGTCGACCTCGACCTCCTCGACGACGACCGTTTTGTCCGTGGGGTTCCCGCCTTTGCCCGGTGCGATCCGGCCCTTGAACGTGAACCATTTCGGGTTGGCGAACAACTTCTCCTCGGTGCGCAACTCCTCGCGGATCGAAAGGGGGTTGTCGAGGAACACCAGGAGCTTGAACGGCGGGCCCGGCTGCCGGAACCGGATGTGCCATTGCGACGGGAGTTTGGCGTCGGGCGCGGTGGGGAACCAATGGTGTATGCTGGCTTTCGTTCTAGGCACTTGTCACCTCGAGACGGGCTTCAAAGAGAGAATCGGTTACGGCCTTCCATTCTTTTTTCGGCCACCTTCGCGCGACCAGGAAAACTGTCAACTCAATCCATCCGAACCCGCCGCGCTCGGCCAGGCGTTCTAGGCTTTGGTCAGTTCCAAATATGTGAGAGTAGACATCATAGGCACGCTCGGCCACCTTCCAAGGAACTTGGTGGGCTGGCAATCTCTCCGAAGGGATGCGCCGTTCCTCGCCGATGAAGTCGGCCTGGATCGGGAACATGCGTTCAGCCATCTAGTCGGTTTCCTCCTTTGGCGGCGTGCCGATCGTGGCCTCAAGTAGCTTGCGCGCGTCCTCCGCCATGGGCTTGGTAATCCGGCCCTTGTGTTCGATCCTGATCTTGCAGCCGTCCTTGAAGACGCGGCTCGAATACTTGCTGACCGGCATCGACTTTTCCTTCCCCTTCACGCACTCGATGATCGTGGTCGTGTGCGCGCACCCCACCGCCAAGGCGGCGACTGCAAGGCTCGCCAGCACCCAATGCCTGACTGCGCTTCCCTCCATCATCGTCTCTTCCATTTCGTTCTCCTGCATTCGCGTAGCCGCCCATTCGCCCAACCAGCTTCCTCGAAGGCCCCCATCGACCACCATCCCATCGGGATGCTGACGAATGTGGTCCCAAGCCCGATTCCAGCCACTGTGTCGTTGCGGGAGAAAAATCCGATGAGGAAGGCCGTGAACCCGCCGAGCATCCCGACCGCAGCCGTTCCTTGGACAATGACCTCGGCTTTCGTATCCTTCCGCTTTACCCATGTGCAATCTGTCTGCAACCGCCGCGGCCCCATACTGACGCACCCGCTCAACGATGTCGATAGGATCAAAACCAGGCAAGCCTTCAACTCTCCACCCCCGGTTCCGGCCATGGCTCGGAGGGTTGGATACTCCGGCGCCCTTCGCGCGGCCCGTTCCACAGTCGGTCTTGGTCCAGGTGTTTCTCGAAGTGGGTTTTCGGCCGGTTGGGTCCACGCTCGAACACCGTCATGGAGTCCTCTGCGAACGGCCCCTGCTTTGCGACCACGCCGCCGGGCTCGTTCAACGCCGGGTGGGATCGCTTGCAGTAGCAAGGGTCGGCGGTGTGCGGCCGGACGATGACGGCCAGGCGGTGTCCCGGCATGAACACGTAGAGCCAGAGGGCGACGATCCACACGCCGACGCCGCCGAACACGGCGAGAATTACGGCCGAGGCCAATGGGTGGGCCCAAGAGAACTCCATCCAAGCGAGGATGAAGGCGTCGATCATCGGGCCCCCCACTTGCGGCGGGCCCAATGCCCGGCCGCGACCAGATCGTCCTTAATCATGGCGAACCAGACGCCGAGGATGGCGACGAGCAACAGCGTCGGGCCGACCACCAGGAATAGGAATGAGGTCACGGGATCGTATTCCAGGGGCGGGGCGTGGAGTACGAGGATCACGAACAGGGCGGCGACTCCGATCACTGGTTCCTCCGGACGGTGTACGGCGGTTCAACCCCGTGCCCGCAACATGCGCTGGACACGTCGGGTAGCTTCCCGAGGCAGGCGTCGTGGCCTTCACGGGTCGGCGGCTTCCTGCACCTGGCGCACGGCCGGCGGCTACCAACCACGGGGCTCCCGTCGTCCTCGAACAACCAGGCACCCGCGCGAAAAACCACGGTATGCCCCCTCATTTGGCCGCGAACGGTCAAGGTTTCCTCCGGGGCGCCAGGGGTCTGGAGGAATGCCGCGGCCGGTTGCGCCGGACCGTATCCGGGCTGGCCCGCTTGAATCGTTTCTCAACGCGCGGACGCGGGCGATCCGGGGTCGCCTTCTTGCGCCCAGTCGCGCCCGCGAACAACAGGGCCAACGAAATGATGATCCACACTTCCATAGATGATGAAGGGGGGGACGCGGCCCGCCCCGCCGAGTAGGCGGGCCGCAGATCCCTCACCTCGGCGTGGTTCTTACTTCTTGCCCTTGGCCTTCTTCTTGGCCTCGGCCGCCACCCGCGACTTGCGCTCCGCCGGGGTTTCGCCGAGGTACTTGCCCTCGAACGAAATCTCGTGGCGCTGGCCGTCGGTCGTCACGACGCGGTACAGCTTTTGCTCGGAGTACGACCGCGTCGCCATAACCTGCTCGAGCTTATAGCCGACCTTCTCGAGCGCCGCCATCAGCTTCGGGGGCAACTTCTCGGTGATCTTCGCCTTGTCGGCGTCCTTCTTGGCCGCCGCTTTCTTCTCGGCTGCCTCCTTCTCCTCGGCCGCTTTCTTCTCGGCCTCCGCCTTGTCCTCGGCCTTCTTTTCCTCGTCGGTCTTCGTAGCCATCTAGTCCTCCTTACTGGTTGCCCGGGGCTTAGACGGCCCGACGGGTTTGTTCTCCCATTCCTTCAAGAGAGATTCGGTGAACGTCATGGAGTGGGCCGTTTCCCGGCCTATCTCGCACATGATTCCGTTGTCGCGGATGGATTTCGCCAGCGCCGCGGCGCGGAGCCACACGCGCCCGTGCCGATCCTCGAACGTGTCGGACTCCGGTTTGGTTTCCGCCAACGCGGCCACGTCGAGTTCGAGGCACGGTTGGGGGGTTTCGAGCGTGAGAACGGGCACGTCGCCTGCCCGCATGAGCAAGTGGATTGCGCTCACGCCCTCGATCTCCTCCCCCGACTCGGCGTCCAACACCCTGGAGTGGCCCGGCTTCTTGCCGTCGGATACGATTCTGACGCGCCTCATCCGTCCTCCCTGGGGCCCGATCCGGGTTCCCCTGGTCGAGGTTGGCCCTGGACGGAGAACCCCATCCAGAACACCTCGTCGTGGAACTGTTTACTTTCCGAACCCGACATCCGTTCACTGGTGTACGTGAACACGGCCGGGTACGATTTGTTTTGCGCACGCTTGAAATCCCGCAGAGCCGTCAGCGAAGCGATGGCCCGATCCAACAAAGCCTCGGACTCGAAGATGAGGGCGAATCCGCGCGCGTCCGAAACTACCTTCACGCGCGCGCCCCCACCACGGCATCCGCCCATAGCAAGCGGAGCCGTGCATCGACCTCGCGCTCAATCTGCAAAGGCCAAAAGCACAACTTCTTCGGCCGCATCCCGGTTCGGCCCACGACTCGCGCCCGCCCTTAGTCCAGAGCGGAGTATGAGAGCTCGAGCCAGCGTCCCGTGGTGCTAGTGCTGGCATCGTAGAGCAGGACCAGGACGTCGTTGAGCCCCAGGCTTCTGCTCGTGGCCCCCAGTTCAAGTTGGGACCCGGACAGCGTGTCGTCGTCTTGGAGTACGACCGCGTTGGCGTCCGACGTGCCGCGCAAGGTGATCGTCTTTCCCGTGGACAGCGCGATGCCGGCGGCGGTCATGGTCGAGACCGAAGGCGTGCTGGTCAGGGTGACGATCCCTCCCGAGGACATCAGGACCTGATACGCTGCCGTGTTGATGACGGTCGAGGAATCGTTGACAGAACTCTGGCTGGAGTCATCGTCATACTCCAACGGCTTGGCGATCTTGAGCGTCCCGTCCTTGAGGATCTGGTTCGTGTTGTCGCCGACGGACCACACGCTGTCGCGCGGCGCCGCCTGTACCGTCTGCGGCGCGATGGCCGCCATGGCCAGCACCAGCGCGGCCAGGCCCAACATCCACTTGCTCATTTTCATGCTTGTTCTCCTTGGTACGGATTCAACGCAGATTTTTGAATCCCTTCTTTACGCTCCGCGACACCCTGCGCGCCAGGCCCCCGAGGGGTTGTTCAACCGGCGGCAGGAGTTCGGCCGTGAGCGTTTCGACTGGATCGTCCTTCACGGCTCCGAAATCGGGGATCAGAGAACAGCGGCAGTTTATCACTTCTCCGGGCACGCCGCCCCCCGGATCCCTTGGAAATTGAAGGTCGGCTGTGCCGACGTTGAACGGTTCCCGGAGGCCCTTCACGTCCATGTGGACTTTCCGGTGCGTGTCGCGGGTGCGCTCGTCGACGACGGTGATCCATTGCTTCCGCAGGCCGGGCGACGTTTGTTCCATGTCGAGCAACTGCGCATATTGGACCTGGCCGTGAACGCCGAGGATTTCGGTGCGCGCGATGGCTTCCATCTGGACCACGCCCTTGCCGAACTCGCGGCTCATTTCGCGTGACACCTCGCCCACGGATCGGCCGGAGATAACGGCGCGGTTGATGATGTCGTTCACCCGGTCGACCTGCCGGCGGCTGAGTGAACGGATGAGGTCGGCCGAACGCGTCGCGGCGTTCTCGATCAATTCTGGACTGATCCCGAAGAACGGGGCCCGCCGGGCCTGGCTCCGGACTAGGGTCGACGTGAACTCCTGGCCCAACTGCGCGAACTCCCCCTGCGCCCCGACCATCTCGTCCACGCCCCGCTCGGCGAACTCCCGCATGAGGGTTTCGACCTGGGCCTTCAACTGCGCGGCCATCTCGCGCGCGAACTTCCCGGACGGCAGGGAGGCGATGGTGTCCTGCAATTCCGACTTGGTCGCTTGCAACAGGCGGATCATGGCCTCGACCTTCTTGCGTTCCAGTTTGCCGGTGTTCCGGATCAGCCGGTCAATCTGGAGCGCGAAGGCGCGTTGCTGTGCGCGCGTTACGGCGCGACGCTGTTCAAGTAGCTGTTGGAACACCATCCTTTTTTCCGTTCGCTCCTGGTTTGGTATAGGGTTCGGCCGCGACCGCCGTCACTTTCGCCTCGGCGTCCGCGTCCTCCTTCTTTTTGTTGGCGTCGACTTCCTCGTTCGTGGGGGCCTCGACCTCGACCCCGACCTCGGACGCCTGGTTGGACCATAGCTCGGCCGCTTTCGACCGTTCCACGAAACCCTCGGCCACGGCGTTGGCCAGCGTGGTCGTGAGTTTGTCCAACGACTCGATGAACTGGAACACGTCCTTCGCCGAAATGTCGTGCGGTATGATCTTGAACGACATGTCGCGCGGCTGCCCGGCCTTTTCGTGGCCCTCGGGGTAGACTTTCGAGAGGCGTTTCTTGGCGATGGCCTGGTCGATTTGGAACTGGAGCAACACGCGTAGGACCTCGACCCACTGGGCCTGCTTGCGCTTCAGCTTCCGGATTATGGGCCCGGCCATCTCGGCCGCGGTCGCGCGGTTCACGTCGCCGCCCTCGGCGAACCAATGCTCGGGGATGCCGATGGACCCGAGAATCAGCATCTTCACCGTCTTGGAAATCTGCTCGACCTCGGCCGCGTTCAACTTCGGCGCCAGCGCCGCCCACGTTTCCTTCTCGTTGTGGACGCGCGCGGTGCCCGGCTTCGGCGGGTTCTTGGCCAGGTCGTCGGCCCGCTCTTGGACCTCCTCCTTCTCCGCGCCGACGATCGTAATGTCCCAGATATGGGCGTTGAGGAAGTTGATGCGCTCCATCTGGCCGAAGATGAACTGGTCGAAAGCATCGACCCAGTCGGCGATCCGGAACAGGTCGCTCATCCCTTGAAGGAGGAACGAGAGTTTGTTGGACGCGAAGTAGAACACCTCGCCTTTCAGGAGCCCGACCGTTTCGCTCTTGGGATCGTCGTCGCGTGCGATCACCTTCCAAATGTCCGTGATCGAACCGATGCCAGCGCCGGCGGACGGCGCGGGCGACGGTACGTCGTCCACGGGGTGGCTTTCCTTCTTGCCTTCCAACTTCGCCTTCTCTGCCTCGGCCAGTCCAGCGTGGAGGGGGCGGAGCCGTGACACCTTTAGGAAGTCGGCGCGGCCCGCGATGTGGACGGAACCGATCACCTCCACGATCCACGCCGGGTCGATGGGGCCTAGCTTCACGTGCCCGTTGTGCGGATTCACGAACGCTCGAGGCGCCCACACCCCGAACAGGATCAACTCCGTGTAGCGGTCGAACTGGGTCAGGTCGAGATTGTTGTCGGGATCGGTCCAAAATCGGTTGATGATCTCGGACACTTCGGGGTCTTCGGCCTCCCAGTTGAACCCGTCGCCCACGACGAAGTCGGCGAGGAGTTCGATGATCCTGGCGCCCATGGGGTTCTGTAGCCAAAGGAAGTGGGCCACGGCCATCTGTTTTTGCCACTTGGCGGGCGACAACTCCTTGTCGGATCGTGACGAGATTCGCCGGAAACCGAGGTCCTCTGGGCGCTCGACGTTCACCCCGGCCAGGGTCGTTTCCTTCATGCCGAGTAGGGACTTCACGGCGAACTTGAATCGCTCCTTCATGCCCATGCGGCCGAAGTCGATTGTGCGGGAACTGACCTGGGGTGTGTCGCTCATGTTGGCCTCCGGAAGCCGAATCTATCGCGCAGCCGACGCATCCCGCCGCCGCCCATCGGCGTTTTGTTCGGGTCTACGCCTGCGCTCGGGACGGCTCCTCCGGACGCGCCAGCGAGGATGGCCAGGTTGACGGCGTCGGCGCGGTCGGGACTCGCGCCCTTGCTTTCGCCCTTGCCCTTTTTGTTTTTCCTCAATCGTGCCTTCATGTCGTCCTTACTCTCGACGATCTTGCGCCCTTGTCGGTCGGTGCCGTACCGCGGCGTGCTGAGTTCGGCCATTAGTTCAAGGTCGAACGGAAGGGCCATGGGGATGTCGCCTTTGGGATCGAGGGATTCGCGCGTGGTCCACCACATTTCCGAGCCGAGGTTTGCGAACTCGGTTTTGCTACTCGCCGCGCGGCTCACGTTTATTCCCCGGACTCCGATGGAGGGTTTGAGTTGGCGATGGACCAGTATGTCGACGACGCCCGATCCGAGCCCGATCACGTCAATGCAGGTCCGCTTCCACCCGCGCTTCTTGGCCTCGCCCTGAACCGCGTCGGCCACTTCGACGTTGTCCTTGCCGTGCAGGACTATGAGAGGTTCAATCGTGCGGCCATCCAACGGCGCTATCACGGAGTCGTCTTTCCCGAACCGGGCCACGTCGACGCCGCCGGCGTGGCGCCCGCGCAGGGCCTCGCGGTGCATCGCCTTCTCGATCCACTCGATTGGAATAACGGCGTCGGACGACTGTTTCGGGTGAATGGCCCGGACCTTGACGCGGACAAAATTGGAGTTCCAACCGTGCGTGTCGATCCACTCATCCCGGCGTACCTTCTCGATCATGCCGTGGATCACGGTGTGGCCCGCCTTGACATTCGGCGTATCGTCGGCCGCGATCCGGATGTAGTTGTAGAGGTGGCGCTTGGAGTGCGCGGCCTCATAGACTTCGTCTCCGGGCCCGGCGTTGGGGTTGAACAGCAAGAGGATATGGGCGTTGCCGCCCGCCATGGCGTTCTCGATGGATTCCAGAATGTCCTGGCTCACGCCCTGGGCCTCATCGACGATGAACAGGATGTTGCGGCCGTGCGCGCCCTGGACGGAGTCCGGGTCCTTGGGGCTGAACCCGAGGGCGAACCAGTCGTTGTCCAGTTTCCACTCGGGGCGCTCGGATAGCATCTTGCCGCCGATGGGAACGTCGGCCATCTTCCGGATACGGCGGATCTCCTTCCAGAGAAATTTGTTGACCTGGCGATAGGTCGGGGCGGTCGTGTAGATTTCGGAGTGAGGAAAGGCGTGGGCGAAGGCGAAAACGGCGCACGCGCCGGCGTGCGTTTTCCCCGAGGCCACGCACCCCGCGACGGCAGTCCTTGGGTTGTGAAGTACGCTCCGTACAATTTCGACCTCTTTGTCCCACGTTTGCTGGTTGAGGGCCCGGCGGATATACCACTCCGGGTCCTCTAGTATGCGGCGACTGAACCGATCAGGAGTTAGCCGCGACGGGGACATCCTTCTTTTTCCCCTCGGCCTTGGCCTTGTCTTTGTCCTCTTTCTCGACTCGGTCCAGCCAATCCTCCACCGATTTGCCCGAATGTTCGTGGTGGTGCGTGATAAGCCCGAGCAGTTCTTGTCGTTGTTTCTCGACCTGCAACGCGCCGCGTGGATCGTTCTGCTCGAGCTTCCGGTAGAGGCCGTCTAGGCGGGACAACGCCCGTCCGATCTCTTCCTCTCGATCGGTGCGGGAATTGCGTTTGAGTTCTTCCTTGACCTCGCTCGTGTAACGAGCCAACTGGCGCGTGGATAATTCGATGCCCCCTTTTTCCTTCAAGAACACGACCATGTCGGCGGGACCAAGCCCCCGCACATGAAACTCCAGCGCGGTCCTCCGGACCTTTTCCCGTTGGGCCGTGTTCAGTTTCGGCATTGGTACCTCTAAGTTTAGCAGGCACGACGGAGAAAAGCAAATTCACGGCCCATCCTGGGGCCAGATGGGGTCCGGAACCCCTAGGCTTTTGCGCATGTCCGACCAGTTGATGGGCCGGTACGGGCCCGCCAGCCATTCGCAGGTGGACAACCGGTGCCGGATGAGGACGCCGGGTTCAATACCCAACACGCCCGCTTCGTAGCTCGAAACGCGGGCCTCGAATACCTCGGGTCGTTCCCATTTCACGCGCGCCACGCCGTGAAGGGGTCCTCGAACTCCAGCGCCAACAGCGCGGACGAGCCCCGGGCCAAACTCTGTTCGATCCGGGCCCCGGTGATTCTCCCGGCGTAGAGCGTGACCCACTTCCGGCCGCGGTGCCGCTTCACGCGGATGCGGATGAACCGGCCCACGTCCAAGTCGACGGTGCGCCAGCGCCGGGTCTTGCGGTCCCGTAGCTGGTACTCGGTCTTGACCCCCGGCTTTGGCTTCCTAGGTTCGGTCACCGGTCGTAGGCCTCAAGCAATTCGTCCAACGCCTTCGAGACTTCGAGGCTGTAGGCCCGCTCTTG
>SDBU01005941.1_pt1 | contig 14461 bp, 9 predicted proteins | sample 2277071 | NCBI WGS metagenome assembly SDBU01 (sample SAMN10397929, study PRJNA504765) | marine sediment metagenome | isolation source: marine sediment core GS08_GC12, 126 cmbsf | place: Arctic Ocean: Gakkel Ridge, Loki's castle | collected 2008
AGATCTGCATACCGAAGCACCCGCCAACTAATAGGTCGCCTTGAGTGTTTACCAAATCGTATGTTCCGAATACTCTATGACCTGGCTGATGGTGATGAACTACAATTCGAGGAAGATGGCCAATTTGATAGACCCTATATACCAACCCCATTTCCACCATATCCACCTGCACCATTTTTGGAGCAATCAGGCCCGGAGAAGCAACTTCGTCCATATCTGTTTTGGGCGGCCATACACTTGGCAGCGCCCGATGATAGCGGACAGCAGCATTCGGTTCTCATTTCCATAACACAGCAAATTGGAGGATACGCAGAGGATTTCCTGGAGTTGCTGAACTCAACTTGGGCAACAGAAGAGAAGCCAGAATTCTTTCAGTCTCCCACAGATGCAAAGAAGAAGGAACTTTGGGAGAAGTGCAAAAAATCATGTGCAGACTACTTCGGCACGGAATCACGCGAATATCGCTTATTGCTGAAAGGCATTGTCGTTCATCACGGAAAAATGCCAGGATTGACAGCACGTCTGCTAGTTGAGTCAATCCAGCAGAGAATTGTGCACTTGGTACTGGCAACCTCAACGCTATCTGAAGGCGTGAACCTACCATTTGAGACAATACTTATTCCGACCTTGAGGCGCGGACGCCAGTCCATTAGTGCTCGTGAGTTTAGCAATCTAGTTGGTCGGGCTGGAAGGCCTGGGTTCGGTACTGAAGGTCGAAGCCTGGTGTTACTGCAATCCATAGAACAGGATTCAGATGATTGGAGTGTTAAGCAGGCACGAAATAGATATTTTTCTCTGATTAGAAAGATTGCCATACAGGACGGGATATGTGATGATGATGCGCTTGCCCGGAGTCCGTTGGCGGAGTTGCTTAATCATCTAGAGGAAAAGTGGCGCACTGTGAGTAATACCACCTCTCGAAGCGCATTCCTCGAATGGCTGGAGCAAACAGCTCCTCTAGAAGTAGAGGAATATACTGTCAGAGACGGGGAATTTGCCGCCATTGAGGCACTTGATTCCCTTGACAGTTTGCTGCTCTCAGCCATCGTGGAAGTCGAGCAAACATCCAGTGTGGAGTTAAGCGCCGATGAGTTGGAGGAGCGACTCAAAGAGATCTGGCAACGGAGCTATGCGCGGTTTGCCAGTACAAAAGAAGCAGAATTGGGAGAAGTTTTCATTCGACGAGGTCAGGCACTCAGATCAGACATTTATCCTGAACCCATCAAGCGCAGACGTTTATATCGCACAAGTTTGCCGCCGCGTTCTGGCGAGCAAATGCTAAAGATCTATCCAAGCATCAAGGAGCATCTCGAAACGGGCGCTGAATATGCGCTTTGGGAGGCCAGTGAGCGATTCGAGTATATTCAGGTCTTGGTGGAGCAGATAAGTTCTTTAAGCAAGTTTGGGTTAAAAGGCAACATAGGTAAAAAGGTGAATTGGAGGGATATACTACGCTGGTGGCTTGACCCCAAGAATGCTAAGCAGCCAACCTCAACTCAGGTCTCAAAATGGCACCAGTATATAAGTCAGAACTTTGGATACCGAATCAATTGGGGATTGGGTATCATTATAGCTCTGTCAATGGATGATGTCCATGGCGATGAATTACATGTACCAAATGTCGAGGATTGGCCGGAAACAGGGCTGCCCTGGATTGTCTTCTGGCTAAAGGAGCTTTTAGTATGGGGTACTTTGGAGCCTGTGGCGGCATACCTGCTCGCTTGTGGTGTTGAATATACTCGCCCGGATGCCGAGGAAGTTGCGCTATTGTATCGTGATGAACATATCCAAGAAAACGATGCCAATGAAATTCTGAACGCTGTAACTGTTCGGGACTGGGTAAATATGCGCTCAAGCAGAGATAGACCTTCTTCAGTTTCAGGCCCACCACATCAGATTCAGGTCAAGTTGCTCAGGGATTTCAGCAACGCACCGAGGAGGCAATGGAGGGTCGTTCCAGTATTAGTCAACAACGATATACGCTGGTTTGATCCTGCAGGATTTCCATTAGCTTGTTGCCAGAAGCCCGACGACTGGGATTCCACGCACATAGACAATTATGATTTCATCCTGGATGCCGCCCAAAAGATCGTTTTATCAGATCTCTATGTCTAGGATAGTCCATGATGGAGAGAATTCTTGACGCTACACGTTATTATAGCTATCATGTATCATAGTGTAAGACACCAACGTGGAGATCATATCCATGACGCCGGGAGAGAAAGCAAAGACACCAGAAATGGAACAAAACTATGGCCATAAAGAAATCACAACTATATAGCTCACTCTGGAAGAGCTGCGATGAGCTTCGCGGCGGCATGGATGCGTCTCAGTATAAGGACTATGTGCTGGTGTTGCTGTTCATAAAATACATATCCGACAAATATGCAGGCAAGATCTTCGCGCCAATTAACGTACCGCCAGGCGCGAGCTTTCAGGATATGGTTGCTCTTAAAGGCAAGCCCACCATTGGCGATGACATTAACAAGAAGATAATTGGGAAAATTGCCGACGCGAACAACCTCGGTGGCACTATTAACGTGGCGGATTTTAACAATGAAGAAAAGCTGGGAAGCGGCAAGGAGATGGTGGATCGACTTACCAGCCTTATTGCCATTTTTGAGAACCCGGCGTTGGATTTCAGTCAGAACCGTGCAGAAGATGATGATATATTAGGCGATGCTTATGAATATCTGATGCGCAACTTTGCCACTGAAAGCGGTAAAAGCAAAGGGCAATTCTATACGCCTGCCGAAGTAAGCCGTATTATGGCGAAAATTATTGGTGTGAATGCAACCGCCGCTCCTTCTACTATGGTTTATGATCCTACCTGCGGCTCTGGTTCCCTGCTGTTGAGGGTTGCTGATGAAGCCGAAGAGGGCATTTCTATCTATGGACAGGAAATGGACAATGCCACTGCCGCCCTTGCCCGTATGAACATGATATTGCATGACAACCCCACTGCGGAGATCAGAAGAGGCAACACGCTCTCCAATCCGCTTTTTCTGGATGACAGCCGGCTAAAGACCTTTGACTTCGTGGTAGCCAATCCGCCATTCTCATACAAATCCTGGAGCAATGGGTTTGCTGTGCAGGATGGGACTATATCTGATCGGCATGATCGCTTCAGGGATTACGGCGTTCCGCCGGCCAAAAACGGTGATTATGCTTTCCTGCTACATATTATCCGGTCGCTGAAAAGTAAGGGGAAGGGCGCGGTGATCTTGCCGCATGGGGTGTTGTTCCGGGGCAACGTAGAGGCGGAAATCCGCACAAATATTATTCGCAGGGGCTACATCAAAGGGATTATTGGTCTGCCCGCCAACCTGTTCTATGGCACCGGCATCCCGGCCTGCATTATTGTGCTGGATAAAGAAAATGCCGAGAATCGCAAGGGTATTTTTATGATCGACGCCAGCAAAAGTTTTGTGAAAGATGGCAACAAAAACCGCCTTCGCGATCAGGACATTCACAAGATAGTGGATGTATTCAATAAGCAACTGGAAGTTGATAAATACAGCCGCGTGGTGTCGGTAACGGAGATCGAAAAGAATGAGTTTAACCTGAACATTCCCCGCTACATTGACAGCCAGGAAGCCGAAGATATTCAGGACATTGAGGCGCATTTGCTTGGTGGCATACCCAACGCTGATATTGACGCTCTGAACTCCTATTGGGAAGTTTACCCGACTTTGAGGAGAGCGTTGTTCACGGCAAACGATAGAGCCAACTACAGCGAATTGCTGGTCGCCCATGACGCCATAAAGCATAGCATCTTTTCTCACCGGGAGTTTACGGATTACAGCAAAAAGGTGGATGCCGTATTCGGTGAATGGAAAGCTACAAACATGCCAAAGCTGGAAGGTATTGCTGTTGATGATAGGCCCAAAAAACTGATATACGAAATGTCGGAGGGATTGCTGCAAGCCTTCTCCAACTTAAAGCTGATCGACAAGTACGATGTCTATCAGCATCTCATGGCTTACTGGTCGGAGACCATGCAGGATGATGTGTATATCCTTGTAGGCGACGGCTGGGAGGCAGGCAGGGAAATTGAGAGGGAGAAGAAGGAATGGGAAGGCAGGCTTATACCCAAAGGGCTTATCATTGCCCACTATTTTGAGGCGGAGCAGAAAGCCATTGAAGACCTGGAGGCCAAGCGGGATGCTGTTGTCCAGCAGAGGGAAGAGTTGGAAGAAGAGCACGGCGGCGAAGAGGGGCTGATGGCCGATGCGAAGAATGATAAAGACAAGATCACCAAGACCAGCGTGAGGGACCGCCTTAAAGAGATAAAAGACGATCTGGAGGCCACCGATGAGCGGGAAGTCTTGCAGGGCTATCTTAAACTGACAGAGCAGGAAGCCGCAGCCAACAAGAAAATCAAGCAAGCGCAAGCCGCTCTGGATAAAGAGGTATTGGCGAAATATCAGGCGCTTACTGAAGCCGAAATAAAGACCTTAGTTGTGGAAGATAAATGGATGGCTACGCTTGAAAAAGACGTGAAAACCGAGATGGAGCGCATCAGCCAGCGGCTTACCGGGCGCATTAAGGAACTTGCGGAACGCTACGCCATGCCTATGCCCGCGATGACCACCGAAGTGGAAGTACTGGAGCAAAAAGTCAACGCGCACCTTGAGAAAATGGGGCTTATATGGTAACCGCAAATATTCCTATATTCCGCGCCGTATTAACACTGGATTTGCACCGTTTTTGCATCAAAAATGCACCATTTTCACACCATTTTTGCACTATTTCTGCACCAGTTTTACACCATGAAAACGCATATCTTGACAACCTGCTGAAATCAGTCAAATGTCTGAATATATAGTGTTTATGCGGTTTTAGCAAGAATAAATAGATATTGAGAACTCGAAAAACAGGCGCCATACGTAGCTTTTTTGCTGGAACGGTGTAGAAACAGTGTGGAAATGGTGTAATTTTGTGTATAATTGTCATTTTGTCAATTAATCAATTAATGGGCTTATAGGCCTATGAGTTTATGAGATTATAGCTTCTATAGATCCAATCGAGATGACGAAGGTAAAGTGTGAACGATTTTTTAGCTTCATAACTAACACCAGGCGTTAAAGAGGCCTTATGACTATGGCGACCAAAGTAACACGGAAAACCCCAAACGGCTGTAAGCAAACCGACGTGGGCATTATTCCAAACGACTGGGATATTTTTGAGTTTGGGCAACTTGTTGATTACACAAAGGGATTTGCCTTCAAATCCAAGAACTATAGGACTGATGGAACTAGAGTTCTACGCGTAAGCGATACGACCTTTGATTCCATAAAAGAGAAAAACCAAATCTACATAGATGAGGGTTTGGGCAATGAATATCGTAAATGGAGAATTGAGGAAGATGACTTGATACTCTCCACTGTGGGATCGAAGCCGCCAATGTATGATTCAATGGTTGGCAAGGTGATAATAATCCCCAGAAAACATGCAGGTAGTTTGTTGAATCAAAATGCTGTTCTAATCCGATCAAAAAGAAAATCCAAATATAAACAGCAAATTTTGCTTAATCATTTCAGAACAAAAAGATACCTCCGATATATTGAATCAATTTATAGAGGCAATGCAAATCAAGCAAGCATAACCCTTGCGGAACTTTTTCAGTTCCAAATTCCTCTGCCAAAACTGGACTCCGAACAAGCCGCCATTGCCGAAGCCTTAAGCGATGCCGATGCGCTCATCAGCAGATTAGAGCAGCTCATTGCCAAAAAGCGGAACATCAAACAAGGGGCTATGCAGGAACTCCTCACCGGCGAAAAACGCCTGCCGGGGTTTAGCGGGGAGTGGGAAGTGAAATCCCTTGAGCAAGCTATCAACTGCTTGGACAATCTGAGGGTACCACTAAATGATTCTCAAAGATTGAGTATGAAAGGAGACTATCCTTATTGTGGTGCGAATGGTGTTCTTGATTTTATTGATAGCTACATGATTGATGATGACATCATCCTGATAGCTGAAGACGGTGGGTATTTCGATGAATATCATTATAGACCTATAGCATACAGAATGAAAGGAAAGTGCTGGGTTAACAACCATGCACATATTCTGAAAGCTAAAGAAGGTTATAACCAAGATTTTGTTTTCTACTCATTGGTGCATAAGAACATATTGAGATTCCTTGCGAGCGGAACAAGAGCAAAGCTTAACAAATCAGAAATGTATAAAATTGAGATAGATACACCACCAGCAAAAGAAGAGCAAGCCGCTATTGCCCAAATCCTCAACGACATGGATGCTGAGATAGAGCAATTGGAGCAAAAGCTGGATAAATACAGGATGATAAAGCAGGGGATGATGCAGGAACTCTTAACAGGAAAGACGAGGTTGGTGTAAATAAAATGGCTATGAAAAACTACTACAGAATCATGCCAGGCAGAGGAAGCGTTCATGCTGACAAATGTTACAAGGGTAACTTTATCGGCGCTGATTTCCTTATGGATTTAGACTTTACCGGGAAACTGCCCGAATACTTTAGAGCATTCAACCAGCAGTTTATCCCCGTTTATCTGGAGAAAAACCCGGGAAAAAGCAAAGTGGCTGCCGGGCTGGCTTGCGGCGCATTGCATACCATAGCCAAAGGCATACAGAAAGGCGATGTTATGCTTTGCCCAAACGGGTCAGGCAGTTATATGGTGGGGGAAGTGGTGGACGACTACTCCTATCATCCCGGTGAAATCCTGCCGCATCGGAGAACTGTTCGCTGGTATCCAAGGACTATCGAAAGAGCCGATATGAGCCAGGCGTTGAAAAACTCAACAGGGTCAGGCGGAACAGTGTGCTATATTTCCGGATATGCGGAGGAAATTGAACGGCTCATAGCGGGTGATGATTCCCCAACCCTAATCTCAACAGATGAAACAGTTGAAGACCCCTCTGTTTTTGGGCTGGAAGAACACTTGGAAGAATTCCTGGTAAAAAATTGGGATCAGATCGAATTTGGCAAGAATTATAAAATCTACGAAGAAGATGGCGAATTAGTTGGGCAGCAATATCTCAGCGATACTGGCCCCATTGATATTCTTGCAATCAGCAAGGACGAAAAAGAATTGTTGGTGATAGAACTGAAGAAAGGAAGGGCCAGCGATAGTGTTGTGGGACAGATTCAGAGATATATGGGCTATGTCCTGGAAGAATTGGCGGAAAAAGACCAGACTGTTAAAGGCGTTATCATCGCTCTGGAAGATGATCTTCGCATACGAAGGGCCCTGTCGGTGGCACCAAACATTGAGTTTTATACGTATCAGGTGAGCTTTGAGCTTTCTAAAAGCTCGAGCTAGTGTATGTCTTTCAGGATGATGCAGGAACTCCTGGCTGGAAAGACGAGGTTAATATGAGCGAAGACGAGCAGATTCAGGAAAATATCCGCCACCAATTACTCAGGGATATCCGGCTATTGATAACCGAGTCAAAGCAATCGGCTGCGATTGCTGTTAACGCAACCATGTCGCTATTATATTGGCGCATGGGCAAACGGTTGAATGACGAGGTACTCCAGGGCAAACGAGCCGGATATGGCGAAGAACTGGTGATCGGAATTTCAAAAGAGTTGACGGCTGAATACGGCACAGGCTTTTCCGAAAAAAATCTTCGTCGTATGCGCCAATTTGCAGAAATCTATCCAGATGAGAAGATTGTCGTATCAGTGATACGACAATTGAGTTGGACACACTTGATTGCTCTCATCCCGCTGAGTGATACTACCAAACGCGATTTTTACACCCAGATGTGCATTCTGGAACGCTGGAGCGTCAGACAACTCCGCGATCGTGTCAAATCCATGCTTTTTGAAAGGACTGCCATTTCCCGAAAGCCAGAAGAGACAATTGCATACGACCTGAAGGTACTGCGGGAACAGGGAGAGGTCTCCGCAGACCTGGTTTTTCGCGACCCTTATGTTCTCGACTTTCTGGGGCTTTCTGACAGCTATTCCGAAAAAGACCTGGAATCAGCCATTATAGTTGAGCTGCAAAGGTTCATCATTGAATTAGGGCAGGACTTTGCCTTTCTTGCCCGGCAGAAACGGATTACCATAGATAACCGAGATTATTATATCGATCTGCTTTTCTACCACCGCAGACTCAAATGTCTCGTGGCAATTGACCTGAAGATCGGCGAGTTTGAAGCCGGATTCAAGGGACAAATGGAGCTATACCTGCGCTATTTGGAAAAATACGAGATGGTTAAAGGCGAGAACACGCCCGTTGGCCTTATTCTTTGCGCCGGTAAAAATGAAGAGCATATTGAGCTGCTACAGCTTCATAAGAGCAATATAAGAGTTGCCGACTATCTGACACAATTGCCACCGAAAGATATACTCCAGGCCAAACTCCATAAAGCCATAGAAATAGCGCGGCACCGTCTCAGCGCGGAGGTATCCGAATGAATGTAGGGCAAAAAGAACGGGACACTCAGGATCGCGTAGCCAAACTCTTTCAGGAAAAACTAGGCTATGCCCACCTTGACAACTGGGAAGAACCCCTGGACAATAGCAATATCGAGGAAAGTATCCTCAGAAAATGCCTGAGTGGGAAGGGATACAGCGAAACGCTTATAGGTAAAGCCCTGCATCAACTGCGCATCGCTGCCAACAATGACAACGAAACCTTATACACCAACAACAAAAACGTCTATGGAATACTGCGCTATGGCGCAAAGGTAAAAGCCGACGTTGGCGAGAATACTGAAACCGTAGAGCTTATTGACTGGAAGCACCCGCTTAGAAATCAATTCGCCATTGCAGAGGAAGTCGCCGTCAAGGGCAACCATGATAGACGGCCAGACATTGTGCTGTATGTAAACGGCATTGCATTGGGTGTGCTGGAACTAAAGCGCAGTACGGTATCCGTGGGCGAAGGCATCAGGCAGTGCATCTCAAGCCAGGACAAGGAGTTTATTGAGTCCTTCTTCTCAACTATTCAATTTGTGTTTGCCGGAAATGATACGGAAGGCCTGCGGTATGGCACCATTCGCACGTCTGAGAAATATTTTATGAAATGGAAGGAGGAAAGCAGCGAAGAACGCCTGCTGGATAAATACCTGCTGAAGCTGTGCGATAAAAAGCGGTTTCTGGAGATTATTTACGACTTCATCCTGTTTGACGCTGGCAAAAAGAAGATCTGTCGCACACATCAATATTTCGGCGTCAAGGCCGCACAGGAGCACGTGAAGCGGCGCGAAGGCGGTATCATCTGGCAGACCCAGGGCAGCGGCAAAAGCCTGGTAATGGTTTGGCTGGCAAAATGGATCCTGGAAAACAACCCCAACGCCCGTGTGGTGATCGTCACAGACCGGGATGAACTGGACAAACAGATTGAGGGGGTGTTTAAGGACGCGGGCGAAAGTATGGCGCGGGCTACAAGCGGCAAAAACTTGATGGAACAACTGGGTAATACGCTGCCCCGATTGCTGTGTTCGCTGGTGCATAAGTTTGGCAGAAGAGGCGTTGATGATTTCAATGCGTTCATTGAAGAGCTAGAAAGCGGCCCGACAAAAACAGTTGGCGACATATTTGTGTTTGTGGATGAATGCCATAGAACTCAATCGGACAAACTGCATAAGGCAATGAAGGCCACCTTGAGAAACGCCGTTTTTATCGGCTTTACTGGGACCCCGCTCCTGAAGCAGGACAGGCAAACGAGCCTGGAAGTATTCGGCAAATACATCCATACCTATAAATTCAACGAAGCGGTAGAGGATGAAGTTGTGCGGGACCTGGTTTATGAAGCCCGTGATATTGATCAGAATATCTCTTCTCAGGAAAGAATAGATGCCTGGTTTGACGCCAAAACTAAAGGGCTGAATGACTTCCAGCAATCCGAACTGAAGAAGAAATGGGGCACTATGCAGTACGTGCTCAGTTCCCGCTCCAGGCTGGGGAAAGTTGTGAATGATATTGTTTTTGATTTTACTGTAAAACCCCGGTTAAGTTCAGGCAAGGGAAATGCTATTCTGGTGGCCCGCAGTATCTATGAAGCCTGTCGCTATTTTGATCTCTTTCAGAACACCGAACTGAAAGGGAAATGCGCCGTCGTTACCTCGTACAATCCATCTACCCGTGATATAGCTGCCGAAGATACCGGAGCGAATACCGAAACCGGGAAGGAATTCATATACAAGACCTATATCGACCTGCTAGACGGCAAAACTACCGAGAAATATGAAGATGAGGCCAAACAGAAATTCATAGGACAGCCGGCAAACATGAAATTGCTTGTCGTGGTAGATAAACTCCTCGTTGGCTTTGACGCGCCGCCCTGCACTTACCTGTATATAGATAAGAACATGCAGGATCATGGTCTATTCCAGGCCATCTGCCGTGTGAACCGACTGGATAGCGATGACAAGGAATTTGGCTATATCGTTGACTACAAGGATCTGTTCAGAAAAGTGGAGAATGCGGTAGCCGTTTATACAGCGGAATTGGACTATGATGATTTCCAGAAGGAAGATGTGGACGTGCTGTTAAAAGACCGTCTGGAAACAGGCAGGGAACGGCTAGACAATGCTCTGGAAGAGATTGCCCTGCTGTGTGAACCTGTTGAGCCGCCTAAAGATTCACTGGCATATATTCGTTACTTCTGCGGCAATCCGGAGAACGAAGAAGACCTGAAAGCTAACGAAGCAAAACGCACCGCACTCTATAAACATACTGTGGCATTGATAAGGGCTTACAGCAACATTGCCGCAGAAATGGAAGAAGCCGGCTATTCGGATCAAGAAATTGAGGACATCAAAAATCGGCTTGATTTCTATCTGAGTCTGCGGGAAGAGATCAAGAGGGCAAGCGGCGAAACGCTTGATCTAAAAACCTACGAAGCGGATATGCGGCATCTGATTGATAACTTCATCCAGGCGGACGAACCCCGGAAAATATCGCCTTTTGACAACAAAACTCTGATAGATCTCATCGTGAAAACAGGCATCGCAGACACCATCAACAGCTTGCCGGATAGAATCAAGAACAACAAGGAAGCCGTTGCCGAAACCATTGAAAACAATGTGCGCGCCAAGATTATCAAAGAACACCTGATAGATCCGGCCTACTTTGAGAAAATGTCCAAACTCTTGAGTGAAATTATCAAGGAAAGAAAAGCCAGCGCCGTCAACTACGAAGAATATCTGAAGAAGATAGAGGAATTGGCAAAGGGAGTAGAAAACACAACCCGCGATGATTTACCTGCAAGTATTCAGACTCCCGCTCAACGGGCTTTATACAACAATCTTGACAAAAATGAGGCAGTAGCGATTGCAGTGGATGGAGCCATAGAACGGGTGAAAAAAGCAGACTGGCGGGGCAATACCTTCAAAGAGAATGAGATAAAGGCGGAGATTTTTGGAGTTCTTAAGGATAAGAGCGAAGTGGAGCGGATCTTCCCCATTATAAAACAGCAAAATGACTATTAAGAATCAGCAGATCAAACTGGGCGACATCTGCCTGGATGTGGTGCAAAAAGATATTAAGAATATGTACCTGACCATTCATCCGCCAACGGGCAGGGCGCGTATTTCCGCGCCTTTACGCATGGATTTAGATACCATCAGAGTATTTGCCATTTCAAAGCTGAGTTGGATCAGGAAACACCAAGACAGATTTCGTAACCAGTCAAGGGAAGCGCCAAGAGAATATATTACAGGGGAAAGCCATTACTACCTGGATAAGCGATACCTGTTGAGAGTAATAGAGCACAATGCTCCGCCAAAAGTGGTGTTAAAGCATGGAACAATGGAAATATACATCCGGCCGAATACGGATCTGGAGAAAAGAGGAAAAATCCTGGATGAATGGTATCGACAGAGATTGAAAGAGATTACTCCCAGGATAATTGCCAAATACGAAAAATCAATGAAGGTCAAGGTGGATGAGTTTGGCATCAAGAAGATGAAAACGAAGTGGGGTTCCTGTAACATCCAGGCAAAGAGAATCTGGCTAAATCTTGAACTGGCGAAGAAAGAGCGGCACTATATCGAATACATCACCGTGCATGAAATGGTACACCTTCTGGAGCGGCATCACAATGACCTGTTTATGGCTCACATGGACAGATTCGTACCCCAATGGAGATTTCTAAAGGAAGAGCTGAACCGATCAATCTTACCACACGCAAATTGGGGAGTACTGAGCTTACATAATTGGTCTGCATAAGACCCCATATGAGGCTTGTATCACTTCTGCAACAACGTTCCATATCCTTACGGAAATACTTCCGCAATTTTTCCGTTGACATCCGAAGTGGAAACGAGGTACTATTTAGCGGGGTGCGGAACAATGAAGAGATCATTCGTTTGAGTGAGGCAAACCTATGGCTAAGAAATAGATAACAGCTAAAGATACCGCAAAATAGCGGAGGTGTTCGGAAAGAAACATTATTGAACTGATCCATAAAGAGGAACTTAAAACTAGTAAAGATAGGCATCGCTGAATTACCCACATGAATGCATCAGAAATAATTTCCGCAAAATATCCGCAAGTTACAGAAATCATTTCCTTACTTAGAGTACAACTTCAAGAGAATGACATGTATATAGTAGCAAACCATCTTGCTGGAATCATGACGTGACTTTGGGGAGCTCAGAGCAAATCGCTATGCTATCCTCATTCCTGACTATGATTCTCCCGAACAAGCGATGCGATATATAGAGCGGAATCATAAGGCATTTTTGAAAGGGAACTTTTTGGCTGGTACACGGACGAATCTATATGGCCGGAGAAGCGAGCGCTCAGTGTATTCAGGAAATGGCTTGACGTTGAGATACATTCAATGATTATCGATATGTTAGATGAGCATCTTATGAGAGAGAGCTATAAACATTGAGTACGGGCTGTGATCACGGCAGCTAAGCAATTGACACGAAGGATGATAACCGATGCCTGAAGAATGGATAACAGTTAAAGATGCCGCAAAATTGCGGAAATGTTCAGAAAGAAATATCATTGAGCTAATCCACAAAGAGGAATTTAAAGCTAAGAAAGACGGGCATAATTCTCACTGTAACCTGTGCCGATCTAAGTACATGAAACGTAGACACTCGCAGCTTTTATCTAGACCGCTTGCGCCTCATACAAAAGAAAAGTACTGTCCAAAGTGTGAGCAGGTTAGGCCTGCAGAAGCCTTCACCAATAACCCAGCTACTGCAAGCGGACTAAACGGTTACTGTAGGCGCTGTTATACGCGAATGCGTTATTCCAATAAACTAAACTATATGCGAGGGTACCTCGAAACTACCTACGGAAAAATCCCCTGTAATGACTGTGGAGGAGTATTCCCTTGGGAATGTATAGACTTTGACCACAATACAGGTGCTGAAAAGAGATTCAATGTATGCTCTTATAAAGCAAACTGCATACAGACCCCAGAACGAATTGCAATAATAGAAGAAGAAATCAAGAACTGCACAATCGTGTGCAGTAATTGTCACAGAACTAGAACAGTAAAACGGGCTGAAGTTAAGAGATGGGCAGATGAGTAAAGAGAACGACCTTTGCGAGAAATGTAAAGTGATAGACGGCCTCAAGGTCTACGAAGGTAGGCTGGTTTGCCATAGATGCGACAAGAAACTGAAGAAACAAGGGAGAAAAGATGAGCGAAACCAACGAGTTCAACAGGGAGAGGTTCCTCTCCTTCCTTACAAGCGTCGACCAAGAAATCCTCAATCTTCAATCCGGGGAGGGTAAGTTCCGCTCGGGGGCTATTCATTTCGAAAAGGGCAAAGCCAGCCCTGTACTGTTCCGGCTACAGCAACTCAAGGACAATCCCACCAAGAAGAACCTCGATGAGTTCATTGTGATAGCGAAGCAGGACTTCGGGACCACTACCGGTCAGGCGTTCAGTGACTGGTCACACAGTATCTTCCCAGTAGACCTCGCCGTGAAGGCGAAGCCTGTTGTGAAGCCGTTTTCTGTAGCCATCAAGGATGGTTTCTACGACATGTTCCGGGCCGCACAGATCCCCCTGACCCCTAAGCAGGTGGAATTGCTGGAGGTTGCCTCCTTGAAGCTGGCCCAGGCCTTCGACGTGAAGGTCCAAGAGACCGTTAGAGCCCAGCTGAAGACCCTCGTGGAGAAGTCCAAGGTTTAGGAAGAGGCAGGTTAGTGTATTTTGTTCTTGCTTTTGTTGAACAAAATACATATAATTAGATAGGAGGTAGGGACATGAAGAGGCTGAGCCCTAAACGAATACAGTTGAATCAGATGAAGCCGCACCTCGTAAAAGCTTACGGGGCTGGCCACTCTCTAAGAATCATCGCTGGCTGGCATGGTACGTCAGCAGGCACCATCCGGAGCATCCTCATTGAGGAAGGCGTCCAGATGCGTAAACCCGGCAGAGGCCGGAAGGAGAAGTAATGGACGATAGAGTAGCCGTACTAGGCCCGGATGAAGTCCCCGGTCCTGCCACCATGTGTTTCCAATGGCTGAAGCCCGCGACGAGCGACGCCTGGG
>SDBU01005942.1_pt1 | contig 14460 bp, 32 predicted proteins | sample 2277071 | NCBI WGS metagenome assembly SDBU01 (sample SAMN10397929, study PRJNA504765) | marine sediment metagenome | isolation source: marine sediment core GS08_GC12, 126 cmbsf | place: Arctic Ocean: Gakkel Ridge, Loki's castle | collected 2008
ATCTTCTTCCCAACCCAATCTCCAGAATCTTCCTAATCCTAAGAAAGAGAAATTAGAATTTAATCACAGAGAATTATTTATTCCTGGGCCTGGGAATGTCTTGGTTAAGGCAGATTGGTCAGGACAGGAGTTAAGAGTTCTTGCGGAGGTATCTAAAGATGCTAATATGGTGGCTGCGTTCAACAAGAATTACGATTTGCACCTATATACTGCGAATAGAATTTTTAATCTTGGGCTTCTTGAACAAGATTTTATTGATGAGACTCCAGAGAATATAGCAGCGAAGTCAAAATATGAAGGAAAGCGTTATCAAGCTAAGAATGGAGTAAACTTCCCTGCTGTTTATGGGGCGTTTGCCAAGAGGATAGCCAAAGATAATAAAGTATCTATTAAAGAGGCTCAGAGATGGTTAGACGAGTTTGACAAGCTTTACCCTGATGTTAAGACAGCCAAGAAGAGGAGTAATGAAAGACTTGCCAGATGTGGGTTTGTTACTACTCTGATGGGCCGTAGGCGTAGGTTCCCCCTATACAGGTCAGCAGACCGCTATAAGAAGGGTCAAATGGAGCGTCAGGCGTTTAATATGCAGATTCAGGGATTTAGTGCTGATGCTATGAAGATAGCTGCTGCTAAGATGAGACCACTTCTTCCTGAGTATGGTATAACTAAAATGGTTTTGACTGTTCACGATGAATTAGTATATGAGGTTCCAGAGGATAGGGCAGAAGAGTTTGCTAAAGTCGTTAAGTATGTTATGGAGCACGCAGTATGTATCTGCGTTGCTTTACCAGTAGAGGTTAAAATTGTAACTAATTATGGGGCTTAGGAGATTAAGATGATTGATAGGTGTACTTGTGGGTTGTTTGGTTGGCAGTTTGAAATAGATGAATTTGGTCAGAGTTGGATAAGATGCTCTGAGTGTAAGGAGAACATGTTTGAAGAAGATATAGGAGTTATTCTTATAAATTGGTCTGTTACTAACCCAGGTAATCTTAGAATAGAATTAAAGGAGGATTAAGATGGGGTGGATTAAAGTACAAGATGATTTACCAGATGGTGTGTGGAATGAGAATCATACTTTTTTATCAGAAGAGGTTTTAGTAGCAAATTCATGTTGTGTTGATATAGGATATTATAATAGGTTTGATGAGTGTTGGTATGTTGGTGCTCCGGTCGAGGAGATTGGGATTGATAAAATTACTCATTGGATGCCATTACCGCAGAATCCTCATATTTGATTTATTTTGATTGTAAGCTCTCGGCAGAGCAAATTAAGTACTAAAGAGGAAAGAGTCAAGCAAACTTAATTTGTGTAAAAAACGTATAATATTTTTATAGGAATCGGACTATGAAATTGAAAAAGTTATATAGAAGGCTAACAGGAAGATGTCAAATATGTGGTGTAAAAAAGAAAAATCATCCTACTCTTAAAGGAGTTAGGTTATGTTATATAACACCAATGTATCCACCTAAGTCTTTTAGCCCCAAATATTTATAAAAATTTCTGAGGTATATTACCTCCCCTATACCCCTTATCCCCTTCCTCCCACGTACCCCATCCCGCATAACCTCTACAACCACTACATATGGTATAGTCGGCGTGGCTTATACAACATGTCTCATGTTGCGGAGACTATAAGATAGGCTTATAAGACCACTATAATCGTCATAACCCGCATAGGTGGTATGGATAGTAAGGATTGAATGTTACTCATAACTGATACATACACTACATTCATTATACTTATTACATTCACTACATACATCATACACACTATGCTTGTTACACTCATTATATTCACTACGCTTATTGCACTACTCATAGTCTATACAACTAACACAACCAATCAATAAATATCAACAAAATCAGAATCTTTTTTGTTTTCTTCGGATTTTTACTTGCCTTTGTTTGTCTAATAGAGTATGCTTTAGATAATCAAAGATAACCTTAATTGGAGTAATTGAGATGACAAAAGAACAGGCACTAAACAGCTTTCATAAAAAGCGATGCTGTTTTGTAGTATCTGCGAGGCTGAGTACTCAGCAAACGCAGGTGATTATTGGAATTGCTCGCCTGACTATAATTTTACTTGTTGTGATAATCCTATGCAACTTGTTACTAAACGCACAGTCTATGAGCCAGTATAATCTGCAATACCGTCCAGCTTAATCTCTGGGCGGACTTGTGAGTTATAACAACAATAGTGCTACTGTATTGGAGATTAAGATATGAACAGATTAAAAGCATTGAGCTTATTAGAAAAGGCAAGGGATGGGGTTTGGCGTGCGAGCGGATTTATCAAACCAAACAAACTACAAAGACGTTGTGAAACAATAGAGAGCAAAATTATTGATTTGATTGAAGACATCAAAGAATTGGCAGACTACTAACATAAAAGGGATAACATGAATGACCTACGAATCATATTCTGGTTATCGGTTGCTGCCTACATAGCATTGTTGTAAACTAATTAAGGAGAATAAAATGGCGTACATAATGGGCATAGCAATAGCAGTATGGATAGTAGCATACGTATTGATATTCTTTAGACAAAATTAAAATAAAAAAGATTTAATTTGCCCTTTGATGTTTGTTGTGTTATACTTTAAGTAGTAGATATTTGACAAGTTAAAATGAACGCTGACCGTAGCATAACAAAAACACTAACTTTTATTAAGGGTGATTTATTATGACAAAAAAAGTAAAGTTTGTTAAGACAAAGGCAGATTGTATTGGCTATTCGATACCTACGGGTTTCGAGTTAGACGGCGATGGTAAAACAGACCGCAGCAAGCCAATACGCAAGCAAATAAGCTGTGGCATATCTTTTGATACTTTGCTTAATCCTGAAACAAAAAAGGTATCACAACCGAGATGTCCTGTTTGTCGGTTCAAGCATTTGGCAATTCGCCGTGTGCAAGCTATTGAGAAGCAAGCAAAACTATTGGCTAATCTGGCTAATGCACAATATAAGACGACTGACGAACAGATTGAATCTGTTTGTGCTACTGTTGAGAACGCCGTAGCATTGGCAACAGACGCCCTACGTGGTCAACAGACCGTGCAAACCAATGTATTTACGTTGTAGCCCATAATACTGTACTATATGGCGTTATGCTGTGGTATGTAACAGGACAATAAACGTAACATATAGTACAGATTTATTGACTAAGTAAATAATTTTGGGAGAATAAAATGGATATTGACAAAAAGAATAATGGCATGAATGACAAACGTCAGGAGATGTTTGAGAAGTGCTACCCAGAATATGCCAATGAATGGTATGAGTTGTGCGACGACGGCACAGTTTTTGTGCATGGTAATTGTGCATACCCAATTATATTAAAAAATGCTGTACCAAGCATAAAATAACAAGGAGAAAATAATGAATAAAAAGCAAATAGATATTGAAGCTGAAAGAGAAGCTAAAGCATTAAAACAGCAAGGACATTGTAATAATCAACAGCATGGCCGTCAAGCCAAAAGAGACAACTATAATAAAGTACAGTTTGATAAACTGTTCAAGTGAAAGGAAATAAAATGGATTATACATTATCAGAGATGGCATTGAAAAATAAAGAATTATCAGAGACAATACAAGAAAACCTGATAACATTTATGGATGGCTTGCCAGAGGATTTGATAGATAATATTTGTCAAGCTGTGGTAGATTATTACACAGTTAAAAAATATTATCCAACTTGTGATAAGACCAATTGCCGCCATTATACGTCTGGAGGGTTAAATCTTGTTCGGATTAAATGTTCCAAGTGTTCTGACGATTTTAACCACTACGAATTGTTTAAGGAATAAATATGAAACAAGTAAGAACAAGGTTAAGTGCCGAAGATATAGCACGTTCGGGATTTAATAAGAATATAGACAATACTGATTTACAAGCAACCAATGAGGGATGTTATATCAATAGAGCAAATCACACAGGCACTCCAAAACTAAGAAGATACTATTTCTGCGATGGTTATAAGTTTAATACAGGTTCTCGTCATCGAAATGGTGGTAATTGGGGATAAAAATGCTAATACAAATGACAATAATGCTGGATGTTGAAGAACAAGACAGCACAAAAGATGGTATTGAATCCGCACAGAATCAAATTCGATCTATGGATGTTGAGGATGTTATTGCCATAGCTTATTTTGAAGAACATGAAGGGGAATAAAATGATATTGTATGCAATTAAAACCAAAAGCGGAGCATATTTAAGTCAACAAGGTGGTCGTACAACAAGCAGTTTGTCTTTAGTCTGGACTACCACAGACAAACCCACTTTAAGTACCTTCGGGTTTGAGCAAATCGTTCAATGGGATATAAAAGAAACAGTAATTGAAGAACGAGAAGGTTAAAATGACAGTAAAGATTGAAAAAATCAAAAGACAACCGGAAAACATTATCATAGTTTATGTAGAAGCGGTATTGATGTCAAACGGAGAGATTATACATTCAGGCGAAACAATAGGATGGTACAAGAAGTGTAAAGACTATATGTTCACCGTTGTTGAATAAACTAAGGAGCATAATATGAGAACACAACCAATACAAGCCACAAAAGACGGAGAAAATCTTACTTACATACCTTTTGTTGGCACTAAGTTATTTAAGAAGTGGCGGAAAATTGATGATTTGTTTGTAGATAGTTCTGGTTTTGGTCAAGAAGGCGAGCCAGCAATGATTGTAAAAGAGTTTTACTCACAAGTTAAAGCTGGTCTCGCTTATGGTGTAACAGAAGCAGGACAATTTCAAGTGTTTGTGGGTGTATTTGTCCAAATTGAGAAAATATAAATTGAGGATTTGAAAATGAAGAAATTAATATTGTTAGTATTGCTGGCAGGGATGATGTTGGTGCAAGGATGTATGTTGACACAAGAACAAATAAATGGAGCAAATTATGGGCCATATCCGACACGGTATAAAGAGCTTATTCAAGATCATTTTGTTGAGACACTTATTGATCCAGAATCAGTCCGATATGATTGGAGAGGAAAACCCTTTCGAGCAATAACTAACATTATTACTTATGGTTGGTTTGTTCGAGTAAATATTAATGCAAAAAATAGTTGTGGGGGATATACTGGAAAAACACCATTTACTATACTAATGCGATATGATCGTCTTCTTCTTGCCGAAGAAAGCGGCATATTCAATATGTTCAACGTATTTCACTATCCTAATAATTAATTAAAGACATTGAGAAGACGTCAAAGAAGTATAAAGGTGGCAAAGTTATTGGAGTATGTATGATTATAGCCGGTATATTTGCGATAAAAATCCGGTAATTACTGGACTTCTTATTGTTGCTGGTATAGGTGTCTGCATTTATTCCAGAATAGGAGCATGGTGGAATAATGGATAGCAAATTACAACAATGGTAACTGGAGATAATAAAATGAAAGACATTAAAATACGAGAAGAATTAGTAGGGAGACCTTGTCTCCCAGAGACACAAGGTGTCTTAAAGCGTTGTCCAAAATGTAATGATATTATGGGAGAAAATATAGAAGGAAAATCTATTTGTGCTTGTGAAGTTTGGCCGAGAAAAGAGACCATAAACCAATGTGATGGGTGTAGTCGTGGTTTACCACTAAAAGATGGTATCCATATAAACCCTGATAGTAATTTTGATATGATAGGTTGTACGAAAGGCCGGTATATTATGCTCTACAGATTATTTACTGAAAGAAAAAACGTATCTTGGCTGAAACAAATGATAGCAGAATACTTCCCTGCCTTTACTATTATTGAATCAACTGGATATTGGTCGGGACAATCTGAGAAGTCTATTATCATTGAAATAGATACCAATTTACCTTCTGACGAACATCATATTAAAGAAATATGTTCCAAGATAAAAGGATTTAATCACCAAAATGCTGTTCTCATACAGAGAATTGAAAGTAAATCAGAACTTAGGTGATTAAATGTCAAAGAGAGAAGCAAATAGAAGGTATAGACAAAAATCAAAAAAGAAACATGCTATAGATTGTAGGTGTTCACTTTGTATTCATAGAAGAAGAAACCCAGACTGCAAATGTTTCCACTGTATTGCTTACTATGATTGGGAGAAAAAATACGGAGTTACATTATGAAACAAATACTATTATCACAAGGGAAGTATGCTCTGGTAGATGATAAAAATTATGATTGGCTAAACCAATGGAAATGGACACTATCTAAGGGGAGACATACTTATTATGCCAAAAGAAACATAAAACTTCCAAACGGTAAATATCAAGTAATTTTAATGCACCGAGAAATTCTTGGATTAAAACAAGGTGATGGTAAATTGGTTGACCACAAAGACAATAATGGATTTAATAATAAAGCAGATAATATAAGAATCTGCAATAATACAGAAAATCATCAGAACGGAAAAGCCCATAAAGACGGCACATCTATTTATAAGGGCGTATTTTGGGATAAGCGAACACAAAAGTGGGCAGTTTGCATCCAAATTAACAGTAAACCCAGATGGCTCGGTCGGCATAGCTCTGAGATTGATGCTGCAAAGATATATGATAAATCAGCAAGAGAATTATTTGGAAAATTTGCAAAATGTAATTTTAAGTAAAACATATACCCCTTTTCCGACTCACTATAATATAAATAACATATATAATATAAAATCTAAACAATAACCTTCTAATTACCATTATACCATAAATTCTTGGTTGTGTCAAGTAAAAACTTTGAAAAATTTGAATATTTGTTTAATGAAAGGGTTAAATCATGTGTTTACAAATAGTTATGAAAGGCAAAGAAAAGAAAGATTTTTTAGCAAAGTTACCAGATATGATTACGGTATGGAAAGTTGTAACGAAGTGGGGCAAGGGAGATTATGTAACAGATTGCAAATCTTTTTCGCTTCATGCAGGAGAGGTAAAATTTCCGCAAAATACCATAAATAAAAGTAATTGGAGGATGTTTCAAGGGCCAATCTACAAAGGTGGAGGACATTTCTTTCTAATACGACAAGCCGCTCGTGACTGGAGTGGTTGGCATTTCCAAGATAGGGTGGTGAAGTGTCAAATTAAAAAGGAATGGATTAATAATATAGGAACGCAGGATAGTAAAAAGGTGGTTGTAGTAAGTCGAGCGATTTTCCCCGCTTTTCTTGGAAAAAAGAAATGAGTTTAATTTCTAAAAAAGAAATAAGTTTCTTTTAGAGATTTAGCTTAAAATCTCTTAGATTTAACTTGACTTAGCTCCTGAAATAAAGTATAATAGTGGAATAAGGTTAGGTGTTTATTGTTGGTAATTTGGATATGGTAGGAAGAAAAGCAATAAATTTAGTTGGGCAAAGATTTGGAAGATTAAAAGCCCTCTTTCCCATAAAAGAACGTAAAAGGAAATATGTTCAATGGAATTGTTTGTGTAATTGTGGTAAAGAAATAGTTGTAAAAGGAATCTCTTTGCGTAATGGTAACACAAAATCTTGTGGTTGTTTATTAAGAGAAACTTGCTCTAAAACAGGCCACCAATCAAAAACACATGGTTATTCAAAACGCCCAATTTATGCAGTTTGGAAAATGATGCTTCAAAGATGCAATAACCCAAATAATTTGGATTATAAAAATTATGGTGCAAGGGGTATAATTGTTTGTCAAAGATGGCATAAATTTGAGAATTTCCTAAAAGATATGGGAGAACCTCCAAAAAATTTGACGTTAGAGCGTATGGACAATAATGGTAGTTATCATCCAGAAAATTGTAAATGGGCTACCAGAATAGAGCAAAATAATAATAGAAGAAACAATAAAGTTCCGAAAATAATGTATAATATAGTAGAAAGTGAGGTTAAAATGGAAAACTCAGAATGGAAGAACGTTTTAGCTGATGCAGTATTTGAAAAGTTTAGTTCTGCCGGTGGTGTTGAAGAAACTAATATGTTAAGGTCTATCCATCAAAAAACTAATATGCTTTTTATGACTTCGGATACACAGAAAAGAACAGAAGGCAGGGTATCTGGTAATTGTGTATTAGAATGGGGCGGAGACTTTGACCATGAAAGTTAGGATAAAATGTTTATCCTATAAAATATCAATTTATTATGGTGAAATAAGTAAAAATACAGGTAGGCCAAAAACAGTTAGTGTTAGAGGGTATTATCGTAAGGACGGGACTTACGTACGTGGTCATTATAGAAGTAAGCCCAGATAACACTAACCAAAAAGATGGGGTCATATTTGGAGCTGATATGAGAACAAACAATTATAATTTACCAAGCCGTGTGCTTTCTGTTATATCAGGACTTAATCCAGAAAGAGAACATCCTACTATGAAGAAGATACACACCACTGAATTGCTGATGCCTGCTTATGCTCGTAATTTGCTTGTGGAACGATGGGATGATATTACACCAGACTATTCAGATTACTTAATATCAGTGCAGGGTGATGCTCTGCATAAGGCGTATCAGAAATATCTATATTCTTTAGGTTACAGTTGTGAACAAAGATATGAAGAAGAAATAGATGGAGTTATAATAACTGGAACACTTGATGCCTTCCAGCCGGACTTAGGAATATTAATAGATTTAAAACAAACGTCTATATGGAGTCCATCATATAAAAGAGATGATTATGCCAAGCAAACAAACTGCTACGCCTGGTTCTTGAGAAAACATGATTACAAAGTAAACAAGATTGTTGTTGATATTTGGTATCGTAACTGGCAGCTAAAACAAGCGGGATGGTCACATGACTATCCTAAAATACCTTATGAGCAGATGGAAATACCTGTCTGGCCTATTCAAAAAACAGAGAATTTCATAAAAGACCAAATAGAGTATTTGACAATGTGTAAAGACCCCTGTAGTCGTGAAGATAGGTGGCAGAAGTATAGTGTAGTGAAGAACAAAAACAAGACACCATCCAAGAATTGTGCTACTGAATTGGAGGCTGTAAAGTGGATTAGGAATTATCGTTGCGACACCACAAAGAAAGATAGAATAACTGCTAACTTTACTGTAGTAGATAGCGAGCCAACAAATTGTATTTCGTACTGTAAGGCACGCTCAGTCTGCCCTTATGCTAAGAGTTTAAGATTACCTAATTTTGACCCGAAAGGAAAATAATGTACAAAAGAGAAAGTTTTAAGATTAATCTTGTATTTAGTGAATGGCATAATCCATATTATGCTTTAATTCCTGGCACAGATACTTATCTTTTTGAACCAGGAAGATTAGTAAATTGGAGTAAAGCACTAAATGAATATGGCAATACAGAAGCGAATAAAAGAGTTTACTTCTCATCAAGAGAAGAATTGGAAAAATGTTTAGATATATATTTGAAAGGACAAGAAATGAATATAGATGAAATAATTGCACAGTGTGAAAAAAATATATTGGAGGAACAGAAAAGGCACACTCGCGAATTAGCGGCACATTACATAGAATTGAATGAGTTGTTGGAGGAGAAAAAGCATAAGTGGAAGCATGGAGATGTATTTTCATTTGCCAGGGGAGTGAATAGTGGAATTATGGTGTATGTAAATTGTTATGGAGAAAATGCCTATGTATTTTACCTTAATACTAATTTTCACACACTTGAGTCTTTAGAATATTACTTAAAAACAGCTAAATTCTTATTCAACATCAAAGAAAAGATATAATGGGTTGGTGGCACAATATCTCTCCAATTAGCAGATTCTTTACTAAGATTATAATTAAAGATTACAATGATTGTTGGTTGTGGACTAACTCCCCGGATAGTCGTGGGTACGGGACATTTTATGCAAATAGAAAATATTTTAGAGCACATAGATTTAGTTGGACACTTTTTAATGGGGTTATCCAAAATAATTTACGTGTTTGTCATTCTTGTGATAACAGAATGTGTGTAAACCCCAATCATTTGTTTTTAGGGACTGCTAAAGATAATATGCAAGATTGTCTAAGAAAAGGACGTAAAAATCCAGCTAAAGGAGAAAAAGTAGCAACATCTGTTTTAACAAGAAAACAAGTCGAAACAGTAAAGGATTTGTGTGGACAAGGATTGTCTCAAAGTGAGGTTGGTCGTATGTTTGGAGTTAAATCACAAGCAATAAACAAAATAATGAGAGGATTTACTTGGAGAAATTAATTATGGCTAATAATTATAGTGCAGCAGACAAGAGGGTGTTTAGGCTTAAGGATTACTTAAATAGTAGGATGTCGTCACTTAAAGCGGCATCCGTAATACATGAAGGAGATGGTTCCACACCAAAAGATGTTTTGAAAGATGCAAATGAGTATTTTGAGTATTTATTTCAGGAACAAGATAAACTGAAAACAGAACCAGCCAAACAGGCGGTGCTACCAACCCCGACCCAGGCACAACAGAAGATTCTTGAGGCTATTGCACACGAAATTGGTGTAGAAGTAAATGATGATTTGAAATTGAAGGTTTTAACGTGGGCGTTCAAGGCACATAATATTAGAAAGTTTCCTGAAAGTCAGGGAAGCATACCAGAAATAGTTAAGTATTTAGGAGAATAACATGGCAGAATTAAAGTGTAAAGATGGTACAGTAGTTAAGATTAGTGATGAAACAGAACAAGAATTAAGAAAGGCGTTTGGAAAGAAACTAAAGCATGGTGACTATGGTTTTTATAATGGACATAGAAGCGACCCCTGCGTTGTTTGTAAGAATGGTGAGGATTTTAAAGTTGTAAATGACCATCATTGGTGTAATTATCCCCTTGACCAATATGTTATTGAGGGGTTTGAAGTAATTGGAAACTTTATTGAGGATTTGAAAGGAAAGTAAAATGGCAGCACCAGTAAAGAAGATTAAAGTAGGCAGTGTAGAAATAGCAATTTGGGAGAATGAGTCAGAGAAATATGGTAAATCGTATTCATTTGGAGCACCAACCAAGTCGTACAAGGATAAGGGTGATAAGTGGCAGACCACTAATAATCTAAAGAGCGGAGAAGCTCTTAATGCTATTGTTTGTTATCAAAAGGCGTTTGAGTGGGTGTATATGGAATCAAGAAATGAAGAAATAAAAGATGTTGAGACATCAGAACCTAATTTTTAGGAGAATCAGTTATGGTAGATTTAAATGAGAGATTAATCCAAAGATATTCAGAATTGGGCAAGAAGTTTTAGTTATAAAAAAACAGGTAATGTATTTGAGTAAAATATAAAAAATATATTTAAGGAAAAATAAAATGAAAATTACGACGAAACAAAAAAAGACAAGTACAGAGAAAGAGATATTATCAAAGGATTTAGAACCAGGAACAGTTTTTCTAAGCAGAAATGGAGTTACGGTGTTAAAATTAATAAACGAAAGATATGTTTTACTAAAATTTAGTATGGGAAGTGATTGGCTTGAAATAGATGATAATCTTACAAAAGATCCTGTTATTGAGGTACTTGGTATGATAGCTGAAATTATAGTAGAGAAAACATAATGCTTTTTGAGGAGAAATAACATGGATTTACAAGAAAGATTAATTCAAGTAAGAAAAGACAAGGCTGCAATAGAAGCAGAAGAAAAGAAGTTGTTAAAAGAAATAGAAATATTTGAGAAAACATATAGGATAGGTAATTGGTTTTCAGTAGGTGGTTATAAGGCTATTTTAGCTCAATGTAATACTGGGATGGTAGCATTGATTGAGACAGAGGGCAATAGATGGAGAAATCCTGTTAGCGTTGAGGATACAAGAGAAATAACAGAAAGAGAATTGAATAGTATTGGGGCCAAAGGTTGTGATTTAATTAAAGTGAATGTTGTAAGGTTTTAATAATGGCTATAGTGCCAGATTATATATTTCCGATGGTAAAACAAATCCCAGAATTTCCAGGGTATTACGCCTCACTGGATGGGAGGATATGGTCTAACAAAAGGCAGATGTGGTTAAAGCCAGGGGTAATGAATAACCCTAATTCTAAAAGCAAGGGAAGGTTATTTGTAGCCTTGAGAAAAAACAACAAATCTTTTTATAGAACAGTTCATCGCCTTATTTTAGAAACTTATGTTGGGCCACGTCCTTCAGGGATGGAGTGTTGTCACAATAATGACAATCCTGCTGACAACAGATTAGAAAATCTTAGATGGGATACTCACGAAAATAATCTGAAAGATAGAAAAAGAAATGGAATTAATCAAGGAGAAGCTGTTTGGAATAGTAAACTAAAGGAATTTGAGGTAAGAGAGATTATTGATTTGTATAAATCGGGATTATTTTCTCAAAGGAAAATAGCTAAGTTGTATGGTGTATCTCATTCTACTGTTGGTTTTATCTTAATAGGTAAAAATTGGAAGCATATATCATGTTAATTCCTATTCAAAAGAATATTGACGAGATTCTTTCTGACACTAAACCCCAAAAAGGTATATCTACTGGATTGATGGGATTAGATGCAGCTATCTTGGGTTTACGTCCTGCTCATCTTATTATGATAGCCGCTTGTAGTGGTATGGGTAAGAGTGCCTTAATGACAGATATAGCATTAGCCGCCGCTAAAGAAGTTCCATTAGTTTTATTTAGTATTGAAATGGGCGTACACCTTACTGTTGAAAGAATGATTTACAACGTGGCTGACCTTAACTATCATAGAGGAATAGCAGGAGACCTGTCTAAAGGAGACAAGGAAGCACTAAAGAAAGCTGGAGAAACAATAAAATCTCTACATGATATTTATGTTGACGAAGAATCAGATTGTATGTACCCTTCATGGCTTTTAGAAAAGAGCCAACCAGAAAACTCTATTGAATTAGCCATTGAAAGATACTACAACAAAGGATGTAGAGTATTCTTTATTGATTACTTGCAAATTATCAACTTTGGGTTTAAGTCTGAGAGTGAAGCATTAAGAATAAAGAAGCTAACAGGGAAACTACATAAGCTAACAATAAAATACAATATTCCTATCGTAGCCTTATGTCAACTAAAGAAAGATGCGGCAGAAAAGAAAGCGAAAGGCAAGGATGCCTTTCCCATTGTTGCAGACATCAGGGACTCAGGTTTTATCATAAATGATAGTGATATTATCTTGATGCTTCACCGTCCAGAGTACTTTGAAAAGAAAGACGAGGTAGATTTATTTACTAATCATGTAGAAGATGCTTATATTGTGGTAGGTAAGCAGCGTAGTGGCCCTCTTGGGCCTATAAACTGTAAATTTCATTCTTATAGTATGAAATATGTTGATGGAGATTCTAATGGATTTTAAAGATTCTCATTATATACGACAAGTAAAGAATTACCCGAAATACTGGATAACTAAGAATGGGGTCTTTGGTCTAACTTTTCCTATAGGTGGCTTAAATTTCAGAAAGTTGGGGGATATCTCCAGAGTTGGTTGTCCAATGAACAAGGAAAGTGCAGGAGAAAAATACAAAGACAGTATTGAGGGATTTTAGAATGGTAAAGAGATATGAAATTATGGGAGATTATGAAGGAGGAATGTGTATGGAAGTGGATTTAACAGGAGAATTTGTTTATTATGAAGATTACGAAAAACTTGAGGCTAAATTAAAAAGATGGCTTGACCGCAATAAGAATTTAGCGGAAGAGCTTTCTACTCTAAAAAGGGCATATAACAGGCGAGGAGAAAGAAATCAACCATTTATCTTGAGGAAAGCACAAATACAATTTGGCAAATTTTTGGGGGCAGATTGATGAAAGAAAATGACCAAAAATCTATATTTGGACATATTGATTATTGTGTGACGAGACACGGAAATGTTTGGTCAAATAAATCGAGGCATATAAAATGAATGAGACGGAGCAATTTATTTATGTATCCTGTGAACACCATGAAGATAAGACCCCCTCTAAATGTATTAATAAAGTTGAGCATAACGGTCGTCCAGTAGGTTATTTTTACTGTTATAGCTGTGGTAGGTTTGGTAATATAGAACCGGATGAGGTCAAGAAGATGGCTAAATGTAAAACAAGAGCAAGAATGAAAAGAGCTATAAACTGGAACGCACTTAGCTTGGAAAATATAGGTTGTTATACAGAGAAACACAAACCTTTTAATGTTTCACTACACACCTTATATTGTTATAGTTGTGGTTGGGATGGAGAAACCTATACCTTTCCTATGAATAATGAATATGGAGAAATAATAGGAATCCACCGCAGGTTCCCAGATGGTCAAAAGTGTTGTGTGGAAGGCTCCAGGCTCGGCTTATTTATTCCCACTTATCTTAACCCTGTCATGGGTATAGTAGAAGGGGTCTCAGACGCCTGTGTAGCCACTGAGTGTGGACTAACTACCATCGGACTACCAAATGCAGTGTTTGGACATAAAATGGCAGTTGCGTTCCTTAAACTGAACCACATCTATCATGTGGTCTTAATTGGTGATAAAGGAGAACCTGGGATTAAATCTGTAGAAAAGATGAAAAATTTACTTGACAAAGAGCCTGGGATAGTGTATAATGTAGTTCAGGCTGAGGTCAGTAAAGACCTTCGGGATTTTTATGAAATAAATGGAAAAAAGAAA
>SDBU01005943.1_pt1 | contig 14457 bp, 16 predicted proteins | sample 2277071 | NCBI WGS metagenome assembly SDBU01 (sample SAMN10397929, study PRJNA504765) | marine sediment metagenome | isolation source: marine sediment core GS08_GC12, 126 cmbsf | place: Arctic Ocean: Gakkel Ridge, Loki's castle | collected 2008
AGACAAAGAAAAAACCAATAGTTTTTATCTTTAGATTGCTTCGTTTCCCTCGTTCCTCGGGAGGGACCCTGCAACGGCGTCTTTTGCTGGCTTTGTTGCAAGCCTTGCGAAGCAATCATCCGGTTTTCCGGTTGTCCGGAATGCCCCTCCCAATTGATTTTTAAGTAGCATTCATCCCCATGTTGAAAGTAAAAAAAAAATTATGGCTTCTGAGAAATTAATAGTCGCGTTAGATTTTGATAATTTAGATTATGCTTCTCGACTTGTGGAACAATTATCGGATTGTGTAAGGATGTTTAAAATAGGTAGTCAACTGTTTACAGCGGCCGGTCCAGCAGCCATCCACATGCTATTAGAACATCAAAAACAGATTTTTTTAGACCTGAAGTTTCATGATATTCCCAACACGGTGGCGCGTGCAGCGGCAGCAGCAACGGAATTATATGTGGATATGTTCAATGTTCATGTCGCCGGCGGGGCAACAATGATGAACGAAGCGGCAAAAGCAGCAAAACTTACAGCCGAACAACTCGGTATCAACGCACCGCTTGTGTTGGGTGTAACAGTGCTTACCAGCCTTGATGAACAGCAACTTCAATCCACCTGGAATACAACACGCCCCCTTCGTGAACTCATCTCATCTTTTGCGAAATCCGCGAAACAATCAGGATTGGATGGCGTAATTGCATCACCCCATGAAATTGATGTGATTCGCGAGGCGTGTGGAAAAGATTTTCTCATTGTCACCCCCGGCGTCCGCCCCAGTTGGGCTGTGCAAGACGACCAACAGCGCGTCATGACGCCCGGCGAAGCGATAGCGCGTGGCGCCGATTACATCGTTGTCGGTAGACCGATTTATGTTGCGCCCAATCCTAAAGAAGCGGCGATGAATATTATTCGGGAGATGGTAAAGATGGTGAGGAAGTAATTATTCATGTTTCTGCGCCTACCGTCAAAGTTGGAACTCGAAGAAACAGCGCAACAAATCCTTAAGGCTGTGCCTGTGTTAGTTTACGCAACGCCAGAGGAATTACGAGAAAAAGGATTTGCACCTATTACACTTTAAGTAATTCGTACTCGCGTGCGACTACACGCGCTCATAATCCTGCGACGAATATGGGGGAATGATGCTGACTCAAGAACAAGTGTTAGAGATTTTTCGCCTTTCTGGTGGGCTACTAAAAGGACACTTCCGGTTACGTTCTGGTTTGCACAGTGATAGCTTTCTTCAATCCGCAGCCGTCTTACAATATCCAGAATACGCAACCGCGTTATGCGGTGCAATCGCAGACCGCATCAAAGTGCGTCCGATTGATATGGTCATCGGACCCGCCATTGGCGGTGTCATCATCGCGTATGAAGTTGCTAAAGCGATGGACGCGCGGGCGATGTTTGGGGAAAAACGCGATGGTAAAATGATGCTTCGGCCGGGTTTTGAAATCAAAGCTGGAGAACGTGTAGTCGTGGTCGATGATGTTCTGACCACAGGCGGTTCTGTGTCTCAATTGATTGATATCGTGCAACAAAACGGCGCAAGCGTTGTTGCAACAGGTTTTATTGTAGACCGTAGCGGCAACTTTGAACAAACTTTAATTATAAATGATGAAGCCATTGACATTCCGAAGATTGCTTTGGTGACAACCGTCTTTCCCACCTATAAACCCGAACGATGTCCGATGTGTCGGTCGGGAAGCAAACCTGTTGAACCTTGAAGCGACATGTTACGTATTTTACACTATCGCAATTTATTCAAATACATCGCGTTAAGACATGCTGTCGCGATATTAATAATATTCATTTTGATTTCGGCTCTCATTGGAGGAAGTGTTTTCATGAAAAAAAGTGCCAAAGATACTGGGAAATCCTCGTTTTCTTCCTATATTCGCGTCATCTGGGATTATTTGCAAGTCATCATCGTCGCGTTTATTTTAGTTTTTGGATTCATTAGACCCTTTATCGTAGAAGCCTTCAAAATCCCTTCAGGGTCAATGGAAGATACACTGCTCATCGGTGACAGGATTTTGGTGTGCAAATTTATGTATGGCATTAAAATCCCCGGCACAAAATATCGCATTTTTGATTTTCATAAACCTCAAAGGGGGGATATCATTGTTTTTACGCCCCCGAGCACGGCTGGCACAGATGCCCAAAAGAAAAATTATATCAAGCGGCTTGTTGGGGTTCCCAGTGACATTGTTGAAACTCGGGATATAGGGGAGAACCTGTACGTTAATAGTAAATTCGCCAGTGATGAATATACTAAACATGTAGTACAGGTAACCGAAGATAGATTCGGAACACGGCTTGCTTGGCACACAGAAAGGGGAAGAGAGGTTGATGTGAGTAACGATAAGAAAAGGAAGGAAATATATGATAAACTACTCGCGTATTATCGAAAACGGAAAAAATATAATCCGGGATTAGAAATAAAGAACATCATAAGTCTAGGTTTTAGAAACTATGATCCGAAGAAAGTTCCTGAAGATCATGTGTTTGTCATGGGTGATAATCGAGATAATAGTCACGATGGCAGGGGTTGGGGAGACGAAGGAGACTTCGTCGATATGAATGATATCAAAGGTGGGGCATTCATTATCTATTGGTCGTATCAGCCGTATAATCCTTATGACCCTGGGCAATATGGGATAAGTCGATGGAATATTTTTAAACGGATACGCTTCGGACGTATTGGGCATCTCATACGTTCGCAGAAAATTATTGAAGATTAAAATGGTAACTTGGTAATTTGGTGATTTGGAAATTCGGTAAAGTGGTAATTATAATTGCCCAATTTCCTAATTTTTACAGAAAGTGAAGGCAACTTCGAGATATGAAAGAAAGTGTTCAAAGACTTGAATATTCTTCTTTTTACCTCTATATCCGCACTATTTGGGATTATCTGCAAGTCATCATCGTCGCGTTTATTTTAGTTTTTGGACTCATTAGACCCTTTATTGTAGAAGGCTTCAAAATCCCTTCAGGGTCAATGGAAGATACATTGCTTGTTGGTGATAGGATTTTTGTGTCCAAATTTATTTATGGTATTAAAATCCCAGGCACTAAACACCGTCTTTTTGCTTATTGTAAGCCTAAAAGAGGAGATGTAATTGTGTTTATTCCACCGCATGATAGAAAACGTTATTACATCAAGCGTATTGTCGCCGTCGCGGGAGATACAGTCGAAACAAAGGGAAGAGTTCTTTACGTTAATGAGAAAAAAGTCGATGACGCGAAATATGTGAAGCATACCGGTTATGCTTTTGATTTTCCTCTTCATCAGGTTCCAGAAGGTCAGGCATTTGCCATGGGCGATAATCGGGAGAATAGTTCCGATAGCAGAGTCTGGGGTCCCCTATATGTAAATGATATTAAAGGTCAGGCATTCGTAGTTTATTGGTCGTATGATTCCAAACAACATGAGATAAGCCGATGGAATATTTTTAAGCGGATACGCTTTGGTCGTATTGGACATATCATACATTCGCAAAAAATACCGTGAAGAAAACAATAGTAGTAACGAATTCATTCGTTCTCTTTTACATCAGTATCAATAGAACGGCAAGAGTTTTCGGATAGGCTCTAAATCTTCCTGGGCACGTATAATTCAAATACTTTTATTTTCTTTCCATCTACCTCTTCTTCTTTAGGTTCGGGATAAAAGTCGATATTTTCTCTCCTTCGCGTATTATAGTAACGGAAGATAACCATGTATCCTTCTTTTTCTCCTCGGGTGTTAAGGTAAAACACAAGTTTCCTAAGTTCCTTCTGATAATATTTCTCTCCGTCCCAAACCATAAACTCAACGATTACATTTCTGCCGTCCTTTTGGAGTAGAGTATCTATGTAGCCTCCTCCCGATAACTTTTCCAGACTTCTGGAAATATCATTTCTCTCGCAGAAGTGTTTGATGAAACCAGAAAACAAAATTTGCCCCAGCACTTCGTGTTCCCCTTCTACGCTGCTGAACATGCCCAAGCCGTCCTCTACTAAAAACCGACGGAAATCTAAGATGAGTTCTTCTATTTTAATTGTGCCATCCGCGCTTAAGTATTTTTCTGATGGATAACTGTCTTGAATAACATCTATAAGTCTTTGATTGCCTACATCTCGAATAAAATAGTTATTGTATCTTTGATAATAGACATCATTGGCAATCGCCACACTGTTTTCGCTATCAACTTTTATAATGCCATACAGTTCAAGTCTCATGAGTTCCGGTTTTTCGGGAGAATATTTTAAGGGCTTATCAAATATTATTCTCGCTATCAGATTTTCGTTTTCCATGAACTTGCCGTGCAGCACGTCAAAATGATTGTTCCTTTCTTCAACTAAAACATCAATTGCCTTTTCTACATCATATTCTGTAATAAGTTCTATCGTTTTTGGCTTGATATTGCGGGTTAAAATCTGTCCCAGACGATTAACTAAAAAAGGCTGTCCATCCGTTTTTTCCTGAATCATCCTGATAGCCATTTCTGTAAAGGATTGATATGTTTCTTCTGTATACTGGGCATAAAGACTAACTGTTTCTGCCAAGCTAAAATTCCGCAGTTTTATTCTATCGGCGATATTGAAGGGAGAGCTATCGCCGCCCGTTAATTCAATTACATCTCTCATCCCCACCAGACCGACTGAGAAAATCTGGGGAAGTTTTTTCTGTTTTGCTTGCAGGTACAACATTCTGAGTTGAGAAAGGATGGGAATCAAATCAACCCCTTTTAATCCACCCACCTCGTCGCAAAAAACCGTAACTTGAAAATCCTGTAGTAATCTACACGCTGTTCTCAGATACTCATAGAAGTCTTCTGTATCTGCAATTTCCATGTTTTCCATAGATTCTCTAAATGTATCAACTTTATCGGTATTTTTTTTCAGTAATTCTTCGTAGATTCCTTCTTCAAACTGTCTCTTGAATCTTCTGAAAATTAGTGGTAATTGGGAAGCATCTTTAGGAGCAAATCCTTGAAAATCAAGCTTTATTGCTATCCGATTTTTTTCTTGATTTAACTTATCGCACAATTCATTGATAAGGGTTGTTTTGCCAGTCTGTCTGGGTGCATAGATGGTGAAAAAACGGTGATTATCAATTAAACTCCTGATTTCCTCACCTTCCTCGCTAATTATCTCTTTTCTATCAACGAAGTAACTTTCCGCTGAATTTATAGTACCAGCAGTTTCAAATCGTCTTTTAGGTTCTTGATAAATATGCCCACTAACTTCCTTGGGGGACGTTATCTCATCAATATTTTCCTTGATGTCATCCTCTTTCAATTTGTTCTCCTCCTTATCTTAATAAATATAGCATATCTTTTTCGTCACATCAACGAAAATAATGACTTGTTTTTTGTCCAGTTAAGCTTTCTTTCGTGGTTTAAGAAGCAAAAAACAAAAATCTTGATATTTCCATTCTATTCACGTTTTACGTTTTACGTTTCACTCCTCCACTGACTGTTCACCCAACGGCAGTATGCCGTTGGGCTATCACCAACCCTCAACAAAGTCTCGTTGTAGCACTAATGCCTCGTTTGCAAAAAATCGAAGACATTTTCCTGTCGATTGGGTACAATATAATGACCCAAAAAGATTTCGTTTCCACTTTCAGAAAAAACCAGGGAGGTTCATAGATGAAAAACGATGCTGATGTTGTTCGTTCCGTTCTGCAAGGCGACCAAGATGCCTACCGATTTCTTGTGGATAAGTACAAGCAAGCCGTCTATTCTGTTGTTCTGTATCGAGTTCACGACGAAACTGAAGCGCAGGATTTGACGCAGGAAGCGTTCATACGAGCATACATGAAGATTGAATCCCTAAAGGACATGGCAAAATTTGGGCCATGGATTTCTGGCATTGCACGCAATGTAGCAGGAAAATGGTTGGAAAGAACTAAGCGCCATGAAAGCCTGGAAGGTTTAATCGAGATGGGGGCTGATATCGATACGAATACTTCGCCTTTTCAATGGGTCGCCTCCGTGGAGGGCGCGGATGAGACGCTTCAAAAAGAGCAGATACGCCAGGTACTTTGGAAGGGGATTTATGCACTTCCGGAGGTATCGCAGAATGTGCTTCTGCTTTCCTACATGCGTGAGATGAATAGAAAGGACATCGCGGATTTTCTTGGCATTTCGGAAGCCGCCGTTCGGAATCGACTACATAAGTCTCGAAAACAATTGAAAAAGGAGATGCTCAAAATGTTAGAAAATACTGTCAAAAGCCAAAAGCTACCGGAAAACTTTACTGATGAAGTTATCTCGGAAGCGATGAAAAGAGGAAATCAATATTTGGAGGAGAAACAGTGGGAGCAGGCTAAAGAAGAATTTCAACGCATCGCAGACATTCAGGAAGATTACGCTCCTGCCTACAGGGGAATTGGTTTGGCGGCGCGGGGAACGGTGCTGGAACAGTTGAAGGCTGAAAGAACACCGATTGACAAGAACTTGCTAGAGGAAGCCTATCAAGAGTTATCTCGCGCTTATCGTCTAGGCTCAAGGGATTGGGATACTGTCTGGACATTGGGAAAATTATATGGACAGTTCGGACGCTATGACGAGCAGACTCAACTATTCCTGGATTTTTCCAAAACCGCATCAAAACCATCGGAAGCCTTCAAGGCAGGTTTTGAGGCAATTCAGAGCATGGGGACGGGCCAGGAACAATACCAACAGGCAGTGGAACATCACCAGAAATTGATTGCCCAATTTGCAGAGAAGGTGTCGGCGAAAGAACAGTTAGAATCATTTTGGATGCTTTACTTTGTTTACATGGAAACCGGCCTTTATGACGAATGGTTAGGTCAAACAGAGCAGTTAGAGCCTAAAGCGTTCCCAGAAATATCCTTCCATGAACGCATGGCTTATGCCTGCTGGCGTAGCGACGCCTACTTTCAAACCAAGCGATATCGAGAATCGATTCAGGTTGGGGAGGCGTTTCTCGATTTCATGGACAACCATCCTACTCCGCATCCTCACCGCCGATGGTATCTGCTGGACATCTACGCTGCGCGGCTGCTTTCGAGCTACCGGGCATTGGGACAGCAAGAGAATATTGAGGAAGCCTTCCGATTCATCGAATCAACGCTGGAACAATATGAGGACGAGTGGCGGCAGAAAATCTCGGAACTGGAAAGCCGAAGTTGCGAGCCAAAGGCGAAGCAAACAGACGAATCGGAACTCCGAAAATTGGATTCAGTCTATGAGGGCATGGGTGTAGAAGCCGGCGAAGTCTATCCTCTCGGCGGGAGCAGAGAGGAAATCCGAAGATGGCTGGATGAGATGTATAAAAGTGGAATCGATAACGCTTACCACAACACGGGCTGTGGGTTCGCGTGGATTGGGGAAGGCGAGAAGGCGATTCACCTCTTTTTGAAAAAGCGAGCACAAAGGGACGGAAACCATCATGTATGGCTTGCGGCTTTCTTATTGCAATTTCGCGAAGATCGAAAAGCCGCCTTATCCCATCTGAAGCAGGCAACCGAAGACAGAGGCTATGTAGCATCATGTGGCTTAAAGCGTGCGTTTGAACGTTTTGATGAGTTTGAACCGGTGCGCGCTGACCCGGAATTCTTGGCGATAGTGAACGCGTCGGTGATTGCAGAATAGTCTAATGAATCTGGATTAGGCCATTTGTCAAGACGCCGTTGCGAGGGGTTGCGAACCAAGTGAAGCAAACTAATCAGTGCAAAGTGGCTTAATAACTGGATTCTTATTCCGAGCCCTTATAAATACAAGTTCCATTTCATGCAACGGTCTCCTAAACTAATGTAAAATAATTTTGCATTTTATCTTGACAGGAATGCTCTTTTCAGTTATGATTAATCTTTAAGGTGAATGCACTTGACAATGTTACATTTCTCGTAGACCAAGGCATGTCTTGAGCGTAGCCGAAGGATTCTATTTTAAAGGAGCATCTAATGAGCTTATTTGAAACACACCTCATAGATTCAATAAAAAATCCGTATTCAGTAGAAGTTGTTGATATAAACGGCGATGGTAAGAAAGATATCGTCGTAAGTTCGACCGGCGATTACTTCATCGCGTGGTACGAAGCACCAGATTGGAAAATGCATCTTATCGGTAATCAAAGCAGGGGTAATATCAGCATAGCTGTTCATGATATTGACGGAGATGGTAAATTAGATGTAGTCGCGGGCAGCGAATTTAATATGGGCGTGCCCAAGGATGAGGCATATCTGCAATGGTTTTCTCCGATTGATATGCCAGAAGGCGAATGGGCAAGCTATAAAATTGATGATTTGCCTTTCGCGCATGGCGTTCATTTCGCGGATATAGATGGCGATGGTCAACAGGAATTGATAGCCGGAACAATGCGCGGGACGGCATCGGATAAACCACTTGACTGGGATGACCCGGGATTGTTAGTTTATTATAAAATCCCTGAAAACCCCAAGAAGGACAAATGGATAAGGCGTGTCATAGATGACAAGGTAAAACGGCTTCATAACATACACATCGTGGATTTGGATGGTGACGGAAGGTTGGATATCGTGGTCGGTTGCAAGCAGGGGATTCTTTGGTATGAGCCAGATGGAACAAATTTCAGAAAGCACATCATTAATGATAATGACTGCGGGAATGTTTTCGTCGCTGACATTGACGGAGATGGAATCAACGAAATTCTATCATTGGAGGCCTGGCATGGAAATGAATTGTCGTGGTATAAAGCTCCAGATGATTTAAAGAAAGGAAAATGGCAAAGACACGTCATAGATGACACATTCAATTCAGCACACGCTGTCTGTTGCGCTGATATAAACGGTGATGGCAAAAAAGAAGTCATCGCAGGTTATCGCGGCACTGGCACAAGCCTTTACTATTACGAATGGCTTGACCTAAAGGCAAACAAGTGGGAGAGACATCTCATTGACGATAACATGGGTATAACCGGTGTGGTTGCTGTGGATGTGGATGGCGATGGACGATTGGATATCGTGGGCGCCGGACAGACAACTAATAACCTAAAGTGGTATCGAAATCTTATGTGAGTTCCGGGAAGAATTCAACAGCCCACCGGTTTTAAAACTCAAACTAACTAACCAGAACCGTCTCTTTAAAGCGGTAAACGGTGTTGGTTTTGTGTGTAAAAGCCAACCAACACCGTTGCTTTAGGATTTCTTTTAGAAAAAACGCATTATATGTTTCAGAAACCGAATGACAATAATTTGTAAAATGAGGATAACGATAAAAGGTGAAAAATCCAAACCAATTTGCCGCGTCCAGCGATATAACATGCGACGAAAGGGGGCGAGGACAGGTTCCGTCAGTCTACCGGTCATCCAGTAAATCTTTCGGATGTTGATATTACGCGACATAGCGACGGCCCACGAGAGAATAACATTTGCGAAGATAATAAATATATATAACCGGATGAGTTTAATTAAAAGAGGTATTATTAAGTTCATACCTGTATTTCGCACTCCTCGTTATCTATTGTGATGTACTGATAATCAATCTAATTCTTTGGAACGCTTCGTTGCTGCAATTACAGCGTTTGCTATAGTCGCCCGAAGTCCTCCGCGTTCAAGTTCATATAATCCTGCGGCAGTTGTCCCGCCTGGCGAGGTAACGCGATTTCGAAGAATAGCAGGATGTTCACCTATCTGCTCAACCATTTTGCTAGCTCCAAGCACGGTTTGAATCGATAACGTCGTTGCGTCTTCCCTAGATAAGCCCAATTGTACGCCAACGTCGGCAAGAGCTTCGATAACAAGAAACACAAATGCCGGGCCGCTTCCGCTTAGGCCTGTCACAACATCCATCAGTTTTTCTTCCATCACCATTGATACACCAACAGCATTGAAAATTTCCTGTGTTATGGCGACGTGTTCCTCGCGTGCATATTTGCCGCCGCAGATAGCCGAGGCAGCTTCGCCTACGGATGCTGTGATGCTTGGCATCACGCGCACAACCGGAATATTCTCTGGGAGAAATTCTTCCAACGTGTAAGTTTGTGTACCCGCTGCTATTGATATAACCCATTGAGGTGAAGATATTATCGCAGCGATTTCTGGAAAAATCTTTGGTACACTCTGTGGTTTAGCGGCATATAGTACGGCATCTACACGGTTTAGCAATTCGGTTATATTCTCTGCGGCAGCAACGCCAAACTGTTCTGTGAGTGTTAAAACTCTCGCCCTATCTATATCGGTAACGACAATGTTCTGCGGCAGCAGCAATTCATTTCTAAGCACACCTCTGATAATCGCCGAACCCATATTGCCAACGCCAATGAAACCCAATACGAAATTTTCTCCCAAGTTTTTCCTCCTTCTCTTACACTCAAAAACTCTAATACCTAATCTATAAGCATAATTTCCTCAGATGAAACCCAAGCTCTGCTTAATGTTTGTTAAATCTATGTTATAAAAAACCTGGATATCCTGTCGACTAAAATATTTATATCCTTGCCGAACAGTTCGGCTTACTGGATTCCAGAGATAACGGGCAATCCGACTGTTGTTATATAATTCTCTATAACTCCGGTAGATTTGCAAGTTATATTCTCTTTGAACTAGTCTGTTACGTTCTCGATGGCTTGTGGAATGACCAATGTGGGATTTTTGTGCAAAATCAGCTTCTATATAATGCAAGGCAGCATAAAATGTAATCGTGACAACCCAGTCGTGAAAAATAGTTTTGTTAATATCTAAGTGGTTGATTAGTAGTTCATTGTGTTTTGCCTGTCTGACATGAAGCGTACGAGACGCCATTGTTAAATCCTTTCATAAATTTTCACGACTTCGGAAGGAAGAAATTCTTGGTCAGTAAATCCCAAACGGGGTAAACAATGGAAATCAATGTTCACTTCTGGGTATGCTTCCATCATGTTGTATTCCACTTTGTAAACTTGCATATTTACTGCCTTATTATATCTTTTATTCGATATAATAGTATAAATTGTTATTTCATCTTCTTCGTTCAGTTGGTAAATTGATTCTACTTCCGGAATCTGTTGCATATTCTGGATGAGGAATTTCTCGGGAGTTGGCTCCTCAATTTGTATTCCAAAGGGAATTGTTCCCACTTCCTCTCTAAAAATGCGTGGAAAATTAGTCCAAAAATTCTGATCGCCTATCCTCACGGCTTTTTCTCTGTTATCATATTGGTAACTTTCCCATTCGCCCATGTTTCGGTTATTTTATCATATACTATTATGGACTCTAATAATGCTTCAGCGATTTGTTGTTGATACTTTGAACTTTGGAGCTTTTTTTGTTCCTTCTGATTGGATAAAAAACCGATTTCAATCATAATAGCTGGCATATCCGTATACGCTAATACTCGAAAAGGAGCGCGCATGACTTTTTTATCGCGGGATACGGTGTTTCTATTTCGGACATTCAAACGTTTGACAAGTGTGGATTGTGCTTGATATGCCGCCTCCCAGTTGTATTTTTCATTACCTCGGTGACGAAGGCTGTTCACGATGAATTCAATAGGGTTGATTACCTCATCTGCATTTTCTCTCGCCGCGACCTGCGCGGCCATTTCGTCGCTGGCTTTCATATCGAAAATGTACGTTTCCAAGCCCCTTACCTGTGGATAAGTTGAAGAGTTACAGTGTATACTAATAAACAAACTTTTATCTGCGGGAAATTGATTGGCTATTTCAGTCCGTTTCTGCAAAGTTAACCACTCGTCTGTGTTTCTGGTCAAGTGAATTGCATAGTTGGTTTTACTGCTGGCGAGTGCGGCTAAGCGCTTCGCAATCGCGAGAACAATATCCTTTTCATATATGCCCCACGAGCTAACATATCCTGGGTCTTTACCGCCATGCCCGGCATCAATAATGATATATTCAAGATTGTATACGTATGTCCCATTGTCTGCTGGTGTCAACGATAGTTGAGAATTTTGCTGTGATGTATTTTTTGTAGTTTGTGATTCGTCGCTGGATTCTGCTTCTATTGAAAACGGTGAAACAATTACTGTGAGAAAGAACAAGTACAGTAATAATTGTGTAATTTTCACTATAAACCCCTTCCTGTTCTTGCCCTTTTGCTTTTTCCCCTTTCCCCTTTCGCCTTTGAGAAGCCCCTTACCTTCTTGCCCTTTTGCCCCCTTGCCCTTTTGCCCCCTTTACTTATATTCTTCCCGCGGCGGGCTGAATATGTCCAGTGCTATAGCGGGTCCGTCCAGAGATTCCGCGCTATGCTTAGCATTGGAGGGGACAAGGTAGGTATCGCCCTTCTTTACGACCTTGCTATCTCCATTCACCGTAAGCCGAAAACGTCCTTCCACAACCATGCCCATTTGTTCATGGGGATGGCTATGCTCGGGTACCAGCGAATGTGGCTCGAAATAGACAAAGGACATCATAATTTTTTCGCCATAGACAGTGCGAATTTTCACACCCTCGAATAGATTTTGTTCGGGACGTTCATCAATATTCCAAAAAGGCATATCAAGCTCCTTACTCGTCATCACTCGCCGTTTGTTCCTCGGGCAGATATAAAATGCGATTGCAACTCCCACAAAAAAGCAGCTTTTCCTTCTTTCGTATTTCATTAATAGTTTGTGGAAGAATTGTAAGATTACATCCACCGCAGGAATGACCGGAAACAACGGAAAGTAGAAATTTATTCCTATGCAATCGCCATTCATCGTATTGTTGCAGAAGTTGAGCGTCAATTTTATCATAGTACGCGCTGCGTTTTTGTGTAAGTCCCGCTATTTGCTGAGTCAACGATTCTGATGTCGAAAGTAAATCCTCTTCCCGTCGTTTGTATTGAGCTTCCTTTTCAGTAAGCTTTGTCTGAAGTTTTTTGAGCTCTTCAGTTGCTGCATCTATAGAGAATAATAGTTCTAGAATCTCATCTTCCATTTCAGCATTTTTCTTCTGAATATGTTTAGTTTCGCGCTCAAGTGCTTTGTATTGACGGTCTGTCTGCACGGATTTGAGTTGAGTATTATATTTTTTCAACTGCTCTTGTTGCAATTCCAAAGTACCACTTTGACTACGTAGTTCTTTTTGAATCATTTGTAGTTCATCATCTTTGGATTCCACAAGTCCTTCATGCTTTTGATATGCAGTCGTCAGTTGTTCGAGCGTGACAGGGATAGTTTTTTTTTGTTCTTCCAATTTTTTAATTTGGATATCTATCTCCTGCAGCGCATTCAGTGTTGGCAATTGCTGGTCTAAATTTTGGTCAGACATACGTTTCAGACTCCCGTTTTTCGATAAGTGACGCAAACCAGATACCTAACTGATATAAACACCATAGCGGCACAGCCATGAGAATCATGGACACGACATCCGCAGGTGTTAGAATTGCGGAAGCAATCGCTATTAAAACAATTGCATATTTACGTCGCTCGCGAAATCCATCCGCGTTGATAACACCTATCCTTGCAAGAAATGCCATAACTATGGGCAGTTCAAATCCGATGCCAAAAGCAAGAAGAAGGCGTGACAGAAATTGGACATGCCTACCTATCATCCATCTATTTTCTAAACCGGGAAAGAGGCTGGCAGAAAATTGTAATATCACAGGCGCAACAATAAAATACGCGAATGAGGCGCCGGTAATGAAGAATATTAGAATAAGAAAGAAGAGAGGCACAGTATAACGCTTTTCGCCGCGAGTTAAGGCAGGAGATATAAATGCCCATAGTTGATAGAGCAATATAGGAGAGGCTAACAGTATACCCAAAATAAGACTAATGCCAAGGAACGCCAATATACCTTCCATAGGGCCTTCCTTAAACAATTCCGCATTGATATCCGTTGTTTTCGAACGCAGAAACAATACTATAAAGCCCATTGTTGAACCGGGTAATTTTTCCGCGCCGGTTGTTTTCTCAATAGCGAATGCTAGTAGATTGTTAATCTGAAGATGAAATGGCATTGTGAGAATTGTTACAACATAACGATTGAAGTAAAAGCAGATAATCGTGCCAATCGCTATAGCAATAGCCGAAATAATAATCCGCCTACGCAGTTCTTCAAGATGCTCTAGAAAAGCCATTTCAATCTTCGCCACTGTTTCGCTGTTCCTTTCAACTTATTCAAAGTTAGTCAAAAAGTAATTCGCACTCTGTTGATAATCCTTAGCCACGAAAGAAAGCCTTATGGATTGCAACTAGAGCCCTGGTTGAGCAGTCCCAACCGTGTCTGGAAACATTCCAGAAAAATAGTAATTGTTTCCGTGTTCGCGGAAGGCGTTGCACTGTACTGCGTGCAATCGCACCGCGTGAGCAACCTGCCTTGCAGTGAAGTGAACCAATACGAACTCAAGACGGCTCGTACCAGCACATTTGTCTGCCCAAAACTCAAACAATTACCAACCCCCGTAAGCCCAGCGAAGCGCCAGGCGTCGGGTTTCATCCGACCGTTGGGGTCAAAAGATGATTAAAACTTAAACCACGAAAGAAAGCTTAACCATCTTAAGATATTATAGCCAATTTTGGCTAAGATTTTTGGTGTTTATCCGACCTCCTCTCA
>SDBU01005944.1_pt1 | contig 14456 bp, 15 predicted proteins | sample 2277071 | NCBI WGS metagenome assembly SDBU01 (sample SAMN10397929, study PRJNA504765) | marine sediment metagenome | isolation source: marine sediment core GS08_GC12, 126 cmbsf | place: Arctic Ocean: Gakkel Ridge, Loki's castle | collected 2008
TTGAAGAATGATAGAAAGCCGTTCGGATGTATTGGCACTGAAAAAGCGTTTGTATTCGAATCCATGAAACATTTGGCGCACGACTTCAATTTTTTCCAGAAGCATTTCCAGAGCTTTTTCCTGACTCTCAACCGCATTTCCTTTTCCCCCGGAGCTCGCGTAAAAAGCCATGGCCTCTTTCAAAGCACTTCCTATTCCTATGAAATCAACTACGAGTCCGCCCTTTTTGTCATCTCCAAAGACGCGGTTTACCCTTGCGATTGCTTGCATAAGGGTATGCCCTTTCATTAGCTTATCAATATAAAATGTGTGCAGACAGGGAACGTCAAAGCCGGTCAACCACATATCCCGCACAATAACAAGCTTCAATGAGTCCTGCGGGTTTTTCATACGCTCGGAAAGTAAACGGCGGTTCTCTTTATTAGTGCGGTGATATGCAGGAATTACCAGACTCTCGGGGTCCTCCGGGTCATACTCCATTTTATCGGAGGAGGAAGAAGTCATAACCACTTTCAAAACCCCACCTTTCAGGTCTTCGTTGTGCCATTGCGGTCGAAGTTTAATAATTTCGCTGTAAAGAGCGACGGCGATACGGCGGCTCATGGTGACAATCATTGCCTTGCCTTCAAAGACCTCCGTGCGTTTTTCATAATGGGTGACGATGTCCTGCGCCAGATTCTTCAACCTCTCCGGATGACCGACAATTGCCTCCAGCTTCGTCCATTTGGCTTTAGCTTTCCGGGTTTCAGGAGCGCCATCATCAGTCATTTCTCTATCAAATTCATCTATCAGTTTCCGCCCATCCGCCGTCAGATTAACTTTAGCCAAGCGGCTTTCGTAATAAATCTTTACCGTTGCGCCGTCTTCTACGGCCTGAGCGACATCATAAATATCTATGTAGTTGCCAAACACGGCTGGCGTGTTAATATCAGTGCTTTCTACCGGCGTGCCGGTAAATCCAATAAATGTCGCATTGGGTAGGGCGTCCCGTAGATACTTGGCAAAACCATAGGCAAGGCGCTTCCCGTTAAGCTTACCGTCAGCATCCTTCGTGTCAAGTAGCTTTGCCTTGAATCCATATTGAGTGCGATGTGCTTCGTCAGCGATAACGATAATATTCCGGCGTTCTGATAACTGGTCGTACGCGGCTCGGTCATTTTCCGGGAAGAACTTCTGAATGGTGGTAAACACAATCCCGCCCGAAGCAACTTTGAGCAGAGACTTCAAATGCTCGCGCGACTCCGCTTGAACAGGGGGCTGGCCGAGTAAGCTTGTCGATGCGGCGAAGGTGTCAAAAAGCTGCTGGTCAAGATCGTTACGGTCGGTAATAACAACAATGGTCGGATTATCCAGATTGTGTATCAGTTTTCCCGCGTAAAATACCATGGAAAGGCTTTTACCAGAACCTTGCGTGTGCCAGACAACACCAGCTTTACGGTTTCCCTTTTCGGCGATGGCAAGACGAGTACTTTCGACAGCTTTATTCACCCCGTGGTATTGGTGGTATGCCGCCAGCTTTTTCACGGTTTCAATCTGGGTAAGCCCGGTTTTGGTATCTACTCTTTTGTCTTTTTCAAAAACAATGAAGTTCCGAATCAGGTCCAGCAGGGTTGACTTGTTCAACATACCCTTGATGAGCACTTCAAGCTGGCTTACCGTTGCGGAAATCTCTTTCTTGCCATCGAGGGTTTTCCATGTTTGGAACCGGCTGAAGGCTGATGATATTGTACCCGCCCTGGCTTCTAAACCATCCGAGATGACACAAAAAACGTTGTAGAAAAAGAGTGAGGGAATGACCGTTTTGTAAGTCTGTATCTGGTCATAGGCCTTGCGGATGGTTGCCTGTGCATCGGCGGGGTTTTTAAACTCTATCACCACCAGCGGCAAGCCATTGACAAAGAGGATAACATCCGGCCGTTTATTCTGGTTGTTTTCCTCAACGGTGTATTGATTTATAGCGAAGAAAACATTGTTCTCCGGGTTCTGAAAGTCAACGAGCCAGACACGTTCGCCGCGTTCCTGGCCGTCTTTCTGTACTGTGACCGGAACGCCTTCAGTAAGGATTTTATGAAAGGCTTCGTTGGTGTTAATGAGCTGGGGAGAATACACAGCTAGTACCATTTTCAGGGCTTCCTGCCGTGCTGTTACGGGTACTGTAGGATTCAGGTGGTTAATAGCCTGTTCCAGGGTATGTTTGAGGATGACATCTCCATAGCTGGTGCGTTTTTGCGGTTCGTCATAGGATGCTGCAGTTTCATACACAAATAGGGGCTGAGTTGCGTCAGCATCAGGGGCGAGGGACGGACCCGGGACGTAGGAAAAACCTATCTTCTTGAGTTCATCAAGGGAGAAGACTTCTATTTCCGACTCGGTAAAATTAGTCATCTTTACTCAATCAACATGTGTGCTGATTCATCTTCTAAGATGTTCGGTGTAGGACCTTATCAATTTACTTTTTGGGTTTGGATTCACGTCTCCATTTTCCAGATGGAACCATTCCTTAACGGCGGCGCCTAAAGACATGTTTGTTTCATCGAGGTTACTGTCTCTGCCGATAACCCTCTGATAATCCTGCAAAAGCTCTTCATCATTCTCGATATAGCAGAAGAATATGTCGGTTATTTCCCGGGTGAATCTCGTTAACGCTTTTTCTCTAAAATCCTGTAAATTCATAAAGACTCCTTATGAGAAATACTTAACCCTTACCTCGCCAGACATTAGCTTGGGTATGAGTGTGTCGCGCAAGTGAGAAAGTGTCTGTACAGACTCAAGGTTGTGGTGCATTTTTATAAAGAGTGGACTAACCATATCGTTATAATCGGTTAAAGTTGTATCATCAGGATTAAAGCACGGAAATTTGAAGATAACGTCTGGGTCGATGCGCTGATGGCTACCGCTTGTACCACCGACACCGGCTGCTATTTCATCATAATTTACGGGACTACTGATGAAACCGTAAAGGAAGAATAGATATTTATCGGCTTTTGGACTCATTATCTGGAATTCGGTTGAACATACCGAGTTTACATTTATTCCATCGGGAATGAGCCATATACGCTTATCTTTGTCAGGGTTCAATTTGCAAAAAAGTATCGAGTTTCCCGTAACCTTGTATTTATTGCTTTGTATTGATGCCCCAGATTCAGGGACTGGCATGTGCGATTCATCAAAAGCGGCGACACTATAATGGTAGAATGTTGTTTCAGGAATCCTCTTAGGATGAATACTTTGCTTTTCATGCACGGCCAATTCGCTTACGGTACATTCTTTCCAATCAGAATTACGACCTTCAATAAAAAGGTGCCTATAAAGTGCCTCGGCCATGCCTTCCAGCGTTTTCTTCTGCTGGTGCAGGAGGTCTATTTTATCATCAAGGCCGGAAAGCACGTCGGTAATGGCGTGCTGTTCGAGGAGAGGAGGAAGGAATATCGATAAATTCTCTATCATGTTCTTAGTTAAGGCGCGTCTTGTACAGCCGATCTCTGCAATTGAGTTGAGTTCTGGCTTTATAGAGTGTAAATAATAAAAAACAAATTTGAAGTCAGCGTCTTCACTTATTGGGCGAATAATTGAGACATGCTGATTTACTCGTGCTGGTAAATATCCTTTTGGTACTATGCAGCATCTTGTGACTGATTCACCAGTTATATTCAATAAAATATCGTTTTCTTCTACGGAAACATTTTTAAGTAAATTGGCCTGCTCTTGGTCAATATAAGCTAAGCCGTTGATATCGAAATGAAAATCGCGCACATTCTGACTACGTATCAATGTTATTCCCGAAGATTTGTAAGAATTTTCACCGCCGTTGGGGGTTGCGCCACTACCAATTTTACTGGTGATATTTCCCAACTTGCATTCCTTCCACTCATTCATCCCTTTATCTCCAGCTTCGCTAAATTCTGCCGGATGAGGTCATTGAGCCGCGCTTCTTCTTGTATCTGCCCGTCAAGCTCTGCTTTTAACTTGGTAAATCGTTCCGCTAAGTCAAAATCATCTTCATCATCAGGCAAGCCGATATATCGTCCCGGCGTGAGCACATAATCTTTTCCCCTTATTTCATCCAGCGTCACTGATTTACAAAAGCTCGGCACGTCCTCGTAATTATCGGTCTTATTACGCCAATGGTGATATGTATCGGCTATCCTGTCTATGTCTGCATCGGTGAAGTCCCAGATCCGCCGATTAACTGGATACCCAATTCTGCGTGCATCGATAAACAATACTTTGTCAAGGCGGCCCTCTTTTCTGCGTGACAAAAACCAGAGACAGGCTGGTATCGGCGTATTTCGAAAGAGTTTAGTCGGAAGGTTTACGATACAGTCGAGAAGTCCAGCTTCTATAATAGCTTTCCGTATATCACCTTCCCCGCTGGTTTTAGACGTCAGAGAACCCTTGGCCAGCACAAAGCCTGCCATACCCTGCGGCGACAGGTGATAGGTGAAGTGTTGAATCCAGGCATAGTTGGCGTTGCCGGCGGGGGGAATACCGTACTTCCAGCGGGCATCATCTTTCAACAAATCGCCTGACCAGTCGGAATCGTTAAACGGCGGATTAGCCAGAATGAAGTCAGCTTTCAGGTCTTTGTGCAGGTCATTCAGAAACGAGCCTTCATTGTTCCACCTGATGTTAGAGCTATCAATCCCCCGGATAGCCAGGTTCATTTTACAAAGACGCCAGGTGGTCTGGTTGGACTCCTGCCCGTAAATGGAAACCCGGTCGGCTGGATTGAAGCTGATGCCATTATCGTTTCCGTTCTTTTTATAGTGGTCCCGATGAGCGGCAATAAACTTTTCGCTCTGGACAAACATGCCACCCGACCCGCAGCAGGGGTCGAACACGCGGCCTTCATACGGCTCCAGCATTTCCACCAGCAGCTTGACGACGCTTCGGGGAGTGTAGAACTGGCCGCCTTTTTTACCTTCGGCAAGCGCGAATTGCCCTAAGAAATACTCGTACACCTGACCGAGCACGTCCCTACTTTTTGCCTCGTCTGTACCTAGAGCAATCGTACCGACAAGGTCAATGAGACCGCCCAAACTCGCCCGGTCAAGGTTCTGACGGGCGTAAACTTTAGGAAGGACGCCTTTAAGAGAGGGGTTCTGACGTTCTATGGCTTCCATAGCCTCATCGACATATCCGCCGATATCTACTTTTTTGCCATTATCGAGGAGGATTTCCCTTTTTTTTGCATTATCAGAAATGGGATTCCAACGGGCGATCGGCGGAACAAAGAAAACCTTTTCAGCAGTGTACTCGTTCGGGTCTTCAGGGTCAGCTCCTTCATACTCGCCCTTACCATTTACAAGCTTGGAATGTAAGACCTCAAAGGCATCGGATATGTATTTCAGAAATATCAAGCCAAGGACAACATGCTTGTATTCTGCGGCATCCATGTTTTTACGCAGTTTATCCGCAGACTGCCAGAGTTTTGCCTCCAAAGATTCCTGATTATTATTTTTCTTATTAGCTTGCTTGGTTCTAGGCATTATTTCTCCGATCTGAATTTACATGTTAAGTTGATTTTATCATTTTAGACATTTGTCTCAAAAAAAAGTCCTTTTAGTGTAGCTAATTATACACCTGTCGATATATGTTAACAAGACATAACCTTTTTGGAGTATCTTAGAAATTGGACTCAGAACAGGCTGAAGGTAAACAATCTAGTGCTCTGTGCTATGCAAAGAATTGCCGTTGCACAAAACTGACTTTTGTTAAGCCTCGCTGTGGATTTGCCCCTATTCTGCTGGGATGCACTATAATTAAGAGGGAAGCTACTTAAATAGGAGAATGAGGTGCCAAATGGTAAGAAGGAAGTTCAATATCGGTGACAAAGTTATCGGTAACGAGAAAAAAGCTAGCTTCCGTGAGCGTAAAGGCACGATAGTTCAATACGAATTGGGGAGTCAATATTGGGTGATGTTTGACGACGGCCGGAAAGAATGCGTAGATAGTCGGTGGTTAGATAAGGAACCTCAAGACCACCATAGCTGAGTATTTATCTATCGGAATAGTCGTCCTTAACCCTTAACAGTCCTCGGGAATGCTAAATCAGGTCTGGCCGAGCTTGTTTGGCTTCTTAGTGAGGGTTATACTCTACTCGGTCAGGTTTCTAGAGCGGTGTACATGTGACACCCAATCGCAGGTATGATGCTGTCTTGGACAGTGCTATACCGGCTTGACATTGGTGCTTTTAGTTGTCTGATAGATAAGAATAGTATGGAGGTAAGTGATGCCGATAGATTATGCAGACCAGCAGAAAATAAAAGAACACCTACAGGGTCGTAATAACCAGTGCCCACTCTGTGGGACCAACACCTGGACAATCTTCGATGACTTGGTCTCTGCTTTGTGCGTCGATCTTGAATATAAGAGACCGATTGAAGGCAAGTTCTTACCTATGGTAGCGCTCATTTGCGGCGATTGTGGATATGTTCGACAAGTAGCCGCAGGGAAAGTGGGGCTGCTCAGTTGAGTGCCGTTCCTAAGTATGCCATCTTATTCGGTGCCGGTGCCAGCTTTGGATCTGGTTCCGTAATACCAAAGCCACCACCCATGACTGCTAACCTCATTAGAGCGCTGGAACGCTTATTTCCAGCAGTTTGGGGTTCATTGCCTGAGGCTCAGCGAAATTTATTGCGCCGTGACTTCGAGGCGGGCATGAAGGAGATTGGCAGAAAGAAATTAGAAGAAGTGCCGGTCTATTCGCTAATTCGATATTGATAGCCTTGGAGTTCAAAAGGAAAAAAGCAAAATGGCTACTCTTCAATTTAAGCAAATTAGGCGTTCCTACGGCTTTGATGAAATTGCCATAGTGCCTGGAGACGATAACCTCTACCGTGACCTAGCCCGTCGCATCAAAGGTAAAGCATGGCCAGGAGCACTTGTTTCACTTAACTACGAGCGATTATTGGAGTTGTCATTGTTAGCTGAGGGGGTGATACCGTTCATTGGGTCTCCTACTGATAAGAAACCCTCAGTTGAACTGTGCTTACCTCACGGTTGTTGCCACATTTTTTGTGAGTCGGTGAGGGGCTCGGCGCGCGGAGTATCGTTTACCGGCACCGGTGTCACAACTCGTGGCTCAGTCAAGGTAGTGGCGAATCCAACGGAACATGCTCAGAGGATACGGACAGATGCCTTTCCGCCTGTCATGAGCTATTTCGATCCAGCTAAATTCACTACTTCAGGTGCGAACTTAATAGAGGCACAGCGCGCTAGATATGATGCAATTGTTAAATCCGTGAAGGTTGTCGCGATAGTCGGTATCAAGGTAAGGCCACACGATAAACACCTATGGGAAGGGCTAGCCGCTACCAATGCAGAAGTCATCTACTGCTCTGGTAAAGCCGCTGGTCAAGAATTCGAACAGTGGGCCGGTGATAAGCGAAGGCGAAAGGCTAGCCGGGTCCTGCACACCTATTTCAATGAAGGCTTCGAGGACCTTTGCACCAGTATTGGCTTGAGAGGTGCAACCAAGTAGGGGGGGTAACTATCCCTCCATTGATAACAGGGGCTCATTCTGCTAAGTCCCGATGGGTGTCAGTGAACAATCACTCATTTTGTTAAACTCGGAAGCCTAACCCGTTGCCCTGCATTATAATAAGTGCTATCATGCTGTCAAGTTTATTAAGATACCCAATAAACAGACTTCATTCAAGAGAGGAGGTGTAGAGATGGCAAGAATCGAAGAAAGCGTGGAAATCAAGTGTCCTGCTGATAAGGTGCTCGCCTATGTCGTGGACGCGAAAAGTTGCACTTACGGGCAACTTCGCATACACTGATACCATTAATAAAAATAGGCAGGTGAAAGAATGGGGGAGAAAAAAAGAAGGAAGATTACACCTTTGGGTTGGGCGGTTAGTATAGCTTTGTTTATAATTTCCATCATTACCCTTATTTTTGTCTGGTCTCCTCTTACAAACCTCTTTACGAAGATGGGTATAGCGCCATTCCTTGGTGGTATGATTAGTTTCTTCATAGTATATTTAATTTTCACGGCAATAATGATAGCAGTAATAAAGTTAGATAAAAGGGACTTTTCGTGAAGTGCGGTAAGAAGCTTAAGAAGTGGGATGACGTAATAACATAGTAACGAATAAATAGGTGAAAGGAGGTTTACTATGGCTAAGGTCATCATAGGTCATCGCCCCGAATTAACGGCAGAAGCTGCCAGGAAAGTATTTGAAAGCCATTTCCACGACAAATACGACGTCTACAAGACAAAATGGCCAGCCTATGACTTTGTTGTTAAGAAAAGTGCCTGGAGAGGGGTCGGCGTTAAGCTAAAGCAGAAACGAAGCCAGACGTACTTTGAATTTAAGGGAATCCCCCCTGGAATAGCACCAATTACATTGTTGTTTGTATTTTTAGGAGTGTGGGGAGGCTTGGGCTTGCAGGCATTGGATCGCGTCGGTGCTGGGGTTGGTGCTCTTATAGGCTTACTGCTATGGATTGCGCTGGGTTCGTGGCTCCTCTCCCTCGTTTTCATTCGGCCCAGCAGGAAAATAGAAAATGAGATAAAAGCACTTATAGAGAATGCGGAAGAGTTTAAGCAACCAGCAGCGGACCGGGTCGGAGCTATTGATACGGAGGCTGAGAGGAAATAATCTACAGGGACTGGTCTCAGGCTACTGTCTGAGGGAGGATACTGACTGACGGAAGCGGCAATGGTAGTGAGATGGTAGCAGGAGACTAATTGACAACCTAGAGCGGGCAGGGAAACAAAGTGACTAAAAAGAAATTTGGTATTGGCTGTGGGGCAGCACTTGGGTTGCTGATAATAGTAATTATAGGTAGCCTCATCTTAGGTCGGCCGTCTCCTGCCCCCGATGGAACAGCAATTGAAGTAGAGCTTATCGAAGCAGAAAGTAAAGGCCTTATTGACGTCAGTGCCTATGGTGCTGGTTCACTACAGTGGGTCAACCTGAATATCACATCAAGGAGCGACGCTCCCTTGAAGGTCACTATCTTACCAGGGACAATATTTGAACCGCAGTCCGCAAGTGTTCAAAACATGGTGGTTAGGAAAGAGAGAGTTGTAGTAGTAGAACCCGGGGCAACAACTGAGTCTAAAAGAGTTGCAGTGGCTTGTGCTAATATGCGGCGAGACATGCCCGGTGAAAGTGATAATCTGACACTAGGAATTAGTCGGGCTTCTCCAGACCTCGTGGCGTTACTCAATCTGACTAATTTCCATAAAGAACCTTTCCGCGTGCAGCAATTCGCCATCTGGACTATCACCGATAATCCCGAGCGCCATGATTACACTGGCATTGGTTATTATGGAGTTGGGACAGGACCTAATGATGAGGAAATAGAGAGAATACGCATCCTTTTTGAAAACGCAGGAATCTCTACAGAAAAGTATAGGGCACTACAATAGAATAAAATAGAGACCTTAACAGGGCAGGGAGGTAGAGATGAAAAAGGTATACATAGCCGTAACGATTCTACTTACGACTCTGCTTATCTTTGGCTGTCAGCCTACACCTGAAACTACACCGACAACGGAAGCACCGACTCAATCCGAAGCAGCAGAAACAGAACAACCATCAACTTCAACCACACCAGATGTGGAGACTGCGTCTGAACCAGCAGAGATGGCCAAGATGGGGGAGGAAGTCTCCAATGACCAGGTAGCGCTAACCGTGCACTCAGTAGAGTTCTATGACCAAATCACTGGCGGCTTGGGTGGTACCTACAAACCTAGTGAAGAGGGAGATGTGTTCGCCATTGTTGACTTGACCGTTAGAAATGTTAGTGGAGCTATTCTTAAGGTTAGCCCTACATATGTTCGTCTTCTTGACGATCAAGATAACCGTTGCCCACGCCCGATACTGATAATCGCTGGGCACCCCTATGAGTTGAAGAGTCTATCTAATGAGGAGCTACCGTCTGATGAGGAGAGGAGGGGTATGGTGGTCTTTACCGTCGAAGGGGGAACAATCTTAAGCAAAGTCTCTTACACCACACCCAAGCCTGCTATCGAGGTTAGCCTGGAAGACCTTGAGGTTTCTGTTCCCCCGTACCGTATGCCACGGGTTGGAGAAACAGCCAGTGGTGGGGGGATTGAGATGAGAGTCAGTAGCATAGGCTCTGTAGAAAAACTAGAAAAGGAATACGGTAAAGACTCAGAGTATTTTAACCTCATCTGGACAGAGACGGCTAAGGAAGGCGAGGAGCTTGTAATTCTTGATTTAAGTATCAAAAATGTCTCAATTGAACCTGATATCACGATTAATCCTCTATATGTGCTTCTTATTGACACTGAATCAAAAGCGTATGGTAAGGTGGCGTTAACGATAGCACTGGAGGGTCTACTCGGGCTGACTGATATATCTCCAGGGGAAGAGACTTGGGGCAGGCTACTTTTCAGTGTGCCGGCTGGTGTCACGCTAGACCGAGTAATGTATAAAATCGGCGCTCTCGGTCCTCCAGTTCAGGTCAATCTCAGGTGAGGTAAATGGTGACCATGTCAGGAATATGGCATCACCTCGGCCGTGTGTGGTGGGCCACTACCGTGTGTCCTTCTGTTACCATAACGTTTGGAGGTAAGGGCTATCTTGCTGCCAGCAGATGAACTTCCTAGCCATAGGTTACATGTATATAGAAAACCTCAGAGTATTGCTCATTACTCTGGAAAGTATCTGTACCATACCACGGGTCAATGCTAGTCTTGCTCACCCTTGCCCCTATCTGATATGCACCGGCTGTGAGATTAATCGTTTCTGTGGTGTATTCGGTAATCCCCCCATAGGGTATGATAAAATACTCCCCGGCGTCAGGGTTAGGTTTAAGATAGACCACCTTGGTATCAGGCCCCTTGAAGAGGACAATTAGGGTATAAGGAGTGCCATTCCTTACTTCGATGACAGCAGTGCCCCCAGCAGCGACGCTACCCTCTCTGGTTGCCGGAGGCAGGGTGCCATATTCCCCTTCCGTAATCAGGGCTATGCCGATATCTACCATCGCCTTTTGAGCAGGCGCGATGTAATCACTTCCTGGATGGTAATCCAGAATAGCCTGATATAGCCTCATGGCAGCTTCACTAACACCCAGTCCCGCAGCGAAGTCATAAAGGTACTTAGAAGGAATAGGTCTAAGTATCTCATCCCTCTCCCACGATGCCCAGATGGTGTTAGGATAATCATTCAGGATAGTGACATACTTCTCTAATGCCTCTCTGTATTTGCCCTCTTTGGCAAGGTGTTGAGCGGAGAGATAATAGCACTCCCATAGTGCCTCTATGGCTTCCGCCGTGCCGCTAATTTCATATTTTTCGATAGCCTCCTCGTATCTTCCCTGGCTCTGGAGGAGACGGCCATATTCATAAGCACTCCGGTCAATCAAGCTGAGATTTACCTCATGAGCCTCACTGGATTTCGGGAACTGAGTCAAAATCTTCTGGTAAATGTCGAAGGCTTCGGCCCAGTCCTCCTCTCGCTCAAGTTCCGAAGCTTTAGCCAGATAAACCGTGGGCAGTTTCTCTTTTGCTGAACTCACGTGAACACTTTGCGACCACCGTTCCAAAATGGCCTGATAGCTGTCTATTGCAGCATCATAATTCCCTTCTTCCGAGTGCCGCTGCGCAACTTTATAGTAAGCCCAGGAGATGTCTCCCCACTTGTCTCCTCTCAAATCAGCAGCAGGCTCACTGTCTCGATATTCGCTCAGGAGTATCTCGTACTTTTCTATCGCCCCGAGATAGTTTTCCTCCCGAGACAGGTAGTCTCCCCATTCCTGGTAGCAGGCGGGGATTGCTTCGCTGGCTTTGGCAGCATAGTCCGACTGAGGGTATTGGGACACGATAATTTGGTACTTTTCCAATGCCGACTGGTAGTCATGGACAGGATTTCTGAGATTCCTTGCCCATTCAAAGTAGGCCTCTGGTATACCCTCGGTATCCCTCACAAAGGTAGCAGGGTCAGTGTCTGGATACTGCTCGATGATGATTTCGAGCTTCTCAATTGCTTTTTCGTAGTTGCTCTCACCACCATATTTCAGGTGGTGGGCCCAGGACTCATAGTTCCAGGCAATCCTTTCCGAGGCATAGGATGCATCAAAGGTGCCCGGGTATTGTTCGCGAATACGCTCGTAGACCTGAATGGCGCCTTCGTAATCTTGAGCCTGCTCGAGCTCGTCGGCTTGACGGAAGAGAGGCTCCGCTGGAGAGGGTGTTCCCCCACTACAGCCAACTACCAGCAATACAATGGCGGCAAACAAGACTAACACAGCCCGAATCCTCTTCATTTAATCCACGCCTCCATTTCTATGTGCAGGGTGCCTCATATTAGATGCCAATTGCCCATGCCAATGGCAGAGCTGCTCAAAGGTAATAGCAGCGCCCTTTATCAATTCCCAACCACTTTTCGTCGTCGGAAGTAAATAATGCCCAGAACTACTATGACTATAGCGACGACAGGCACAACAATCCAAACGAGTGGCACACCTCCGTTTGCGGGGGGAGTGGTTTCACTCATAAGCGTCCAGTAGCTAAAGTGGTCGATATCCGCCCACACGTATTGCTCTTCGACATTCACCTGGCTTTCCACCGGAACCCATGCTGTACCATCCCAATAGTGAATGGTGAGCGAGCTTTCAGCTATTCCCTTCGCCGATAATTCCGCAGGATCGTAGGATATCCTGATTACCGCGGTTGTGGTGACCATTTTACTGGTATCGATGAGGACTGAATTTCCTACACTCTGCAGCTCCCCAGGTGGCGGAGGCGCATCGGTTGCTCTTTCAATCTTTATTACGACAGAATCAGATATGTTGCTTATGATTACCATGGTGCTGGCGGTTTTAACTGCGTCCAGAGTGACGGGGTTTGTTTCGGTTACAGATTGAGGGTCGGGGATAACTACTGACGGTGCCCCCCACAGGTTGGTTTCTGTAATCACTACTGACCAGGAGTATCTCATGTAAAGATTATTTGGTGCTTCCAGTGAATACCTAATTTTCGCCTCGCAGATGATGCCGGTCTCCTTGTCGTAATAGTTGTCGAAGTTATAGGTTCCCCCTTCTGGATGGGGCAGGCTGAGGGTTACGTGGTTAATCTCCCGTTCTTCGCCAGCGTAGGTGCGTGAGATTGTTTCGCTTACCGTTACCTCTCTCGGGCCCGGGTAACCCCACTCTTCCAACCATAGGGTAAACTGGTCTCCTGGGCTTAGACCTCCCGGTGCCAGCGCATCAGACAGGTTTCCCACGCCAGCAACCGGGTCGCCAGTTTGAGTTTCGAGTTGCTCAGTGCCATCCTCATAATAAGTGGCCCATTGCATGGTGACGTTATTTCCGGAAACCTCTATCACCTCACCGATAAACCATTCCATGGTGGCGATAACCTTAAGCTCCACCGGCATCTCTTCGTAACCCGGGATGTTACTTTCATAACTGAAGGCCGACGAACGATAGTTAGCCCAGTCGCCAACTTCAACCCCAATTGTACCTGTTGGAGTTCCTTCTTGTGCTTGGACCAGGGAAGAACTCAAAAGAAGCATTGCTATCACCAACAGAGAACCGAGTAGCCAAATTGCCTTTCGTGTAACCATCTTCATCCTCCTATTTTGTTTGGGCTTCTATTTAATCACTAGTACACCTAGAACGATGCCGATAATGCTCCCCAGCGATATGCCCACATGGGTGGTTGGCTTCATTCCAGGATTTAAGTATACCGTGTCTTCCCCGGAAAACTCCTGGCCTTCTTTCTCTTCGGTGGTCATAATTTGACCTCCTCAAGGAAGGATTACCTTTGCTAAGATTGTATGCCCTGAACCAAAAATGTACAAGAGAAAAAGGAGGAATACCATTCACCACGGTACCAAACCCCAGCTTCTCTTCAAGCGCTGCGATACCTGATTGACAAAGCTTCCTTGGAGAAAGAAGCTAGGATCTCTCTTGACCAACCCAGAGCTTGGCAGTAGAATGTCATTACTGAACATGATATCTAGCCTTGATAAGATTTGTCGCCTCCTTTCTAGGCATTAAGCAGATAAAGAGGAAATCTAAATGACAGAAGGAGCAAAACCTGACCAAGGAGCAGTAAATCCGAGTATGTATCAGAAGGTAAGTGCTGGGCAATGAGTTCCAACAGGGCAGCTATTCAAATCTCCGGGCTGACCAAGAAATTTGGGGACTTGGTAGCGGTGAATGACCTGAACCTGGAGATTCCCCAGGGAGAGTTATTTGCCCTTCTCGGCCCCAACGGAGCCGGTAAAACGACTACAATCAACATGCTGTGCTGTCTCCTGAAGCCAACTAGCGGTACGGCGCGGATTCTGGGTAACGATGTTGCTAAAAGAGGGTACCAAATAAAGAAGGCCATCGGGGTATGTCCCCAGGAAACGGTGCTCTCGGAACGGCTTAACGCATGGGAGAACCTGGAGGTTATGGGCAAGCAACATGGTATGTCCTCTGGGCAGCTGAAGCGAGCGGCAACTTCCCTATTAGAACGG
>SDBU01005945.1_pt1 | contig 14456 bp, 13 predicted proteins | sample 2277071 | NCBI WGS metagenome assembly SDBU01 (sample SAMN10397929, study PRJNA504765) | marine sediment metagenome | isolation source: marine sediment core GS08_GC12, 126 cmbsf | place: Arctic Ocean: Gakkel Ridge, Loki's castle | collected 2008
AAGGCAAGCCCGTCAGCTAAGAAGAAGAGCTTGATGAGAATACATGAATGCCTGGAAATAGTTGAGAAGGACAACGGCGACAAGGTCATTAGCTGCATCACGTGTGGGAACGAATTCTGTCCTACAGGGGACAACTACAAAAAGTACGCTCTGCGCTGGACAAAGCCCGTCAGTGAGATGAAAAGGTGCCTGGATGAGGAAGTTATCACCTACTATCAGGAGTACATCTGTCCTGGATGCGGGACTTTGCTACAGGTTGATACTTGGTGTCCTATGATAGACAGCGATGACCCGTATTGGGATATCGATGTAAAAATCTAGTCTGGGAGTAAGCTTGCTTCGAAAGAATCTTTAAGGCAGGAGGTCAATAATGGAGAAGTTTCCGAAATTCTACAATGAGAAAATGGAAACTATAGGCAGCGAGGAGTTACATGCAATTCAGGAATCTAAGTTCCTGAAACAAGTAAAGTATATGCTAGAGAATTCACTTCTTTACCAGAGAAAATTCAAGGAAGCAGGCTTAGAATTAGGTGATATACGCGGGCTAGACGATCTAGATAAGATTCCCTTTACTGAAAAAGTTGAGATAAGAGCCAGTCAAGCTGAAGCTCCACCTCTGGGAACACATGCTGCTTGCCCCAGAGACAAAGTGATGAGGATTTACTCCTCTTCTGGAACTAGCGGGGCACCCACTTATATCGGGCTTACTAAACACGACCTGGAAGACGTCTGGCTGGAGATTTCCCCCAGGTCGTATTACACTGCTGGTGTGAGGCCTGATGACACGGTGGTCTTTACCATTAACATCGGTCCCTTTGTCGCTGGAGCAGCGTTTAACAGCTTCGAGAGGATCGGTGCTACTACCATACCGTTGGGTTCTGGAAATACCGAGCGGCTGATTGGCTCCTTCCAGAAATTAGGGGCAACTGTTCTGCTGGGGACACCGTCTTATGCCGAATATTTGATTACATGGTGCCAGAAGCACGGAATTGACACCCAGTCTCTAGGCATAAAGAAGATTAACGTGGCGGGAGAGCCGGGAGGGAGTATACCGGCGGTACGCAACAAGATAGAGAGTGCCTTTAATGCCGTCCTCACGGAGGCAATGGGTATTGCCGACATGTCAATCAGCATTTGGGGTGAGTGCCCTGACGCCAAAGAAGGGATGCACTTCTCCGGCATGGAGTTCATGATCCCCCAGATAATAGATCCGGATACCGGCAAGACCCTGGAGTGGAAAGATGGGGCCACCGGTGAACTGGTCTATACCGCCATCGACCGGGAGTGCTGTCCTCTGCTCAGATTTAGAAGCAGAGACCACGTTGTGGTTTGGTCCTCCCCATGTATCTGTGGTAGAACCAGCCCTCGCCTTAGGTGTACAGGTAGAACTGATGATATGCTTATAGTTCTAGCGGTAAATGTGTTCCCGTCAGCAATAAAAGACGTTGTAAATTCATTCCGACCTAGGACGAGCGGTGAGATCCAGATACAGTTGGAGGCACCTCCTCCCAAGGTAGAACCCCCTCTCAAGATAAAGGTAGAACAGGGGGCTGAGCCAGGAGATTTGGGACAATTGAAAAAAGAACTCGAAACCGTGCTCCGAGCCAAACTGGTCTTTCGAGCCGACGTAGAGTTGGTTCCCGAAGCTTCATTGCCCAGATTTGAATATAAGGCCAAGTTGATCAGAAAACTGTATGAAGAAAAGTAATAACTGGAGAAGAAGCGCACTTTTACTATTTCTGCTGGTGCTATTTATTTTCTTAAATGGGTAATACCCTATTGACAGATTAAGACGGGAAGTAGTATTATTTTTGTATTTTAACAGCGGGTTTGATGCCCCATTGACGGGTTAAGACGGGAAGGAGTATTGGGCAACCAATGAAGATCGAAAAGGTATGTGTGTTGGGAGTGGGGACAATAGGATACCAGATCGCTCAGCAGGCGGCGATGTGCGGGTACGTGGTAACATTGAGGGACATCGACCAGAAAATTGTCGACCAAGGATTAAAGATAATCGAAGATGGGCTAGAGAACTTCTATGTACAAAAGGGCAAGATGACGCAGCCTGAGGCTAAGGAGATAAGAAACAGAATCAAGGGAACAGTTGACCTGAAAGAAGCAGCAGGTGATGTCGATTTGGTCTTCGAATCCATTCCGCCTGATATCGAGCTGAAAAAGCGGGTATTTAAGGAGCTAGACGAAATATGCGCAGAGCGAACGATACTGGCATCCAATACTTCAAACATGAGCATCACTGAGATTGGCTCCCTAACCAAAAGGCAGGACAAGGTTATAGGCACCCACTTTTACAATCCGGTCCAGGTTATGAGGCTAATCGAGATAGTGAAGGGCTATCGGACCTCTGATGAAACCTTGGAAACGACCAAGGAAGTGGCCAAGAGACTGGGAAAAGAGACAGTGGTAATTAACGACTATCCGGGCTTTATTACTTCTAGGATTACTAACATTATAATCCGTGAGGCGGTCAGGATACTGGAAGAGGGAGTAGCCAGTGTCGAGGACATTGATAAGGCTGTGAGATTGGGCCTAAATCATCCTGTTGGGCCTTTTCAAATAGCTGACATCAATTTGGCGGTTCCCCTACACGGGATGGAATATATGCATAAGGAATTAGGCGAGCGTTTTCGTCCTTCGCCCCTATTAAGAAAGATGGTTAATGCCGGGCTGTTGGGGCGAAAAACCGGGAAGGGATTTTACGAATACAAGTAGGTTACACAGTGCGCTTAATCTTGTCTTACTTGTTACGAGGAGGATAATCATGTAGTTATGTATGTTAGAAAACTGATGAGACCACAACGTACACAAAACTTTTACAAAAGGAGGAAAATAGGATGAAAGGAAGTACAGCTAAACTGCTGCTCGCCGGATTGTTGCTGCTATCTTTGTTGGCGGTGCCTATTCTAGGCGCATGTGCCAAACCAGCACCAGCACCGGCACCAGCACCGGCACCAGCACCGGCACCACCACCGGCACCCCCTGTCGAGTGGAAAATGCTCGTTAGTTGGGGGCCAGAGTACATTTGGACGGAAAAGTTTCCTATCGCGTGGGCGAAGAAGCTAACTGAGAGAGCGGGGGGGAGATTAGTGGTCGAATATACGGCTGGCCCAGAAGCCGTACACCCGTTCGAGCAATTAGAAGCAGTAAAGACGGGAGTATATGACGTCTGGTACACTCACACCGCTTATAGTGCTGGCGAGATTGGCGTGGGTCAGGGTATGGACCTGATGTGGGCTTCACCGGCTGAGAAGCGAGAGATGGGAGTCATATCTGTAGTAAGTGCGTATCTGGAGAAAAAGGCAAACATTAAACTGTTGGGGGTTAACGCCGGTTTTCCGTTCAACCTATACCTCAAGAAGCCGATAGATACGGCGGACCTCACCGGCATGAAGATCAGAACCACACCCTTCTATAAACCACTAATTGAGGCTATGGGTGGGGCGACGGTAATCCTGCCTGGTGGGGAAATATATACCGCTCTGGAAAGAGGTGTGGTTGATGGGTTTACCTGGCCTGCCCTGGAGGTGGTGAGGACAAAATTCTACGAGGTGTGTGATTACGTTATTCTCCCTGACTTCGGGGATAATGCGGAGATGATCGGTATAAACCTGGATAGCTGGAACAAGCTGCCCAAGGATTTGCAGGAACTCGTTATGGACGTGCTCAAAGAGGTAGAGGCAGAGTCCTGGCTGGCGCTCAACCAAGATTATCTGGACGAGCGAGCGGAACTACAGCGGCTGGGTATGAAAGTGTACGCAATGCCTGATGCTGAACAGCAGAAGTTCCTTGATCTTTTCTGGGAAGAGACCTGGAAAGAGGCGATAAGGTGGGATCCCGAGACCGGGGGTAAACTTAAAGAAATCGCTGAGAAGTGGAAGGCGGAACACGGTTTGAGCTACGGAGGCGCTGTTGCGAAATAAGCGGAGCGGGATGCTCTCTTATTTTGATGCAATAGTTGCGCTACAACGGACGGCGAAATCTTAGCATGATTAGTCGGGCGGACTTTGTCATGTGGTCTGAGCGGAGCGATACTGACTAGTACGTAGCACAGGCGAATCTGGCAAGGGCCGCCCGGCTTGAGGAATCAGGCATGTAGCGAGGTGTACGGTTTGTGATTCAAGGAAACTGTGCCGCCTGAAACATGAACTGCACCTGACGCTTGAAAGAGGGTACCAACGTGGTTAACAAGTGGGTGCGCTCCCCGGTAAGAGTTATTGAGTGGATGGCGAGGCAACTACATAACATAGCCGCCTACTTAATAGGCGCTATGATGTTAATTGTTGTCTTTGATGTGACGATGCGTTATGTATTTGTGCGCCCCACCTACTGGGCGGTGGACGTCTCCGAGTATATTCTACTGTATTCCACCATATTAGCTGCGGCGTGGCTGTTGCGAGAGGAGCGACATGTCCGCATTACCATTCTTACCGACAGACTGGGGCCCAAAGCGAAATCCATCACCCACTTCATCACTTCGGTCGTGGGGGTTATCATTTGTGGTGTGGCAGCACAGGAGACTACTACAATACTGCTGGCCAAGATTGCCAGGGGTGCTATGGTTCCCCGTACCTTCGAGATACCTCAGTGGACAATCATAGTCGGTGTGCCAATCGGTTTGGCATTCCTCGGTATCTACTTCATCAGGTCTGCTGTAGTTACTGTAATGAGTGCTCGCCATCAGGAAACCCCCGAAAAATGAGCGTTCTTGGCTTGCTTGGGCATTTCTAAAAGGGAGAGAATATGGATTGGACCTTTGTTGCAGCCATCGCAGGGGTGATGCTGATTGTGTTTCTCCTCTCCGGACTACCGGTAGCCGTGGCGTTTATTGGCGTCAGCATGATACTGCTGTGGTTTTTCTTAGGTGGCGAACGCGCCTTGGTCGTGGCGGGGACCAGTTTGCTTTCCTCCCTAACAAGTTTTACGCTTGTTCCAATTGCCCTGTTCATCCTGATGGGTGAGGTTCTTTATCACTCCGGACTTATCGGAATTGTCATTGATGCGGTAGACCACTGGATGGGGCATTTCCGGGCTCGCCTATGCCTGGTTGGTATCGGCGCGGGCACTATCCTCGCCGCCATGACCGGAGTCGCCATGGGCTCCCTGGCTGTGCTGGGTTCGACATTACTGCCTGAAATGACCAAGCGGGGCTACGAGAGAAAGCTGAGTATGGGCTCAGTTATGGCCGGTAGCAGTATAGCCGCTATCATCCCTCCCAGCATGCTAGCCGTTGTTGTGGGCAGTCTGGCGGAAATATCCGTTGCCGCCATCTTAATGGCCGGGGTCATACCCGGGCTGCTTCTTGCCTTCTTATACATCTGTTATGTCATAGGAGTAACCCGGGTTCACCCCGAATTCGCACCCGTTTACCCATCGGAAACCGTGCCTATGTCAGTGAAACTAAAGAGCATTCTGAAGCTGGCACCATTTACACTAATCATATTTGCCGTTCTCGGTGTGATTATATTGGGAATCGCTACGCCTACTGAGGCATCGGCGCTGGGAGCTTTTATGTGCTATGTGCTGGCATTGGCCTATCGGCGATTGACTTTTAAGGTAATTAATGAGTCGCTGCTCGGCACGATAAGGGTTTCTGGAATGGTATTATTAATCCTTATGGGTGGGACGCTTTTCAGCCAGGTGCTGGCGACTACGGGGGTCACACGTGGTCTAAGTGCCTTAATTGTCGCTCTTCCGCTGTCTCCGCTTATGATGGTTATCGTCATGCAGCTGATGATATTCGTCCTGTGTATGTTCATGGATCAGATTGCCTTGATGATGGTAACACTCCCTATTTTCATGCCTATTGTGTGGGCCATGAATATTAATCCTTTGATGTTCGGTACTATTTTCCTCATAAACATAGTGGTCGGAGGGAAAACACCCCCCTTTGGTTATTTGATCTTCGTTATGAAAGGCGTTTATCCCGTGGCAAGCCTAGGAGAAATCTACCGTGCATTTATTCCGTGGGTCCTGATTGACATTTTTGTTATGGGTTTGATCCTCGCCTTTCCCCAAATAGCTATATGGTTTCCTAGCGTAGTACTCAATTAGGCAGCCTCGCCCCAGTAGAAAGTTTCGGGAGGAAGTATGGCTCTTCTTTATGAGAAAAAGGGCAAAATCGTGATAATTACCCTTAACCGGCCTGAGGCTTTCAATGCGCTTGACCCTGAGACGCTGGAAGAGTTTAGTGAGGCATGCATCAAGTTCCGAGATGATTCTGAAGCCTGGGTGGCTATCATTACTGGAGCTGGCGAGAAAGCATTTTGTGCTGGCGGGGATTTGAAAAAATCGATTCCCCTGGTAATGGAAGGGGCTCTGGTGGTACCCCCTTCAATCAGGCGAGGGCTTGAGATTTATAAACCTTTTATTGCGGCAATAAATGGTATAGCCGGGGGAGGGGGGGTAGAGATAGCGCTAGCCTGTGATCTAAGGATTGCCTCTGAGGACGCTACCTTCGCACAGGGTGAGGCAAGGTGGGGGTTGATACCCGGCCAAGGGGGAACTCAAAGGCTGACTCGAACAATTGGTCTAACCAAGGCTGCTGAGCTAATGTTTTTAACTAATATTATCGATGCCAATGAAGCCTACCGCATCGGGTTAATCAATAAGATAGTACCACGGTCAGAGCTTATGTCCACGGCAATGAAGTGGGCGGAAAGGATATGTGAAAATGGTCCGCTGGCAATAAGGGCAATCAAAAAAGCGATGATGGAAGGATTAGATTTGACTCTTAAAGAAGGTTTAGAACTTGAAGAATCCCTTTTCCAATCAATATCTACCTCTCAAGACATGAAGGAAGGGCTTAGGGCTTTTACCGAAAAGAGAAAGCCGCAGTTCAGGGGGAAGTAATGAAGGATACTTATAGTTTGCAAGAACTTAATCAACTTTATTCCAGTAAGGGATTTGGCCGTAGAATAGGCTTCGGTGTTGCGCCTGCCGTTCTTGTGATAGACTTCATTAAAGCCTTCACCGATGAAAATACGCCACTTGGCTCTAACTTGACATCTCCGCTTCAACAGACGCTCAGAATACTAGCAGAGGCGAGGAGAACGCTGATTCCAATAATCTTTACGACGGTAGCCTATGAAGTGAGCCTAGTAGATGCTGGAATATGGGCAAAGAAAGTACCTATTGAATCGCTTATAGCCGGAACAGAGGCGGTGGAAATCGATCCCATCTTGGAGCGACGTGAGGGCGAGGTGGTTATTACCAAGAAATATGCCTCTTCTTTCTTTGGCACAGACCTTGTTTCCCGTCTAAACGCTGGGAGAATAGATACAATCATTCTGACTGGTTGCACAACTTGCGGATGCATTCGCGCAACCGCGGTGGATGGAATCAGTTATGGATTCCATGTCATTGTTGTAAAGGATGCTGTAGGTGACAGAGCAGAGCTTTCTCATCATGTAAGCCTTGCCGACATCGATGCCAAGTATGGCGATGTTGTATCTGTGGAACAAGTGCTGGAATTTCTCGCGTCTCAGCCACGGAAGTGATGCATTTGACTGGTTCCGGCGCCGGTGACATAGTAAGAAAGGAATCAATTGACCGGTATACTCTTAGCCTGTCTGGCACCCATAGGCTTTGGAGCAAGTGTAATTTTCGCTAGGCTTGGCGTACAATCCATTAAGCCAAGTACAGCAACTTTGATAGCTCTCATTTCGAGCCTATCCGTCCTGCTAGGAGCCGCTCTAATTTTTCAGTTTGAAGAGTTAGTCTCCATTCCTGTGGCAGCAATTGGTTGGTTTTCTCTCATCGGAATCTTGCAGTTTCCCATCGGTAGAAATCTCTTTTTTCATGGAGTGCGCTATATAGGTGCGGCAAGGGCTACCCCTGTCAATTTCTCCTATCCTCTTTTTACTTTGCCTCTGGCTATCCTCTTTTTGCACGAAGAGTTTTCTGTAGTGCTGCTAATAGGTATCGCCCTGATTGTTGGTGGCTTGATCCTACTTGTAACCGAACAAAAGCCCGAAAAAAAAATCATGGCAACCACCAATATTGTGGCCGGATATGGGCTCACTCTAATCAGCGCGGTCAGCTATGGCATCTCTATGGCAATTATTAGATGGGGGATGTCCCATTTGGCACCCCCTCTGGTCGGGGCATCCGTGGCGCTTATAGCCGGGGTCATGGCACTTTCACTAGTATCAGGAAGACATTTGAGAGCAAGTATCAGCAGTAACCGAAGGGCAGCGGGAATGATGGTTCTTTCAGGCCTTGGCTCCGCATGGGGCTTAATCTTCCTCTATAATGCCTTTGCCAGAGCACCCGCAGTTGTCGTAACGCCACTGAGTGCTACCAGCCCTGCAATTACTCTTTTACTCACACACATCTTCTTGAAAAGGTTGGAGAGGGTTACAATATTCGTAGTACTAGGCAGCTTTTTCGTCGTCACTGGTAGCGTTCTGGTGGCATTAGGATAAAGTAAATGGAGGTTAAGTACGGCTACAGTAGACACTGAAGGGTGTAAGCGAGGTGCTTGAAGAAATGTACAAGGACTACAAAGGCTACGACGTGGGATAAGAAGCCGCCTGGGAGGAAGGAGAATAAACAAAATCCACTACTTTGTTCCAATTCAATCTATGACTAAGTTAAGCACCTTTCCTCTTGTGACGTCCACCAGGCCATCCTCTGAAATTCGCAGGAAAGGGATGGCGGGGCTTGTGAGAACAGCCAGTGTCAAAGAGGCATCGGCAAAGGGAAAGCCAAGAGACTTTGCCTTTTGTTGAATCTGCTCCAGCCTCTGGACTATCGCTTCTATCGGAAGCATGGATATTATTCCGCCAATTGGAAGAGGTAGTTCGGCTTGTACCTGTCCCTCGGCATAAAGCACAATCCCTCCCCCGAGGTCAGAAACACGGTTTACCGCTCTAGCCATGTCTTCTTCATCCTTCCCTACAACTATGACTCCAAACGTTCGCCAAGCCCCGCTACTTGCTAGAGCCCCGGTCTTCATCCCAAACCCCCTGACAAATCCAGTAAAAATCCTTCCCTCCCCGGTAACTAGCGATACCTTTAGTAGGCCTTGTGAAGGATCAGCCTTGAGCTCACCATTGGCAGGAAATAAATCCAGTAAGACCTCCCGAGTCACCAGCTCATTAGCTTGCTCAATTACTCTTATTTTAAGGGGGCCTTTTTCTTCTACCCGAATAACAAAATCTGAGGAGCTAACCCTTTGTATGAAGCCTTGGAGTCCCCTTAGGGAAAGGCTTGCTTTGCGCGGTTGAACCAGCAGTTCACCTTGGCGAGCTATGAGTCTCCCATTGCTTATCACGCATTCCGCCTGTATGGTTTTAAGGTTGGGAATTATCACAATGTCAGCATATCTTCCTGGGGCAATACCGCCGACGAACTGGTCTAGATGAAAATGCTCAGCCGCATTTATGGTGGCCATCTGTATTGCCACGACCGGATCAAAGCCAAGGTCAATCGCTTTTTGAACTACATATTCAGTGTAGCCTTTTTCCACTAGATCCCTTGGATCGACCCCATCTGTCACCAGGACTAGTCTCCTAAAATCGATTTTCCTATCCTTTAGTCGAGAAATGTTCGTAAGCTCTTTCCGAACGCTGCCCTCCCGTATCATGACAAAGACTCCCAACCTGAGCTTTTCTAACGCTTCCTCCAGGCTGGTCGATTCATGACACGAGGAAACTCCGCAGGTAAGATAAGCCATGAGTTTCCTCCCACGTGCACCAGCGGCATGCCCCTCGACAGTCTTTCTTATCTTCAGTGACTCTGCCGAAAGCCTGAGAAAATCTTGGTCGCCTCGAAGAATCTCCTGCCAGGGTGCTTCGCCCACCCCTACGATTTCATCCCTTTGCAGTAACTCTTTGAGTTGCTCAAAGCTGGGAGTTCTCTTGCGAGTTGATTCACTGAGCGCAATTGAGGAGGGGACGGTGGCAAAGACCTTTATTGGCTGGTTTTTGAGAGCGTCGAGATATTCAACAAGCCCATGGTATCCAGAGGCAAAGGTGAGTTGCATTATTTCAGTGATAATAGTAGTGGTGCCCCCTTTCACAGCGTAGCGGAGGAATTCATCGAGAGGACAGTAGTTGATTATATGGGTATGACTGTCAATGAGACCTGGAATAAGCACCTTTCCTGAGGCATTGATGATTTCGGTTTCAGGCCCAATAGTATGAGCAGCATCAGGACCAACATAGGCTATCCAATCACCCTTAATGGCTACCGAATAGTCTGGCAGAACTTCGCCGCTGTAAACGTTAACAACGTCGCCGCTCATTAAAACCAGGTCAGCCTTTTCCTCGCCCAGCGCTACTCGCATTAACTTCTGCATTTCTTCAGCAGACAAAAATAGCCGCCTCAGCGGGCCCATAGTTACCTCCTCACGAATTTATGGTAGCGTGCCCCAAAGAGCACTCAACTACGCTCCACCTGCCTTGTGAGTGTGAAGACTGGCTAGGTTTTTGAACTGTTTTTAGAAAAATGGCTTAAGAGGCTCGAAAAGTATATGTATTTGGTAAGACCCCGGGGCTGCTGAAAAAGTAGCTTCAAGGGGGAGAAGAGGCTACAATAGGGCACTCTAAGCATTTGCGCTTCCCTCGTCAAGCTTCCTCAAGCACTCTTTTGCTGTACTCTAAAAACGCCAGCCTCGTCCAAGTTAACGAACTCTTCGTCAGAGATGCCGAGGATTTCGGTGCAGACATATTCAGAGTGTTCCCCAAGGCAAGGAGCACTCCTATGCAATTCGCAGGGGGTCTTTGATAATTTAAACGCATGGTTCATGCATTGATATTTGCCGATTTCCGTATGTGTTAACTCCCAGAAAAAGTGGCGGTGTTTAAGTTGGGGGTCTTGATGTAAATCTTCGGCAGTCTGCACCACGCCAGCGCTAACGCCACTCGACTGCATCTTCACCATCACTTCCTTAGCAGTAGAATTGATAGTCCATTTGGCTACCAATTCATCAAGCTCGTCCTCATTTTGTTTTCTGCCTAGCAGTGTAGAGAATTTTGGCTCTGTCGTCCAAGTTGGACTGCCTATCGCCTGGCAGAAGTTTTGCCACTCTTGGTCGGTGAATACAGCTATGACGCACCACTTATCTTCACCCCTGCAGGGATACGCTCCATGTGGAGCAGCGTAAGAGCAACGATTGCCCATCCTGTTAACTATTCGGGAATTTACTGTAAAGTCTAGGATTTCTGCTGACAGAAACCGTATAGCTGCTTCCAGTTGAGACAAATCTATGTGTTGACCTTTCCCGGTTCGCCGCCGGTAATCAAGGGCAGCAAGCAAGGCAGCTGCACCCTGGCGTGCAGCACAAATATCGGTGTAGGCACCGCAAGGAACCACCGGAGACCTATCAGGCCAACCGGTGACATGAACATAACCAGCAGCCGCAGTCAGCTGCGTCCCATAGCCTCTTTGGGTAGCACGTGGGCCTGTCTGTCCCTGATTACAGGTACTGAGCATGATAATATCCGGTTTAATTTGCTTTATTTCCTCATAGCCGAGCCCAAGTCTTTTCATAGTTCCAGGAATCCAGCTCTCTATAAAGACATCAGCCCAAGCAACAATCTTTTTCGCTAGTTCCAAGCCTTTAGGATGCGTAAGTTCATTAATATTAAGCCCGTATTTATTGTTATGGTAGTTTAGCGGGTAGAAAGAGCGATTTATTCCCGGCATTCCATCCTTATACGGGGCGGTGAGCCTATTGGCATCCACAAATTTGGAAGATTCTACGCGGATTACCTCTGCCCCGTGGTCACCCAGATATTTTGCAATAGTTGGACCGGTTGCCCCCCAGCAAAAATCAACAACCTTTACCCCTTGGAAAGCCTTTTCTGTGCTCACTTGTACCCTCCTATTTCAGATAACTCCTGCCTGTTTTAAAACGAGCAGTTCTTCCCTGGACAAACCAAGTTCGCCCTCGTATATTTCTCTATTGTGTTCGCCTATGAGCGGCGCCCGCCGGTAGATTCCACAGGGAGGCTCGGTTGATTTGTAAAAAGAGCCCGGGTAGGTAATGCTAGTATTTAGCTCAGGATGCTCAACTGTCTCCCAGTAATCCCTAGCGGAAAGCTGAGGGCTGGAAACCAGGCTGTCCGTAGCGCTTACGGGATAGAACATCATGTCCCTCTCCATTGCCCCCGTACATAATTCGTCAAGGGTGTGTGTTTCAAAAAACGCCCGAACAGGGTTTCCAATGGAGTCAATTTCCTCTTGGGACGCCACCGCATAATCATAGGCTTCCCAATCTTTCTCCTTCAAATAATCGGGCGCCATTCCTTCACTAGCCATCCAGGCAACAAGAGCACGATTAGTTTTTATCCCCGGTCTGCCACCCATGGCAGCAAAGGACACATAGCCATCCTTGCAAGGCCAGATAATCATTTGCTTGCCGCCTGAACTGAGTACGCGATACATTCCCTCGCGGTTTACGTTTTTTCCAACAGCGTCCCAATAAAAGAGCATATTAAAGAGGGTACCGATGATACTCTCTTGTATTGACACATCGACATGCTGTCCCTCTCCTGTCGTTTCTCTAGGATAGTGGGCAGTCAAACTTCCCACGGCGGCCTCTGCACCAGCCTGTAGAAAGGCCTGTGGAGAGCTAATACGTACCGGGGGTCTGTCTGGGTCACCTGCCAACGCCATAAAACCGCCCATGGCCATACACACAATATCTGAACCCTTATAATCTTTGTAGGGGCCACTCTGCCCAAAGGGGGTAATGGAGGTCACTATGATTCGCGGGTTAATCCCACTCAATGCTGAGTACCCTAAACCAAGTTCATCCATATGACCAGGGGGAAAGGATTCAATGACAAAATCAGCACCTTTAACCAGCCTCTTAAATATTTCACTTCCGTCGGCTGTTTCGATATCGAGAGTTATTCCCCTTTTATTAGCATTATAAGCAAACCAGTACAGGCTCTTCTCCGGGTCTGGATCGTCTTGGAAAAATGGGCCGATATTCCTTGATGTATCGCCCCCCGGTTTCTCTATCTTTATTACGTCGGCCCCCAGGTCGGCAAGAACTCTCCCACAGAAGAACCCCTTCTCATCGGTTAGATCCAAACATCTGAACGGGGTAAGCATACCTTTTCTCTCTTTTGTGTCCATTCTAGTCTCCTACGGTTTATGCTAATACATTAGTACGTTTCAAAGTGCTTATATCACAAACGCTCTTTCTTTGTCAATAAGGAGTGCTAGTCGGCTCTACATCAATAAGTGTGAAAATTATGACCCTGCCAGTCAGTATCTAGTGATTATGAGACAATTCTCTCTATTGACAAAGAATTCAGGAATGGCCTATGATTACATACTAAACCTCAGGCGAACTAGGGGAAACAAATTTCAAATCACGCTCAACTTAGAGCACTGGATTGATGACAATGAGGCCCTTTCCAGCTAGTAGAGGCACTTTAGGTCACGGATGCTAGCAATTCTTTTTGCCATTACTGCGGCCTTTTTATGGGGTATCTCCTTTGTATTTGCCAGATGGGGCCTGCAGCACATCAAACCGGCAACCGCCACCTTGATTAGTGTGGTGTCCAGCCTTATCCTGATTGGTTCATTATCCCTTATCATCGAGTTCGATGCTGTCATTTCCCTCTCGTTAGGAGCACTGCTATGGTTCGGCCTGGTTGGTGCTTTGAATTTCGTCATTGGCAGGCAGTTCAGCTTTTTAGGCATGAAATACATAGGGGTGATCAGGTCCACTCCTATGACAGCCTCCGCTCCACTTCTCGCCATGATCCTGGCAGTCGTCTTCACCGGGGAGGTAGTCAATGTTCCCATCGTCGCGGGTACCGTATGCATCGTGGCCGGCATATCGCTATTGGTGACCAGTAAATGAGTAGAAGAGACATCATCATTGGAACTGCTTTCTCCATTGGCGCTGCCTTGGCCTGGGGCACCACCGCCGTGCTCACCAGACAAGGGCTTGCTAGTCTGGCGCCGCCCTTGACCAGTGCCGCCATAGCGCTGCTTTCGGGGACCTTGATACTGGGGGCTATTTCGATAAGAGACCGCGAGCCTGCCTTGAGACAGAAGAAAAAGGCAGTCGGGTTCATTATGATATCAGGAGCAGCGGCAGGCTCCGCAGTCACGATATACTTTGTCGCCTTGAGCATGGCTCCAGTGGTCATAATAGCTCCAATCGCTTACAGCTATCCCATGTTTTCCCTGTTACTTTCTTACCTTTTTCTTGGTCAATTGGAAAAGATAACCATTCGCGTGGTAGTGGGAACCATTGCCGTAGTGGTGGGCATCGCCTTGGTCACAATTGGGCAAGCAGCCTAGCTGTCTCTCACCATAGAGAGGTGTCCAACAGAAGATATTGTATGTTCGTGAGCCTTCCACAAATTAGCAGTGCTTAGCCTTGTATACCCGGCACAACAAAGCCCTAAGTGGCCATCCACCGTTAATTTGGTTGCAGTGCTCAGGGTCATCATCAGTAACCACGTTAA
>SDBU01005946.1_pt1 | contig 14454 bp, 17 predicted proteins | sample 2277071 | NCBI WGS metagenome assembly SDBU01 (sample SAMN10397929, study PRJNA504765) | marine sediment metagenome | isolation source: marine sediment core GS08_GC12, 126 cmbsf | place: Arctic Ocean: Gakkel Ridge, Loki's castle | collected 2008
TCAATGCGTTGAACACGAATGAGTTGGTTTATAACAGAGTCCTCAGACCAGGTATTCCAATTGGGATTCATCATTGGGTTATTGATGTGGATAATGGTGCTGGAAAGTCTACACTGACGGTTGGGCTACTTGGCGGGAATTCGTTGAATCTAGGCGTTAATGGTATCTATAATGTAAGTGATACGGTTAAGCTAAGTAAAGCTCAAAATTCTGATTCAAATGGAAGGATGTTTATTGACACAACAGCCGCAAATTCAATTACCTTTGATGCTACTATGGGTGGAACTGACCAGTCGGAAGATAAGACTTTAACAATAGAGTTGGTACATAGATAATGGCTGATTTATTTACAATAGATGAAATGATTGTGGAAGTTCGTGATATCCAGAAACGTGTGGATGCCACGATAGCAATGATGACGGATATTATCATAACTCGGGATAGAATGTTTAAGGAGGAGGCTACATCAACTCAAGAGATTATAGTTGCACTTGATATTAAGCTTGCGGATATCTCAGCTATTTTGACTGATATTGCAAATGGAGCTACGGGGGATTTAGAAACACTTGATTTGACCAAGTATGCTTTTGAATTTCGCACTGGAAGTCCATCATCTTGGTTTTTCACGGATATTGAGTCTTTAGTTCTAAATGGTTCCATCGGGGATGGTTCAAAGATTGTTTCGCGAAAAGTTGATGGAATTTCTAAACCACTAACACCAGCTTTTTCTACCTTGTTACAAACCAGCGACATAATTGAAATATATGATGCTGAAGATTTATCTATTCTAGGTATTTACTCTTTAGGTGCAACTGTCGGTTCTGGAGATTTTGAACTTCAGGAAGAAATTTTCCCTTTCAATTTAACTATAGTTGATGTATCTACTGCCGACCCTGGAGTAGTTACTACTCTTCGGCCTCATAAGCTTAATAATGGAGACCGAATTTGGATACGGGGATTAAGTGGAGCTGTTCAAGCTAATAACACAACAGACCCTTGGATTGTGGCAAGTGCAACTGAATACACTTTTGCTCTTAATACTGTTGCTGGTGGTACAGTTAATGTAACTAGCGCCTATGCCTCTGGAGGGGGAGTTGCAGAAGATATTCCAAGTCAAGATGGAGACCAGAGGTTTAAGTTCCGAGTCAGGACAAGTTAAGTGGCAGAAACTTCCAAATCCCCACAGTCGGTGACAGCAAACTTAAAACTCCGAAAGTTCATCTTAGACTGTGAATTCGACACAGAACTCTTCGCATCTCACTTCATGGAAGAGATTTTCTTTCGCCCAACTGCGAAGCTTCAGAGAGAATTTATCTCTCAAATGGATGACCCAAAAGTAACTAAACTTCTGGTCGAAGCTCCACGAGGTCTGGGAAAAACAGCTTGGTTGAATGCATTTATCATCAAGCAGATTTGTCTTAGAAAAGTCAAGTCTATTATATATGTCTCTAAGACTCTAGGCCACGCTCAGACTCAAACAGAGAACATTAAGGCGCAGCTTTTAACTAATCCAGATATCAAGAAGGTTTTTGGAAGTCTGAGACCTCAGAAAATCGAAGGCATTGACCCGGTGTTTGCTAAGACATCATTTGTTCTTAGTGACCCGCAGACTAAGGTGCCAATTTGTTATATCTTTCCTAGAGGAATGAGACAACAAGTTCGTGGGACACTTATTTTTCAAGCTGGGAAATTGATTCGGCCAGACCTGATTGCTCTTGATGACACACTTGATGATAAAAATGTTATGAATGAAGACATTAGGAAAGAAGATAAGATTTGGATAGAAGACACACTTTTGAATGTCCGAGATGTTTATGATGCTGAGGATAGTTACAAAGTTGTTTGGGTTGATACATTTCGTCATCCAGATGCGAGTACAGAGCATTTCATAGACCACCCAGATTGGGTAGGACTTAGGCTTGGGGTTTGTGATAAAGATTTGAACTCATTGATACCGGAGCTTTGGTCAACTGAGAAAATCAAATCGGATGTAGATAAGCGCAGGAAAGCGGGAACTCTGGCGGGTTGGTATAGGGAGTTTATGAATCTCCCCACTCCTCTAGAAGATGCAACTTTCTCTGAGAAAATGTTCCAAGATTACGATGAGAGGGAACTTAGGAGGAAGTTCGGAGACCGAATGGATGGGTTTATCATAGTTGACCCAGCTAGAACAGCCACTCCACAAAGTTGCCCAACTGGAATGGTGGCAGTAGGGATAGACTTGACTGGGCATGCTTACTATGTGAGAGAGTGTATTCATGAGAGGATGCATATTAATAAACAACCTGAAGTAGGATTTGCACTTGCCAAGAGATATGGAATTAGAGTTATAGCAGTTGAAGTCACAGGTGGTGACGATTTAATTCGATATCTCTGGACAAATTATGCTTCTCAGCATAGGATTCATTGTGAGTTCATATGGTTGAAAGCAACTAGGATTCAGGGGGATTATGGTACTGGAAGAGAGGCTCCTAAGAGAGCTAGAGTTGGACAACTGAGTCCGTATTATAGGGCTGGGCAGATGTATCATAACAAAGCCACATCGAGTTGCTTGGAACAGATTCTTCTTAGTTATCCTTTCCCAAAGGAGTGGGATGTTGCTGATGCATTGGGTCATATGCCACAAGTTTTAGAACTTGGTTCGAGATACTTTCAACCTGAAGCAAAGGTTAGAGAAGAAGAGGATGCAGAGTTTCTGGAGTTTTTCAATGGGGAGAATTCAATTCCAGTGAAAATTCCAGATGTGATGATTTCAGATGAAGTTTTTAGTGTGAACACTGAGTGGGCTTTTGATTAAGAGAGGAAAAACTAAATGAGTCATATACCAACTAAACCGATTAATTTGACAGCTGACCAGACTTTAGAAACTCTTGTTACTATCGGAGAAGCTGTTGCGCTAAATGGAGAGTGGGGAAGTATTGGGTTTACTTTGAAAAGTGCTGGTGGAACTGCTGTCGCTCTTGACCAGTTTGAGATGCAGTTTCAGTTTGAGCCTAATGGAACTTGGCAGACTGTTACAAGTGCTTGGGACAGTGACGCTGACTTTTTGATTTATGCAAGCGGTACGTTGAATACTATGGCACACGCATCAGACGAACATGCTCTTGTGAATGTTGTTGGAATTCATGGTGTGAGGTTTCAAAGCGCTCAAGCTGGTGCTACGGCAAGTGCGGTGACTGTTACAATTGATGGAATGATTTCTAGTATTCCGGCTCCGAAGCATTAGATTTAGGATTTTCTAGGTGCCAAAACAAACACTCTCACTCGGTCCTCTTAGAGATTTTGTGCTCTATGATGATAATATAGATGTGCCTTTGAGAGCAAGTGCTTCAACCTCAATTGGAGATGTTCTTGGAACTGTCGCTACTAATGGGCTTTTCACCTTTTTGAATATCTTCTCCGGTTTAGGAGCAGTTCAAGGTCCGGCTAGTGCTACGGATAATGCAGTTGCTAGATTTGATGGGACAACTGGGAATCTAATTCAAAATTCTGGGGTTATTATAGATGATTCGGATAATGTTACTGGGGTTGTGAATCTGACAGCGAGTGCATTTATCATCGGGGGGAATACCTTAAATACAAATGAGTGGGCTTTTCTTGATGGGCAGGACCAAAGTGTAGTAAGTGGAAGTTCGCCTACTTTTGATGGAACAAATTTCACTGGGGTTCCTACATCAGGAATAACAGGAGTCCTAACTGATAACTCCATGGCGGATACCCTTCATCGCCATTCAGAACTTAGTGCAAACGATGGTACTCCTGACCAAGCACTTGTGGTAGATGCTACTGGTAATGTTGGCATTGGTATTGCTACTCCTCTGGATGTGTTACAAGTTCATGATGTTTCTGCCTTAGGTGGAACACTTAACAACGAAGATGTTATAGCTTGGTTCACTGGGAATTCAGATACTGCCACGCATGGGTTGAGAATTTCCCAGAGACGATTCGCTACAGTAGGTGCTAGTTCCTTAGTTTCCGCTGGTATTCGATTTGCATGGGCACCTAGTCCCACTTCAGCCGACATCAATCGCGGTCGTGTTTGGTTTGAATTAGGTAATGCTAATGCAACTTCTCTTGCCGCTCAAGAGTTCAGTTGGGGAATTAATGCTGATGTTGGGGATGCGGGAACGACAATTCTCAAACTTAGCAATTCCACTATGGACTTCGTACTATCCTCTGGATTTGACTTCACTATCGCTGGTGGAGATGTCTCAGTAGTCGGTATAACTCAACTTGGTGACGGCGGTGTAACAAACTACACTGAAATTGAAGCGGATGGTGATGTTCTTTTTGTTGGTGGAGGTGGGCTTCATTTTGCTGAGATTTGGGTAAAAGATAATGTTGCTGCTACACCCTTAAATTCCTCAACTGGTAAGGTACAATATATTCATTTTATTAACAATGGAGCTTCAAACGGTGATATAACTCCAGACCACACTAATGACCATATTACAATTGAAGTTGCAGGATTATATTTTTGCACGCTATCCATAGTAGTTGGTAATAACGCTGGTGCTTCTCATGTTATTGATGTTAGTGTATGGAAAAATAATGGAGCTACAGAATTTCTTAACGTACATGCGCACAGAACTTTATCTGCTAGTACTGATATTGGGTCAATTTCATTAAGTGGAGTTGTAAATTTAGCCGTGAATGATACTATAGAGCTGTGGTTAGATACAAATAGAGTAGTGAACACAAATGTGACTGTTAGTGATTGCACACTCTCTTTGATTCAAATTGGAGGAACTTAGGAAATGGCACTTCTTAATGAAACATTTAATGACATCGCTACTGCGAATGAATCAACGCAGCAAGAATACTTCAGCAAGACTATTCAAAGAATCACAGAACTCATGAGACTTTCTAAGAAGTGGAATAATTTTATCAATGGAGCTATTGAAGCTGGAGTTGATGTGGAGGATATCACCAAGATGCGTCTTAAAGCTAAGATTCTTGCGCAAGATATTTACAACAAGGCTCCTGTTCTAGCTGACTTCTCAATGGAACTATAATATGCCAAATAAAGTAAACCCATTTTCCACAGCTGCTCAAAGACACGCACAGCTTCAAGTTGAGCAAGCGAAGTCTAGAAAAGAATTCCAATATACCTATCCTAGTGTTGCCGGGAAAGAACTTGAACTTGTTCCCCAAGAAGAGTTCCACGATTTTGTTCTTGAAAAGGTTCTTCATCCGGCGCAGTCTAGTAGGAACTACATGCAGCGGTTCTTTCCCAATTGGAGGAAAATTGATAGAACTCTTTCAGCATTCATACCTCAAGATGCAAAAGAAGCTTCCATCAAGTCTCGTGACCCAAGGAAACCAACGAGTATAGTTATCCCACAGACTTATGCAACTCTTCAGACTTTGAGAAGTGCGTTCATGCAGATTTTCCTTACTGGAGATGTTATACATCAGTACAAACCAGTTGGGCCAGAGGATGTCATCGGGACAGCTTTGATGGAGAAGAACATTAAAGCTCAGGGGTTTAGGTTTAACCATGATTTGAGCCATGTCGCACAAATTATGGATTCTCTGGCTTATGGAGTTGGACCAAGTACTCCGGTTTGGACTAAGCAACTTGGTAAGAGAGTTATTATTGAACGCGCCAACCAAGCCATTGCTAATTTGTTTGGATTTGAAGTTGAGGATGGAGAGGTTTTTCGTAGTTTCGAAGATGCGACTTTATTTGAAGGAAACAGGATTCAAAATATAGACCCTTATAACTATCTCCCTGACCCAAAGGTTCCGGTGCATGAGATTCAACAAGGGGAATTTGTTGGGTGGGGTTATACAACTACTGTTCAAGAACTTCTTGCTAGAGAACAAAACCCAGATGAGAAACTCTTCAATGTTAAGTTCCTCGCCCTCACCGCTAAAGATGCAGCACGGTCGTCTATTATCCCAGGAACTGATGATGACCGGCAAAGTTGGGCAACTCAATCCACTGGGGCTACATCGGATAGTTTTAGTTCCTCAAGTACAATCAGTGGTGTGAGTTCCTCAGACCGTTTGAGTGATAACGACCGTGGTGTTGATGTTGTCAATCTTTATATGAAAATAATCCCAGTTGAATGGGGGTTCTCAAATAGCTATATTCCTGAGATATGGCAGCTTGGTATTGCAAATGATAAGTTTGTTATCCAAATGAACAAAGCAGACTTCGCTCATGGAATGTTTCCAGCAGCAGTTGGGGCTCCGAATTTTAGTGGCCATGAAGCTATTCCAGTTTCAAATCTAATGACAGTCTACGGGCTTCAGAATCTTGCAGATTGGAAAATCAATTCTGACGTAGCAAACACCCGCAGAGCTTTGAATATGCTTTTCGTAGCTGACCCAAGTGCGATTCATCTGGAAGACTTTCTCCAAGGTGGTGCAGCTAAGATAATCAGACTTCAGCAAAACATGTATGGGAAAGGAAATATCGACCAATGGATTAAGCAAATCCCAATTCAAGATGTGACTCAACGAAACATGCAAGACCTCCAAGTTGTGCTGCAACTCATCCAGCAATCCACTGGAGCAGTTGATATTCTCCAAGGGGACTTAAGTAATCTCCCAGAGCGCCCCACATCAGCTGGTGTCACAGGTGCTGCTCAGGGAGCGTTTTCAAAAATCCAAGCAATGGCTAGGATATACGGAGCGCAAGTTATGAGGCCCTTGGCTTATATGATGGCTTTTAATACCCAAGAATTTATGGATGAAGATGTGTTCGTGGATATCTCTGGGAGACATGAGGAGGAACTTAGGAAAGAATTTGGTCTTGATGACGGGAATAACTTGCTTCACGTTGGGATTGAAGAGCTAGCAGTGAGTTTTGATATTGAGCCCCATGATGGAAGTATCCCAGGGTTCAAAGGAACTCAATTCACACAGGAACTCACAAGAGGGCTTCTTCAAAATGAAGCCAGTTCACAAGAGATTTTCTCCAAGCTTGACCCAGTTAGGATGCTTATCTATGCAGCTAGAGAAGCTGGGTTTGATAACTTAAGAGACTTCTTTCGGGCTGGTGGAACTGGGCAAGTTAACACCCAAGTTCTCCCAGATGAACAAGTTGAACAACAAGTTGATGCAGGGAATTTAACAGAACTACAGGTTTAAAACATGATAACTCTCAAGGATATCACCCCGGACCAAATTCGTGGGGCTCAAGCAAATCCAGTCTGGCAGTTTTTCAAAGAACGTTTTATTGCAAAACAAACTCTAGTAATCAGTGAGATGAGAGGGACTCCAGAGAAACCAATTGACTCTCTCATGCTCGCCCAACTAAGTGGAAGGATACAAGCTTATGATGAAGTGATTAATGCTTTTGATGGATTTGTTGTGGCAAAAATGGCAGAACTGGCGGCACCTGCAATAAGTGAAAAACTAAGTGAAGAACTACTTGACATGCAGAATCTTGAGTTTGATTTTAGTGAAGACACATTTGCTGGGTTAGAGGACCTAGCGGAAAGGTTACAAAATGGGAATGGCTAATCTGGTTAGTCTTGAAGATTTGGGAGCTAAGCTCCAAGAAATCACTCAGGGCGGTGAGACAAATGATGAAAGGAATCAAGACAGTGGCAACGCAATCCGAACTGAGTCAGCGGAGCACAAAGAGGGACAAAGCGTTGAGACGGAAGAAGGAAAGGTTGAGGCAACAGGAACTGACGAATCTGATTCAGGCAACGAAGATGAACAAAAAATTGAAGCGCAGAAACAGGAAGGAACAAAAAAAACAGTTGGAGAAGTTGGAGGAGAAGTAGAAGATAAGACTGAAGATGTAGATGACTTTAATCCGATGGAGCAGTTGAGTTCATTTAGTAAAGAGTGGTTTGAGCGAACTATGCAATCGCAGCAAGAAGAAGTTCAAGTGGAGCAAGTTGAAACTCCGGCTCCGGTTCCAGTTCAAGCAGTTCCTAAGTTCGAGTTCACAGAGGAAATGTTCAATGAAGCTCAAACTTCTAGGGATGGGTTTCAGAATGTCATGACTGGGATGCTTCAGAGCTTTGAACAAGACTTTCTTCCTAGAGCTGCGAAAGAAGTAGGAAGGGCTCTTGCTCCGATTATTGCAGGGCATTTTGAGTTCCTTGAAGTCTCAACTGCACATGATATTGTTAAGAAGTATCCAACTGAATATCAGGCTCTCCTAGCTCAGCAAGTTGATAAGACTCCAGACTTGCCCAGGCAGACTCTGACAAATAAAACAGTGGCGTTGCTTAAGATGTATGAAAAAGCCGGAGCGAAGTGGAAAGCAAGGAATCCAGTAACTAAAGTGACAAATGTTGATGAATCAAGTCAGGCAACTGGAGCGGGGAAGCAAGTTGGGGCTAGGAAAGCAGCTTCTCAAGTTGAACCCAGGACTGTTCAAGATGACCTTCTTGATTTTAACAGGCGGCAAAATAAAATCAAAAACCTGATGACTCCGGTTAATTAAGAAAAATAAGAAGGAGGTTATAGTGTATGGCAGATAAAACACATGGTGGCAGGAACTTGTTTGGTACAAAGATTCAGGAAAGTGATGAGATTACCAATATTGCAGCTGTTTCTACTACTCTCCGAAGTGGGCAGAACTATGTAATTGTAGACCCAGGAACTGAAGGTAATATTATAATCACTCTTCCTGCAGTTGGTAGTGCTCCGTGGGAGTGGTTTTATATCATCTCTATTGAAGGGGATGATACATTTACTGTAGTTGATGCAACAGGAACAACTGCATACACCTCTACGGCTTTGACTGCGGCAGATGATTTTGTTCTCGTTAGGAACATCGGGGGTTTGGCGTATAAAGAGATTGTGTCTAACTTTACCTAAGAATAAATAACCAAGAAAGTGAGGTGATTTAATATGGCAAATAAACTACACGGTGGTAGGAATCTATTTGGAAAGAAGATTCAGGAAAGTGATGAAATTACTCTAGTCACAGAAGCTACTACTCTTGTGAGTGGGCAGAATTACGTGGAAGTAACTCCTCCAAGTGCTAGTACTTATATCCTATCACTACCTCCTGTTGGAACAGCTCCTTGGGAATTGTTTTACATTATCTCTACGAGCAATGACACTGGAGATGTGGATGTACGGGATACTACAGGGATTGCTTCGTATACTTCTGATGACCTGACCACAACGAATGACTTTGTTCTTGTTCTGAATGTGGCGGGATTGAAGTATATCGAACTCAAAGAAACTACAACTTAAGTTCAAAGCCTAAAAGAAAGGAGGATATTATATGTCCTTTATAGGTGACATGCTAAAAGCTAACTTGGAAATGGTGGGAGATTCCGTTGTCCAACGAAGTCCAGGTGCCTATTTTGATGTTCAAGAGCTTCGTGTCAAGGGTGTGGTAGGGTCAACAGCTCAGACTATTACAACTCTAACCACAACTACAATCACGAGTACTGCTCTGGTCATCAATTCCACCGCCGCTATGACCTTTCAAATTGGAGCTGTGGGACTACTTCAGATTGATGATGCTGCTATCAGTGGCTTCGCGGGTGCAAGTGGAGTTGCTGGGCAGAATGCGTTTATTGAAACACAAGATGGTGGAGTTGCAGTTGCTGATACTGCTGGTCCTGCTGGAGCTACGTTTAGCTACAAATCTGGCGATGGTTCAGCAGCAGGTGCAGATGGTGGAGCTAATCCTGTAAGTGGTGCTGGTGGTGCTGTCAATCTCACTGGTGGTGCTGGTGGTAATACTCCTGATGGCACTGGAGATGGTGGAGCAGGTGGTACGGTTACTCTAGTTGCTGGTGCTGGAGGGACTTCATCTGGAGGTGCCGCTGGTAAGCCTGGTAAAGTTAAAGTCTCAGCTGGTTTGTTTGAATTTACCAACTCTCAAACCATTGACATGTCTGGAGCGGATGTAATTCTTACTCTTGTTCCAGGTACACCATCTGGTACGTTGATTACATCGAATGTTATTTTTATCGATGCTAACACGGCCAGTGATGGGGTTCTAACTCTTCCACCTGAAGCTGATGCTGATGGATTGGTGCTACTAATTGCAAATGAAGGTGGAGAAGATATTCTTATCAGACCTGATGGAACTGTTAATGAGTTCACAAATGTCTTCTTGACCATTGGCCCACGTGATGTTGCGTTGGTAACTTGTGATGGTTCTACTTGGACTGCGGGCAATGCATCGAATAAAGACCCTGGTGCGGAGGCTATGGGTAGGGTTGATTTCAACGCCGTTGGTACTGGTGGTATGACTATCACAATCGGTGGTATTGTTTACCAAGAGGCAGGTGCTGAAGACTTTCCTAATGGTGTATGGACCAACGGAGTTAGTGCAGCTAATAGTGCTGTAAGTCTTGTTGCCGCTATTGCTGGAGATACTCGTACTAATGATATCTCTGAAACAATCACTGCCATAATTGACACCTCTGGAGATGGTGCTACTATTTTTAGCACAGCTGCTGATGTAAGTGTTAATTATACTCTTGTTAGCAGTGATGGAACTGCTACGGTTTCGGCGGGAACTCTGGAACATGGTGAGATGGTGTCAAATACCCGGAGTTCCACTTATGAACATACGGTTAATGATACTGATGTTCTAGCTGGAGAGGTATCGATTCCAATAAGATTTGCGGCAGCTGGATTTTCTCTGGATGTTCGTACTTCAACTGGAGCGGCAAAAGCTGTTACAGACTTGGTAACAATTCAAACGTCTCCTAATAGGATTCGTTTGGTTATTGACGGTGGCACCAATGTGGCCGCCACTGATGTTATAAATCTTCATGCGTGGAGTTAGAAGTTGACTTAAGAAAGGGAATAAGAAATGAATTTCAGTATCGGTGAACGATTTGGGCTCCTGGAATTGGTTCCTAAGCAAGGAAGTTTTGTAACCTGGAAGTTGATTGAGGAACTTAAAGGGAATTTGTCACCTGATGTAGAGGAAATTAAGTCATGTGGGATTAAGCAACTTGACAGTGGGCAGATTTCTTGGGGAAATGATACTAATAAAGATATCGAAATTCCGGAGATTATCCTAGAAACCATTGTTGCGGAGATTAAGAAGCTTGATGCTTCAGGTTCTCTCCAATCTCATCATGTTAGTTTGTACGGGAAACTAGTTGAAGTTGAAGGCCCTTCTTCGGAAGATTCTTCGTAGAATGAAAGGATAAACATATGGCACAAACTGAAAATTATGTAAGTGGCTTGTTTGGCACAGGTGACTTTGGGGCTGATGTAGACCCAGGGGCATTTGATAATGTTACTCACGAATTTGGAATCACTGGTACTGCGCCGTTTCTTGCTTTGCTTAAGGGACTTCCTAGTCAGCCAATCGGGAACACCAGTTTGAAATGGTGGGAGCGTAGGCGGGCTGAGCAGAATGCAACTATCACTAATATCTTCACCGACGCTGGGTTGTCGAATGCTTATACCAGTGGTGGTGTGGCTGGTGCAACGCTCTATGTCAAAATGTCTGCTGTTGATGTGGCACAGTTCCGGCCTGGTTTGATTATCATGTTGAACGATGCTTCTGAGACTACTGTTGATGTCAAGGCTAGGGCTATTAATCGCACGGTGAACGGGGCTTCCAGTTTTCTCGAAGTCAAGCTTCTTGAAGCTGATGATAACGGAACCAATGACCTTAGTGATGCAGATATCGCTATCATCATCAGTTCGGCTCAGCCAGAAGGTTCTGAATCTCCGAATTCTCTAACCCGTAATCCATTCCAGTTTGAAAATATCACTCAGATTGCTTGGGATAGTTTCAAACTATCTGGAACTGCTAGGGCCACCGATACAAGAACTGGTTCGGTTTATAACGAGAGAAAAGGTGAGAGCTTTCAGAGATTCCTGGCCCAGAGAGAAAAGAATATCTGGTTTGGAGTACAGAGTTCTTCCATATCAGAGGAGAATGGTGAAGAGATTCGCACCATGGACGGTATTGCTACCGTGATTGCTGCAAATACGAGCAACAACTTCAACTACGTCACCGATAGTGATTTCTCTGGGCAGAGTTGGCTTGCTGGTGGGATTGGGTTCCTAGAGGATAAGCTGGAAATTCTTGCTAGGGAAGCCCAGACCGACCCGATGTTCTTCGCAGGTTCCGCTGCAATCAAGGCAGTTAATCAGCTTGCACGGACCCACGGAGAAGTTAATCTTCGGCCAACTTCAACTCAGATGGGAATGAAGGTAAACATGTGGACTACCTCTCAGGGGGACTTTCCTATTGTAACTCATCCGTTGTTCTCTGAACAGGCTATCTGGCGCGATATGATGATTTGTGTTCAGCCTTCTAAGTTGAAAGTTCGCCCTCTTGCTGGGAGAGACACTACTTTCCTGCCTGATGAGAACTTTGAAAAAGGTGGAAGCAATGCGAATGACTTCATCGTTGAAGGTTGGAGAGTTGAAGAGACCCTTCAGTATCTTAACCTTGAATCCATGGGGATTTTCCGTGGTCTTGGTAGCACGAACACTGCTTAAGTTCAACTTGGGGGTAAATAGATATGACACTAACAGCTGATTTAGCCCTTGGTGCGGACCTAAGTGATATACGTACAGCGCTAGTTCGCTTAAGTGGTCGAGCAGATTTGGTGGTTGATACAAGTGGCTTTGTGGACAACGGAGCAAATGCTTTCATCAACATGGGCCAGAGATTGCTTGACCGCTTAAGCGGATTTAATAACCCTGCAAGTGAAAACCGGCAGTTTGTTGAACTAGCCCAAGGGGATAATACTGCCACGTTTGATAGGTTGCGTTCTGTATCAGAAGTTTGGGTAGCAGATGCTACTGATGGCAGGACGCAACTTGAGTATAGAACTTTGAACGAACTGAGGAAGAATTTCCCTGGAGTTGTTTCAGAGATGGACCAAGGGAGACCTAGGTTTTGGAGTCACTCAGTTAGGGTAACCGCTCCGAGAAATATTGCTGATGATGGGAGTGAATTCGCAGCTGATACAAATGCAGCGGATTTCACGGTTACGACTAAGTTCATAGCTCCTGGGATTGAATTCTTCCTGCCTAGTGATGGAGTTTATACTCTCACGGTCTTTGGTCGATTCTACTCCCCGGAATTGAAAAGTAACACCGATGTTAGTTATTGGAGTCAAGAGCAGCCGGAACTTCTAGTTGAAGCAGCGAGATATGAGATTGAACTCCAACAGCATCGTAATACCGCTGGAACAAATGCTTGGTTGACAGACTTGCTTGCCAGGGTAAGGGAGATTTTCTTCGATGATGTTGCTAAGAAAGCTGAGAGTTGGGCTTTGACTGATATGAGAGTTGGAAGCTTAGGAGGTATGTAAGATGTCTAGAGGCTTGAGAGGTTCAAGAGGTAAGAGAAGTGTAAGGAGAGTGGCAAGACCTAAGAACGAAAGCCGACAAACCACTCCGCTTGTTGAGAGACTTTTCATGGAAATTCTAGTTAACAGAGGAACAGCTTTGAATGCCAGTGGGGGAGAATGGGATAAGACTCTTGATACACTTAGGCAACTTGAAATTCTTGTTCAACTAGAAATTGACAAAGAGACAATTGTGGAGAAAGAAGAATAATGTCATATTTGTTGCTGACTATTAAACACAAATGGTTTGTTTTGCTTGCTGGACTTAAAGTTGGTGTTCCTGTTTGGCAATTACTAATACATGATTGGACTAAGTTTCTTCCTTGGAATCTATGCGAATATCAAGAACAGTTTTTTGGAGACAAAAGTCGTTCTGAGGGTTTCATAAACGCATGGCTTCGACATCAAAATTCTCACCCACATCATTGGGAATATTGGATACCTCGTACAGGTCATAATCGGTGTGAGCCTCCTTATAAAGATAACGAACCTTTAGCTATGCCGGAAAAGTTTGTTTGTGAAATGGTAGCTGACTGGATGGGAGCTTCAAGAGCTTATGAAGGTAAATGGCCTGACATAAATAATTGGGATTGGATGAAGCAGAATTACTCAAAAATGAATTTGCATCCTGTCACAGATGTAAGAATAGGAGATGTGATAATGAAATTGAGAGGCTACAAATGGGAAGATTCTGTTATACAGGAGGAAACCTAAATGGGAGCTGTTCTTCCAAATATCAGGTTTGATGAAATGTTTCGGGCAGGGATTAGACGGGATGAGAGAGTTCCTAGAAATTCCCAAGTCTTGACAGACTCCAGGAACATGAAACCGACCCAGTTTGGTTTGAGGGCTTATGAGCCTCCGGTACAGCCTATATCTACAGCAGAGTTAGCTACTAGTGGATTGACAGTTGGTTTTCCATTTCCTCAACTTCTAAGGATGAAGAAACAAACTCTTCTTGCTGAGTCGGGAAATACAGGAATCTTTGCTGTTACTGAACAAGCTACTGATTCGGGGTGGTTGGTTGCGGATACTAAAACTGCAACTCAACAACTCGCAGAAAAAGTTCCGCCAGACTGGTGATACTGTACTCCTCCTCCGAAAAGCGGATCACCTCCCATTGGGAAGCGAGGGATTCGTCAGCCTCGATTAAGCATGTGGTGTCGGAGTAAGCATGGTATTC
>SDBU01005947.1_pt1 | contig 14452 bp, 19 predicted proteins | sample 2277071 | NCBI WGS metagenome assembly SDBU01 (sample SAMN10397929, study PRJNA504765) | marine sediment metagenome | isolation source: marine sediment core GS08_GC12, 126 cmbsf | place: Arctic Ocean: Gakkel Ridge, Loki's castle | collected 2008
GGATTCGACCTTTACTTGTAGCACTTAATTTTTTTCTTGTTTCTAATGAAACTTTTTTATTTTTTTGTTTTTTTGAATTTATTTCTCTTACTTTACTACATTTACTAACATTACTACTACAACACCACTTTCCATTTTTAAATTGATATTTAGCTTCTTGCCCACACCAATTACAAATCATATCGACTCCCTTATTTGTTGAACTAAACTAACAGCTGGTATTGAGTCTTCAATACCGAAACCAAGTCCGTCTAAAATATCTCTATATACATCGGTGTGTAGTTCTGTAAATACATTATCAAAATTTACTTTATCACCATCAACAGTCATACTTCGATAATATTTCTGTGATTTATCTGGAAGATCATTTTTATCAAGCGATAAATACCAAGTAACATTTGCCCTTTCCAAGCGTAAGCAGCCAATAGATCTTTTTTCATCCCGTTTTGTAATTTCAAAATTTATAACATATCCAAATAACCATATCAGCATGTCAAAAAAATGAATACCAATATTTGTTTCAATTCCACCTGACCGTCCTTCTTTTCCTTTCCAACTTTGAAAATACCAAGGACCTCTTGGAGTAATATATCTTAAATCAACAAGATACTCTTTTTGTGGATCCATTGCAAGTTTAAATAATCTAATACTTGGGTGTAAACGTAATTGTAATATTGAATAAACTTTCTTTTTTAATTGTTCTTCTGTCTTCTTTAATTGCATTAAATTTTCAAAGGTTGTTGATAATGGTTTTTCACATATAACATTTGCTCCAAGTCTCATTGCCAATTTACAATGAAATTCATGTAAATAATTTGGAGAGCAAATTGATATAAAATCTAAATTTTCATTTTTCATAATATGTCTATCAAATCTTTCTTGTTGTGTAAAAAATTTACAGTCAGGAAAATAACTATCTAAAATTCCAACTGAATCATTCACATCCAATGCTACAACTAATTCATTTCCAGTATCTTTTATTGCTTGCATATGTCTTGGAGCAACATATCCAGCAGCACCAATCAATCCAAACTTCATATTAATAATCCTCATGATTAAAATTAAATATTTTAAAATATACATCGTTCATTTCTTTACATATATTTATTGTGCATATCATTTTAATAATACAACTTTTACATGGACACCCATCTGTAGTATTATTCATTTGTAAATCACAAAACCCGCTTTTTACACAACCTTTACAACTCATATTTTCTCATCCTCTGAAATTACTCCAATTTTTTTAGCAGGAAATCCTCTATATATTCCATATGGTTCTGTATCTTTTGTAACAACTGAAGCAGCATCAATCATTGAACATATACCTATTTTAATTCCTGGATTTATTCTAACTCCACTTCCTATTCTTGCTCCTCGACAAATATAAGGAGGTTGCCCATATGGTTTATAATCTCTTCCATGAGATATCTTTTTTGTATCATATGTTAAAACCCCTGTTCCAAAAAACACATCATCCTCAATTATACAATTTTTACATATATTACTCAGCTGAATTATCTTACAATTCTTTCCTATTTGGGCTCCCTCTGCTACAAAACATAACGACCTAATGTGAGTGTTGTCACCAATGGTAACACCAGGTCTGATAATTGTATTATATCCAATAAAACAATTATTTCCAATTTTCACATTCTCTGAAATATATGCCCCAGCCATAATATGACTTTGCCGACCAACATGAACATTATATTCAAGTATAGCAGTATCAGCAATTAAATTATAATCATATATCATTTTTTACATCTCCTTTTTTATTATATTCGTCATTTCCTTTACCCGTTGTTGGCAGCTATGATTTTTTCTTGTAAAATCTTCACCTGTCTGTGCAATTTTTTCTCTTTCCTTCGGATGATTTAAATAGTATCGTATCTTAGCTTTTAAGTCTTTCAGAGTTGTATAAATGACAAGGTGTTTCCCATCAACAAAACCAAGTTTTTCTAAATCATCCGGTCTATCAGCCAAAAGAAATGTTCCACATACCAGAGTCTCAGTATATCTTGCGCTCAAAGATCGATAGTAGTTATTGCTAGTTATGTTTATTTTAGAGCGATTTATCCATTCAATCATCTCTTTATGTTTAACAAAATCTGTTTTTGTTGTAATCTTCATCGTTTTAAGCATCTTGTGTATCAAATGTCTGTGAGGATATAATCTTGGAAGAATTTGATAAACTGCCATTACATCATTTGTTTTTTCTAGATCATAATCTTTATAAATTTTAGTCTGTACACTAAATGGCAAACACTCAGATGTCTTACATACATTATTTTTTCTCAACAATTCAAGAGCTCTATATGAATATGTAAACACAATATCAAAGCCAGTTTTCGTAATAAATGCATTTTGGTTTTTGATGTTATTTTTATAAACACTCAGTTCTGGTCTGATTACATCATTATAATCACCCAAGAAATGGACCTTTTTTATATGTTTAACTTTATCCAAACCAACAAACACCTTTGAATCATTACCTGCCGTCATTATTAAATCTGGTTGACTCTTCGGATAAAACTTCTTTAAAATGACAGGCACCTTCAGAATATTAGGATTATAATTTTTATGATCCTTTCCATAAAACACAACCTTATGTTGTTGCGCGATTTCATTCTTGAATAATTGATAATTCCAATTTCTTTTACCTATTTTGTTTGGATATAAAAACAATATCTTCATTTTATAGCTCCTGAAAATATAAAAATTTTATTTTTTGGTTTTTTTGGATTTAACTTAATTGTAATGAGGTCTTTAAACTCTATCACATTCTTATATCTATTTCTAACTATATTCTCATTTTTGAAAAATCTAACATGTGAAGCAAAATCGCTAGAGGGAACAGATCCAACTATATTTGATCCTGAGGGAATTTGCTTTAAGATCGGAATATCATCGATGATATGCTCTAATGTTTCAAGACATGTGAATATCTTATGTATCTTAAACAACTTGTATATATCAGGATGCCTTAAATCACCACACACAAAGTTATAATTGGGAACCAATGTTTTTGCATGGGCAATCATTTGTTTTGAAAAATCAATACCTGTATAGTCTTTGTAACCCACACTATTCAGATATTTAGCAAAAAAACCAACACCACAACCAAGGTCTAAAATCGGCTCGCATTTTTCTTTTGTAGGTAGAAAAGTTGATACTCTCTTATACAAAGGTATATGTTTTTGATATACTCCTGGTCTATTTAGATATCCCTTGCCTGTGTATTGTTCAGCTTTCCATTCTGATCCCATTTAGCTGTCCTCTTAAATTGATAACTCGTCTTTTATTATATCGTAAAATTCTAATGCTCTTTTTTTACAACTATGATTACTCCTTACAAATTTCATTCCCTGGTTTGCAATCTTTTTTCTTTCTTTATTATTTTTTGGATTCATATAATATTTCACTTTATTTTTTAAATCATTCATATCTTTATATATTACAAGATGAACTCCATCTTTGAATCCAAGAAGATCTAAATCATCAGGTTTATTCACTAATAAAAAACCACCACATGCTAATACCTCTGTATATCTCATACTCAAAGAATTAAAAATATTATTACTTGTAAGAACGATTCTGGCTCTATTAATTGCTTTAACATATCGATCATGAATTATTTGTTTAGTAGCAAGTCTATATCCCATTGATTTTACAATTCGTCTCACTTTTCCCCTATTTGGATAAACATCACTTCTGGTACTATATGATGCAAGAACAAAATTTTCAGTAGGTAAATTTAAGTTTTTATATATAGTTGTATCTACTGAAAAAGGTAATAATCTTATTTTATCACAAACATTATTTTCTTTTTGAAGTGTTAAGGCTCTTTGTGTAATAGCAAATACCAAATCGTATTTATTCTTTTTAAACATTTTATTTTGTTTTGGAAAACCATGAGGCCTCACATAATCAACTGTTATATTAACTTTTGCTATATCATTTATATCACCAAGCCCTTCAAAATCTTTTGAATATCTCCACCCATATGTCATAATTACATTGGGCTTCTCAACACAATATTTTTTAATAATTTGTGGAACGGTTAATTTTGGATCAAAATTTGGAAATCCTGATCCATAAAATAAAGCGTAATCACACTGTCTTCCAATTTCATTTCTGAATAGCTGGTGTCCCCAGTTATATCTTTTAATTTGGTTCGGATTTAGTATAAGTATTTTCATTTTATATACCACCACACACAAAACGGACTTGTGTTTAACTTAGATCTTGGAACAAATTCATTTACAGCTTTTGTTATACCCCAACCTTTTCCTTTTTCTTTTGGATTATTATAATCATGGCCGCTTACTATCCCACCCTTCTTAACTTTAGGTTCCCATAAAGATAAATTTTCTTTAATATATTTATATTGATGGTTAGCATCTATAAATACCCAATCCAAACTTTCGTCTTCAATATGACTGGATGCTTCAATACTAGTCATTCTTAATAATAATATTTTATGTTTATATTTATATGTATTTTTGAAAAATTCCATTATGGCTTTATCCCAAGTATTTGCTGTTTTATACCCTGGTTTTCGATAAATTTGCCCATCATATTTAACATAACTTTCCCATGGGTCAATAACATAATATCTTTGAATAATAGGTAATTCTTTCATTAATCTTGCAGGCATTAACCCCGTATGAACTCCAATTTCACATCCTATTTTATGGGGTCTATCTTTTAAAATATCATATAAACTTTTATAATGATGGTCCATCTTTATACCTCATATATCATTTTTCTTACTATCAATCCTTCGGCATAAAGATCTTCATCTTCAGATATAATAGTTGCCCAATATGATTCCATTTTTCGTCTACGATCTAACTTTAAAGCACCACACTCAATTTGGGTTTTATAACAATTAATTAACTCCATTTTTTTATCATAATCAAAAAAGCTAAATAAGTTAGGAGAAAAATCAATTGATGATCCACAATAATAAAACATGGTTGTGATATTTCTTTTTCTTCCCACAGATTGTCCTATTCTTGAACAACGTCTATGATCTAAATGGGTATCATTTTCATATGGTGTATATATCATATTTGGTTTTAATTTATCTAAATACGAAATAATCTTTGGGGATTCATCAACACATTTAAATAATATCAAATTCTCTTTTGGAAGTCCCAATAATTTAATAGCATTTCGTTGTTCTTTATTTCTAATTTTAGGAATTCCAGTCCTATATTCATCCGAGCTCAAAATAGCAACATACACTGAATCTCCTTTTTCCACATGTTTTAAAAGAGTTCCCCCAATTCCAGTTTCAACGTCATCAAAATGAGCACCCATAGCAAGTATTATCTTAAGGTTTTTTGTACCATAATTCATCTTCTCTAACATCTCGTATCCTCCGTGCTGGAGTTCCAACATAAACTCCATAAGGTTCAGTATCTTTATTCACAAAAGAGCATGCTCCAATTACACAATTTTCAGCAATTGTAATACCTCCCATAATAATTGAATTGTCTCCAAAAAATGATCCTTGTTTAATATGTAAAGGTTTCTTTGTGAGCTGTGCAGAATGATCTAAAAATATTGTCTTAACTCCTGCTGTAAAAAAATTATTATCATCAACAATAACATTTCTAGCAATAACTGTTCTATATCTTAAAAATACATTATTGCCTATAGTACAAGCTCCAGAAGTTAAAACATAACTATCAATATAACAATCATCCCCAATTTTTGTACCAGGTTTTAGTAAGACATAATTTTGTATATCAACATTATCTCCAACCTCAACATTTCTCATAATTGTATTGAAGTTTCCTACTTTAATATTTCTACCAAATATGAAATTATTAGCAATATCATTATAACTTCCAAACATTTTTTGGTTTAGTTCATTTTCCATGGCTTCGTAGCCTGACATATCATTTTTCATTTTTATCTCCTTATCTTAGTAACCCATCATATGGTTTTACATATTTTGCCGGATTTCCATAGTATATTCCTGGTTCTGTTATATCATGCAATACAAGAGACCCCGCTCCAATAATAACATTATTACAAATAGAAATAACACTTCTTGTAATAACACCTTGCCATATATAACAATTATCTCCAATCTCATTACTTCCTCCTAATAAAACACCTGGAGCAATAAATGTATTTTTTCCTATAATACAATTATGTCCTATATTACACTTAACACAAACTTTACTTCCTTCACCAATAATTGTAGATGACATTCCACCTCGATGTACAATTGATAGTGCTTCAACATCTACATTATCTTCAATTACTACATTGCCCATATGTTTTAAATTAATCATACTACCATCAGGGCATCTACAATAAGTATTACCATGAACTCCAATAATAGCAGTTTCATGAATATTACAATGTTTACCAATTATATTTGGTGGTGGTTCTTTATCTCTGTTTATTTCATTATGAATATAAGTGAAAACATATTCAATACTATCAAGCGCATGGATTGGAAAAAGTTTAATGTTATTGGGGATATCTCTTAAAATCTTCATGTCTATATTTGAAGGAATTATAACTCCAATATTTTTTTCACAATCAATCAATTTTGAAAGGTATTTAGAAGTTCTGGCAAACGTTAAACTATTATCTTCAGGTTTAAGTATTGAGCATGTTTTTCCATAGTTCATACCAACTTCTAATATATTACTATAAAATATCTCTATTGAATTCATTATCTTTTCACCCAATTTAAAAACGTTTGTCCTTTTGGTTTTTGTAATTTCATTTTATTTTTCCACCTCTGACCTTTCCTTCCATCTATTAATCTTGCTTGACCCGGTTTTGTATAAAGACCATATTTCCATTTTTTAATTAACGGTACCATATATTTTTGTGAAAACCTAAATTGTTTTTCTGGATTAATATTATCTCTTAACAAAGGTACTGCTTCAGAAACAAACTCTTGTTTAATTAATATTGGATTTAAACCAAATTGTTTTCTCCAATCAGAAGCTATATAAAAACCATCTTTATTATATTTCCATCTACAAGAAAATGTTTTCATAACTCTTGCTTTTGGTGTAGGATGTTTAAATAATCTCAAGGACGATAATTCTTTATATTTATTTAAAATTTCTATCATATTGTTTATATCTATTTTTCTTAATATATCAATATCATCTTCCCAATGTAAAACAAATGGAGCAGTTGTTTTAGACCATGTCCATTTAACAGCTTTTGGAAATGATGGTACGTTTGGTATATTATATATTAAATTAGGAAAATATCTTCGCGCTGTTTTAATAACTTTAGCAGGTTTTATCTTTGCACCAATTGGATCAATATTTATTATTAACCTGAATCTATCTATATCATCCACTACATTTTCAACTATTGTCTTTAAAGTGTCTCCCAAAATTCCTGGTCTAATAACAGCAGTCATTGTTATATCAATTTTACACTTATCAGATCCAGTTGTCATATTTTTTCCCCTCTTCAGTCAGTTTTAACTCAAATCTATTATTAATACTATTCATCAAAAAAGGTTGTATTCTAGGATGTAAAAATCCATTTATCCAAAATTCAACAACAAAACCAATATCAATTGCTCTACCACCACATTCTTTTATTGAGCCAGTATATATACGCCCAAGTTCTCCAGCTGCAACCATCCAAAAATCATATTTAGTTGCTGAATACTTTATCAAATCCATTATATTATGAAATGAATTCTTATATTGGTTTTCATAATGCCCAACAATTTTTATAATATCAACAGAATAATCTTTAAATAAAGCACCAACTTCTGGTCTTGCTGTAATTAAAGTAATTTTCTTATCTTTCATTATATCAAGTAAATTTCTATGATTTGGTCTTCTTATAATCATTAAATAATTAGATTCAGGATTACAATAATTTTCGTTATCAAATTCAGATTGAGAATATAAAATTTTCCAGTTCGTCATTTTAATTTTTGTTTCTTTATTAATAGATTTCCTCTTTTCCTTTACTCGTGGCCAAAATGTGTCATTAAAATAAACCTCTGGCGTATCAATAAAATCAGCATGTCGTGCATAATATCCCCACAACTCAAATATTTCAACAACTTTTCTACGAGGAAGTCCTTCTTTTTTAACAATCGTGTTCAACTGGTCAAAATTACCATTTAATATAGCATCAATAAATTTTATTCCGCCATCTCCAAATCTAATTAAACTAAATGATTTCTTATACTTAATACAATTTTCAAATTTAGATAAAATATCTTCTACTTTATATATCATTACTTAAGTCCTTTTAAATATTTTATTAACTTTTTCATATTAGTTTCTCTATCGCCCAATTCTTCAATTGTCTTTCTTGCATTTTTCCCAAATTTAAATCTCATTTTTTCATTTTTTATTAACTTTTCAACATTTGTTGAAAACGATTTAAAATCATCCTTTGATATTATACCATTATAATTATCAATTAAATAATCTTCTGTTCCTGACATATCTGCATCTGTTCCTACTACCGAACATCCAGTCATCATGGCCTCCTGGGGAACTATATGGAGACCTTCTAAAGAAGAAGGAGATAAAAAAATATCAATGTTATTAAAAAATTTATTTTTCTTAATAATATTTGGTTGTGATATATACTTATCAATAATTTTATTATTTGGATTTTTATTACTTCCAAACATATGTAATTCAATATTATTATATTTTTCTTTCAATGACTTAGTAATATTTATTATCCAATCGCTTCTTTTAGTTTTATGTTTTATATGATACAACCCACCCAGTATAATATTGTTATTAGTTTGTCTTGTATTGGTTGGAAATAAATCTTCAAAATCATTACCTGGTCTAATAATATGAGACTTTATTTTATAAGATAATAATTTATTACGGAGACAAATAGAATTTACTATCTTTATCATATTCTTATCTGACAGAATAGAAATAATATTTTTTTCTGAAGAGTTCCAAACTTCCCATCCTCTTAACCAGACATATTTTTTTCCACATCTATCTGAAAGTTTTATTGTATGTTTCCAGCTTTTAAATCCTGTTGCAATTACAACATCAGCATCAGGAATATTTTCTTCTGCTTTTATTATTAAATGCTTAGTATATAAAGGAGTCCATGTGTGTTGATTCTTACCTGAATTGATAATTATAACTTCATGACCAAGTTTTTTCAATATATTTGCGGACTTTATAATCGTTAAGGACCCACCTTGATTTCCTAATCCAACACCCACCAAATTAAAAATAATCTTCAATTTAATTCTCTCCTTCTTATAATTTCTACATAAAATGTCTCCCACCATTCTCTATTAAAATTTGCTAGTGAGTTACATACATCACAAATTTTAATAATATTTATATATGAACAATTGTCTTTATTATAATCTATATGATGTAAAGTCTCTCTTTTTCCTTTTCCCTCACATTGTAGGTTCCAACAAAACTTTTCATTATCTCGTTCATATATATAATTTCTCCACTCTTTATTAAAAAAAATAAAAGGGTATGGATATCTAGAACTACCATCTATATAACTAGGATGATTTGTTGGATCTTTAAATCTTGTCTTTGCAAATATGGATAATATTTCTTTCGTTTTAGATGTATGTTTTTTCTCAAAAAATGGATTATCTTTACCAAATCTTCTAACACCATACATCGGATTTTTTTCTGGTCTATTAAATCTTTTTTTAGTTGATTTACCAATCAATTGTTTAGTTTTATTAGATGTTTTTCTTCCTTCAAGCTTTTTTGAATAAGACTTAACCCTTTCATCTGTTTCTTTAGTTAAACCCTTATTCCATGCAATTTGGAGTCTCTCCTTTCCTTTATTCCATGGAATCTGCCCCAAGTGGCTAATTCTGCTTTTTATTCGACTCTTTTCAATTCTAATTTTTCCAAGATTACCTCTTCTATTATTCTCTTTAACTTTAGAACATTTATTATGACTATCAGAACAACACCACCTACCATTTTTGAATTGATATTTAGCCCCTTTTCCACACCCATAATCACAGATTTTCATATATTTTCACTCCCTGTTTCATATTTTCAGACATAATAATAGGTGTTTCAAGAGGATTTACCAATTTTATATAATCTTTTGATATAGGTTTTTCAACATGTATTAATGGAGTCTTTAATAAAAGAGATAAATGTGAAATATTATGTTGTATATCACCAATAACAAATTTTGCTAATTTAATACATTCTATTATCGTGCCCAAACTTGTCGGATTATCAGTTGTAAAATTAGTTATTCGACACATTAAATCAAATGTTTCAATAATATCTTCTCGACTAATCTTCTTATCTGTTGCAGGACTCTCAACTATTCCTATATTTTTACCCATAACTTTTCTTGCAAGTTCTACATTTTCTCTTCTTGGGCGAAAATCATAATCCATCTTATCTCTTGGAAATTGCCATTTAACTTTACGCCTCCATGATCTAATATCTGGATAATGATGATCTACAAGACGAAATCGTTTTTTAAATTTTTTCCTAAAATATTCAACGATTGTAAAATATTGTTTATCTCTATATCCTACTATACTAAAACCAGTTGATTTCAAATCTTGTTTTAATCTCAACGGAACTAAAATATTAGCATATTGACCATACAAATCAAATCTGGATGGACGAGTTAAAACAATCAATTTCAATCCTGGATTAGTTTTTTTTAAATGAATCGCATAAGGAGCAAATCTAAAAAACTCCCAACATAACTCTCCAATAAAAGGACCAAATAAAATAGTCTTAGCTTTCAACTTTTACTTCCACTGGTTTTTTTGGTATAAGTTTATTAATTTCCTTTTTTAATGTTTCATTCTCCAGTTGAAGTTTTAAGATTTCAATCATACATCCATCAAGCATATTATTAACTTGCATAAGATTAATTGATCCTCCATATGATCCTGCATAGTCATGTTCAAGTAGTTGTCTTTTAATACTTTCTATTTCACCTTTTTTTGTTTGAATCCATACGTTGTTTGTTTGATGCATTGTGTTTCTCCTTTTTCTTATATAACAAATTTTTAAATTGCGGAAATATTCGTTTTACTGGAATATTATACCGTTTATCTACCAAAAATGTTATAGGTGTATTTCTTATATTATAAGTTTTTGTATGTAATGATTTTTGACATCCAAATTCCAAAACATCTATATTATACATTAAAGATATATTTGGTATTGCACTCTGTGAACCAAATGTAAAAAATGTATTTTCTAATATGACAAGCAATAGTCCAATAAGAGAAGATTTGTCTCTTGGTTCCATATTGTTAAGATCTAAAAATCTTTTCTTCTTATCAGATATATATTCACCCTCTTTTCCACATATAATAAAATGGAAATCTTTCATTAAATTTTTATCTTGTGCTAATTTATCATAAAACTCTGGCCAAACATTCCAATTTCTTCTAAAACCAACCCTATAACGAGGAGCCAAGACAACTAAAGGTTTACCGCTATTTGGTAAATAAGAATTTACTATATCATAATTTTCCTGTCTCGGACTAAAACTATTATACATCTTTTTTTGTGAAAATTGATTTTTATTTAAAAAAGCTGCTTTTTTAATATTGGGATATATTTGTTTAATTATATTATATTCATTTTGATATTTTGCGTAAAAATCTTGAGCAATTTTTAAATATTCTACAACTCTCAAACCGTTTAATCTAAAACAATTTGGTTGCCGTTTTTTATAATAGTCCCCTGGTACTCTCAATGGAACTAAAATATCTGCGTATTTTCCATATAAATCAAATCTCTCTTGCCTTGTCAAAATAATATATTTGATAGGTCTCTTTCTATACTCCTTTTTAATCATATATGGAAGTAAAGGTGCAAATCTACCTGCCTCCCAATATAATTCACCAACAAACGGCCCCATCAAGATAGCATCTGGTTTCGACATATCACCTATCCTTTATATTTGTAGTAATGTATTTATTTTATTTTCTTTTGTTACTATAGATTGAACTGTACCAACTACTTTTTTTATGTTATTTATCTCAACATCATAATTAATTAGAACTAGAGGTTTATCATCATGCTCATATCTAGATTCCATATCTGCCCAGTATGGTCCCATACTAGCAGATTGATGGTGAATATAATAATCAAAAAATGGTTCATGTTCAACATCTAAAAGTAGAATAGAAAAGTGTGTTGACTTTGGTTTAATATATGAAAATGTTTTTGGTCCCTCTTCTTGCATTTTTATATACTTATTATCATCATATTTCTTTAGAAATCTATTTCTATCTTCTCCCCAAGTTTTCCAATAAGCAAAATCTTTAATTATTTTATCACGATTATAAATACTTTCTGGAAATGCAAAAACCAATCCCTTTTCTTTATCATATTCAAATCCATGTTCAGAAGTCATAATATCATCAAATTTAGAAAGGATTGGTTTATTTCTTAATATTTTATTTCTCATAATACTATTAATATTTTTAGTTGGTGTCACATGTAATACTTCCATTCATCTACCAATCTCCTAACAATTCTTTATCATTACATATCATCTTAAAAAATTCATCAAATTCTAAATTATTTAATTGTTCCTCTGGTTTTTTAAATTTAATAACTTCTAGTTTTTGTTTAATGGTTCCTCCACCTCTAGTTAATCTATTACAAATAGAACCAGTTATTTTTCCACAATGAATTCCTAATTTTTGATTTAATGCTAATATATAAGGTTTTCCGTGAGTGGATTTATCTAAAAGTAACCAATAATCTTGATCATGTCTTTTATTATGACCAACCAACCTTCTTAAATCAAGCAACCCAACATCTTCAAAAAAATTAGAACGAACAGACCATAATCCAGATCCCCCAAGCTTTCCAATCCTTCCATTAAGTTCTGTATTTACAGTTACAACTTCTTTTTTATTCTTAATTCCTCCAGGTGTCTGACCTATAACTTTAATATCATTTCGTTTATTCTTGTTTACATATTTCCATGCAGCTACTATCTTTTGATCCCAACCAGGCATAAGTATTACATCATTATCCAACATTAACAAAAATATACACTCATTTTTTTTTGGATCCTGTTGATGTAATAAACCAAACATATTACACGCTGATGCTTTACTGAAAGCATTGAATGTAGATGCATCAGTATTAAATACAACTTGTGTTACTAATCCATCTTTATATAAACTTGCAAAATATTTAAAATGTTCTTCTATTCTATGGTTCGTTTGATTATCATATATATAAAGTTGATAAGGCATAGTAGTATGTTTTTGTATTGCTGTAATACATTTTTTTGTTATAGCAAGTCTATTTCTTACAGTAAGAAAAATTTTAATCATTTCTCTAATAACTCCTCAAATTTATCAATAACATTTTTTAATTTTTCATCGGTTTCTATTACTTCATCATAACAAGGACTATGTCCATCCCGAGATTGAGGACATGGTTCTTGACTATGTATAAAACATGGTGCACAATGTCTTTTAGCATCAATCCAAGCAGCTTTAGGATATGTTTTTAAACGAATATGACCAGGAAATGGTCCGTACATACCAAAGCATTTTTTATCTAAAGATGCAGCAATATGTCCCAATGCTGAATCTGTAGAAAATGTAGATTTACAGAAACTTGTTAAAGCTATTGTATGTGCAATTGATTCTGAATGGTGAGCGAAATTAAAAGTCATATCTGGCTTCTTTAAATTCTTCATAATTATATCAATATTCTTTGCTTCCATTGGACTATCAGTAACAACAACATAATGACCTCTTTTGTTTAATTCGTCTATAATTTTAACCCAAAATGAATGACGAGGAGTTCTAATTGGAGAACTCGCTCTTATTTGCATTAAAATAAAAGATTTATCTTCAAGATTCCATTCTTTTAATGTATTAAAACATTTATTAACAAGTTCTTCATCAGCTTCCTGGTTTGGAATTAATAAATTATCAGGTAAATCTAAACCAAGCCACTTTGAAAATAAATTATATGCATTCTGTGTTTCTGCATCTTTACATCTCTCAATAACACCCTCAAATACCATATGATAGTCTGATTCTTGTAAATGTTTAAATGAAAACGGCAAATCTAATATTTCATCAACACAATCCCAGGTATTAATCATTGGTTGATATTGCGGACCACAGGCAAATTTTATATGACATGTGGGGAATTTATTTTTAAGATATATAAGGTTGGGTTGTATAAACAATAAATCTCCGATTCCACCTGTTCTAAAAACCAAAATTGTTTTATCATTAGCTTCTTGACCAAGATATGGTTTATACATATTCTTAAAACGCATTGGAGTAGGTTTGAGGAGTTTAACTTTGCGATTTATTTCATTATGATATAATTGTTGAAAAACTCCAAGACCCATAACATACTTACCTTTTTTCTTCAAAGATTGTTCTTTAAAAAAATTCTGTGTAAATTTAAATGTTTTTTGGGATTGAGCGATAACAATA
>SDBU01005948.1_pt1 | contig 14451 bp, 12 predicted proteins | sample 2277071 | NCBI WGS metagenome assembly SDBU01 (sample SAMN10397929, study PRJNA504765) | marine sediment metagenome | isolation source: marine sediment core GS08_GC12, 126 cmbsf | place: Arctic Ocean: Gakkel Ridge, Loki's castle | collected 2008
TGGCTATTTCGCATTGCTCATAACCAGGCGATCGATTTTCTGAGGAGGAAGTCAAAACGTACTTCGGTTCCTCTTGACGAATCGCTGGTAGTAGGTGGCTCTAACCCTCAACTGGAGTTGGAACTGAAGTCAGATATTGAGCGGCTAGTGTCGGCTTCACGGCAACTGACCAAGGCACAGCGTGAGGTGATTGCGTTGCGTTTTGCCAGTGAGTTACCGGTGGCTGAGGTGGCAAAAGTCATGGGCAAGAGCCCGGGGGCGGTAAAGGCGCTTCAGCACAGTGCCATAGTGGCTCTGCGCAGGGCAATGCCGTAGGGTGATGACAGTGGGCAAGAACAAAGAATTTGAAAATATCTTGAACGAATGCTTGGAGCGAATGCTGGTCAAGGGCGAGACCTTAGAGCAGTGTCTGGCTCGCTATCCAGAGCAGGCGGTGGCGCTCAAGCCATTGCTGGAGACAGCCCTGAGCACTAAGAGAGCATCAGCTATTCAGCCGCGCGCTGAGTTCCGTGCCAGAGCCAGGTACCAGTTTCAGACTGCTTTGCAGGGAATGACGACGAAGAGGAAGTTCTCCCTGTTAGCTTGGCCGCGCTGGGCAACGGTGGTAGCGGTGGTTCTCGCCTTAGTGGTCGCCAGTGGGGGCACGATAGCCGCTGCCAGTAACAGTATGCCGGACGAGCCGTTGTATCCGGTGAAGCTGGCAACGGAGCAGGTAAGACTGGCACTGACACCCTCTAATATCCGGAAGGCGGAACTGTATGCCGAGCTGGCAGACAGAAGAGTGGCTGAGATAGTCGACATGGCCAACAAAGGCGAGCCTGAACGTGTGGATAGAGTCACCAGGCGGCTTGATATTTACCTGGCCAGGATGGCTGCCTTGGCTAGAGCTAGAGCCGGGGAGAGGAAAGCAGCACTGGCGCCAGCACCCTCGCCGCCCGCTGGAGGGGGGACGGAGAAGCCCACCTATGCTCGCGATGAGCGGCTGGCAAGGTTCCGAATGACTGTAGCGCGGTATGCGGTCAATCATCCAGCGGTACTACGGGGGATGCTGAAGACAGCACCCGAGTCAGCCAAGCCGGCTATCCGCCGGGCGATTGTTATAGCTGAAGCCCGCTATCAGGAGGCACTGGAAGCGGCTAGGGAGCCGGGTAGGGACAGGTAGCGACCGACATTTTTCAATAGTATTTTGAAGTCGCCACTAACCAAGTGGCGACTTTTTCGTTATAAGTAGTGCAAACAAAGTTAGAGAGGAGGTGAGCAAGATCGTATTAGCGGTTATTCCGGTGGTGGTAGCAGCGGTGGTCTCAGCAGTATTGTTAGTCAGGGCAAAAACTAAATTAGAGGAGGTAACGACAAAATGAGAAAGGTTTTAGTAATAGCTATAACACTAACATTGGCTGCAGTTATGGTGCTGGGGGTGGCGCTTCCCGGGTTAGCTGCGCCCGATGAGGCGGCATCCGAGGCCGGGAATCAGCCACGTCCCCGAATGATAAGAGGTCAGGCAGTAGAACCTATTGACTACGAGAACCAGCAATTCTTCACCCTCCAGGCTGGGGAGCGCGAGATCGAGATTGAAGTCAACGAGGGCACCAAGTATTATCTATTGACTCTGCCACGAAGGCCAGTAGCCTCGGCTTCGCCGGGAATAGCGCTGATGGAGCCGCAAGGTCAGGGAGAGGTGGAGCTTGAGACAAAGCCGGCCATGTCAATGAGGGCAAGGGGTATAGACCAAGCAGCTGGGCTGGCCCGGCGACCAGGCCCTGAAAACCCGGTTCTGGAGCGAACACAAAATCGGGAATTGGCCCCAAGCTTGTCGCCTAGTGGCTTGGGTGCAGGAATATCCAACAACTGGCAGAACATGCTCAAGTGGCTTCGCCAGTTTGGCCAGGAGGCGACCTTTGACGATATTGCTGTTGGTAATCGGGTAGTGGTACGCGTGGTTCCGAGGAACGATAGTTTTTTGGCTAAACTGGTACTCATCATACAGCGGGCACCCGATGACCGTGAGCGTGTTGTTGGCACCGTCACCGACATCGACGAAGGTGAAAAGACAATAACTATTGAGCCAACTGCGGAAACGACTGCCGCCACCGCGGATACTGCAGTTGTGCTCAACTATGACCATCAAACCGTCTTTGTCCTGCGGGGTACGCCCTCTCTTGAGGAGGGTATGAAGGTGCTGGCTATCTATGTAAAGACCGATGACGGTCTGCTGGCCAAGAGAGTGATGACTCGCGTGGCCTAACCGGAACCGGCCGAATAGACAAGAGACGGTGACATTGAGTGGAACAAAGGAGAGCCTGGTTCCCGGGCTCTCCTTTATTTTTCCCACATTCCTCTGCCTGCCTGTCTCGCCTCCGTTTCCAGTCCCTCCAGGTAATCATGGTATTTGGTATCCGGTGGGTAGGCTCTGACACGGGCAAGCCCTCGTCTCACTAATTCAGCATTGACCAACGTATCATCGACATATACGTAACGGAGTAGTCGATCATACCGGTCGGTGTCGGAGACGTCCCGCTCCAAACGGACCACCTTTCCTTCTACCAGCTCACGGTTGGCCTGCCACGCCTCGAGGCCAAACGCTTCTACCTTGGGGTGAACCTCGGGGGTATCAATGCCAATATATCTCACCGAGGAGCCGTTGCTGATAACGATGGTATCACCATCAATGACGCGAGCAACTCGGGCGGTATCCGGCGGCGATTGGCAGCCGTAGAGGAGCAACAGCAAGGGGATAATAGCCAGAAGCCAGGTCCTGCGGTTCGGGTGAACCGTCCAAGGTCGACGTGTCGCCGGACAATTCTTGCTCATCGCCCCATTTTACTTGGAGTCTTAACACGCCATCAACTTTATATAAACTAGCTCGTTTAGCAACCCATCCCCCTTACCCCCTTCTATTTTGGTTTAGTGCTATGATTTCTTGAGAGGGCGAGATAGACCGGTACCCCCTTGGTGTAAGAAGACCGTAGGAAAGCGCGGGTCGTCTTGCCTGTAACTTAGAAGAGCCCGAACAGTTGATTGGGCTTCCCTTGTTAAGGGAAGGGGGAAGAGTATATTTAAGAGAGGCGAAGCCTCTCTTCGACTCTCCGATAAGGGGTGTCTAAGAGGGGCCTCCGCCCCTCTTCTAAAATAAGTCCCCCTCTCCTTTGAAGGAGAGGGGGACAAAGGGGGTGAGGTTAATAAACAACTTTGTGGAGAATGGGGTTGTTTGAACTCATTACCATTCTTGGTCAGAATTAGGTAAAATAGTGGTGGGAGGGCATTATGGATGAGACACAGTATCACGAGCTTTTTCTCTTTGCGGCTAAGGCAGGCTCTTTAGAGGGGTATTTGTTTCAAAGGCAAGCAGTAGAACCTCTTACTGACTGGGTAGATAACATCACGCGGATGTACGACGAGTTATCGCCTGTGGTTAGGAAGGATATAGCCCCCGCTACTGCCGTGGTGTTGAAGAGGGCGTTGGAATACGGGGACAAGCTATTGGAATCTGGGCTAAAGGAGAAGCTGCAGCAGTTACTTACACTAGCAGGAAAAGCCGACTAGACGCTGAGTGTCACCTACACATAGACCTCTACTTCTACAGGGTCTCCGTCGTTCAGGGAGAGAGTCTGTTTTATGTTCTCCGGGGAGATGATTTCTAGCTGCATCAGCGGGTAATCCGCTACATGGGGGATGATAGTAGCGCCTTTGATTCTGCTACCGACCAAAACAGGCAAGCTGCTGGCGGCACAGAAGTTGACATCCTGAGGAACTATTTCTATCCCCTTGGCTTTTCGGAGAGCATCGAGCTTTTCCCCATCCTCAGCCACCACGGTGATATTTAGGGTGCCGGGATAGGGATTGATACCCAGTTTATCGATGAACTGCTCTTTAACCCACGGGATTTCGGTAAAATTCCTGGATTCTCCGATGCCACTGGTAACTATCCCGCGGAGCTTGATAGCTTCATGTTTGCTGGTGCTGTCTCGTTTTCTAATCATGTCAATGGTTACTTTAACGTAAACAGTGGGTGATGTCAACAGCGACATCATAACTAAGAAGGGAAGACGTTAGTTAGCTGGTGTAGCTAACGGCTGCAAATCCTGATACCTTGTGTTAAAATAGATTCGCCGCCTGATGTACTGGGAAGGCCCATAAGTAACAGATGTCTGTGGGCAACTAAGGGCAGGGGAGAAGTGAATTTAGCGGTATGAACGCGATACGGACGAAAGACTTAACCAAGCGCTTTGGCGATGTGGTTGCTGTCGACCAGGTGAGCCTCGAGATAGAGTCCGGGGAGCTATTCGGTATGCTCGGACCCAATGGGGCGGGGAAGACAACTTTGGCCAAGGTACTGTCTACCTTGCTTAAACCCACCTCGGGCTATGCCGAGGTATGGGGTAATGACGTCACGGTGAAACAGGATGCGGTCAGAAGGTGCATCGGGGTCGTGTTTCAGGACCCGAGTGTGGATGACAAGCTAACGGGCCGGGAAAACCTTGATTTTCATGCCCGGATGTATGGTATTAGCCGGGAAGTGCGGGAAAAGAGAATAGCTGAGGTGCTTGACCTGGTTGATTTGACGGAGAAGGCTGACATCCAGCTCGAAGCCTATTCTGGGGGGATGCAACGCCGGTTGGAAATTGCCCGGGGTCTGATGCACCACCCCAAGGTCCTGTTCCTGGATGAGCCGACGCTGGGGCTGGATGTGCAAACGAGAAGGCATATCTGGGAGTACGTAGAGGAATTGAACCGAAGGGAAGGGGTGACAGTATTCCTGATGACCCACTATATGGAAGAGGCTGATTACCTCTGCAATAGAATAGCCATTATCGACAGGGGCAAGATAATCGCTCTGGATACGCCGCAGAATCTAAAGCACATGGTCGGTGCCGATGTCATTTCCATCCAGGCTGATGGCAGGGCAGGTCTGGAGAAGCTGCTCCGCGGTTTTGGTTGGGTAGAGTGGGTGACTGAGGAGAACGGGGTCATCGATGTCGGGGTCAAGAATGGTGAGACGAGGGTTCCTGAGATTGTACTGACTGCCCACCAGGCAGGCATGACCATAAAATCAATAAGTGTGCGCGAGCCAGACCTGGAGGATGTATTCCTGAAGTTTACCGGCAAGAAGATACGTGAGGACGAAGGGAATGCCAAGGAGTATGTTAGGAGACTGATGAGGGCGTTCAGGAGGCGTAGGTAAGGTAGTGGAGCTTTCTTTAATCTATGCCCTGTGGTTAAGGGAGGTGAAGAGATTCTTCCGCATGAAAAGCCGGCTGCTCGGTTCGCTGGGGATGCCCGTATTCTTTCTTGTTTTTCTGGGCTTTGCTCCCATCAGACTGCCTAATGCTGCCACCGGTGATTACATGAGTTTTCTTGCCCCGGGTATTATCGGCATGATACTTCTCTTTGCCTCAATGGGTGCCGGGATGTCTGTCTTGTGGGACAAGGAATTCGGCTTTCTCAAGGAAATAATGGTCGCCCCAGTGAGACGCCATACCATTGTTCTGGGGAAGACAGCGGGTGGGGTGACCACTGCCCTGGTTCAGGGAATGCTCATATTGGCTCTGGCAGTGCCCCTTGGACTGGAACTGACTGGCATCCATTCTGAGTTCAGTGCCAGCGGATTTGCGCTCGGCTTCTTGCTTGCCATCGCTTTCATGATTCTCATCGGCTTTACTTTCACCGGGCTTGGAGTTGCCTTTGCCTCTAAAATGAAAGACTTCCAGGGCTTTCAGCTGATATGGAACTTTATTCTCTTTCCGGTCTTCCTTCTCTCTGGCGCCCTGTTTCCGTTCGATGCATTTCCCCGGTGGCTCCAGTATCTGGCTTACCTCAATCCCCTGACCTACGGGGTTGACGGCTTGCGCGGTAGTCTGATAGGAACTTCCAGCTTCCCCCTGTTCTTAGACCTCGTCATCTTGCTGGCTACCAGCTCAGCGACGGTGCTGGTAGCGGCATACCTATTTGCTAGTTCCGAGGTTGACTGAGTGGTGGTGTGAATAGCCAGGTCTTAAGGTCGAAGTTCCTGGGTGCCTTAATTGGTACTGGCGTGGGGGATGCCCTGGGGGCACCCTTTGAGGGGTGGTATCAGGTTACCCCGGAAGAGATTGAGGCGGCAACTGAAAGACGGCCGGTTTTAGTCTATACCGATGATACCCACATGATGATCGGTGTCGCCGAGTCATTGATTAAGAGTAATGGCTTTGACGGCGATGATATGGCACAGACCTTTGCCCGCAACTATGAACTGGAACCCCTCCGCGGTTACGGTCCGGGACCGCCTCGCATTTTCCGGTTGGTAGGAGCTGGTGTCGCTTGGGACGAAGCCGCACAGAGGTTATACCCCGGTGGTTCTTACGGGAATGGTTCGGCAATGAGGGTTGCCCCAGTCGGTGTCTTCTACCACGATAACCTGATTCAACTAAAGGACGTTGCTGACAAGTCAAGCCAGATAACCCATGCCCACAAGCTGGGTAAGGAGGGTGCAGCGCTACAGGCTTACGCTATCGCCCTGGCGACCGGCCTTGAGCCTTCCCTGGTCATTGACCGCGATGATTATTTGGGCAGACTAACCGATTTTGTCAGCGAAGAGGTCTACCAAGAAAAACTGGGCGGGATAAGAAAGCTCCTTATCAAGTCCGACAAGGGGCGGGTCGTCGCTGAGCTGGGGAATGGGATTGAGGCCTTTAATTCAGTACCCGCGGCGATATATTCCTTTCTGGCTCACCCCGATTCCTTTGCCGAAGCCACTCTCCATGCCATCAGTCAGGGTGGAGATACCGATACCATTGGCGCCATGACCGGTGCTATCTGCGGAGCATACCTTGGCGTCGAGTCAATTCCCGATAGCTGGAGGGGCAAGCTTGAGAATAGACCCTACCTGGAGGAGCTGGCTGGCAGGTTATTTGAAAGTAAAGGGCGTTAGCCCGGCGTTGTTTCACAAAAGGGGATTAAAAGGGGCTGAGCCCCTTCCCTTAGTAAGGGAAGGGGGAGTGTACGTAAGAGAGGGGCGAAGGCCCCTCTCTAGAATCTCTTCCCCCTCTCCTTTTCAAGGAGAGGGGGATTAAGGGGGTGAGGTTAATAAACGCTCTCGGATACCAAGGCTTGACTGAGCCATGGCCAGTTTGTGTGTCGTTAGTGACTCCCCATATAGGGTGGCCATGGTCACGTCCCGGAAGTACCGTTCCACGGGGGCTCGCTTCTCATACCCGTAGCAACCGTGGACTTGGATGGCATGTTTGGCTGCCTGGAGCGCTGTCGAGCACGCCACGTACCGAGCCATCGACAGTTGCTGGCGGAACGGTTGCCCTTTGTTCTTGAGGTCTGCTACTTGACAGGTTAGAAGCCTGGCTGTCTCGGTGCCGACAATCATATCAGCAATCATGTCTTGAACCATGCTGAAGTCACCAATTGTCTTTCCGAATGCCCGTCGCTGCTGAGCGTACTGGATGCTGGCATCAATGCATGCCTGACTGGCACCAACGCAGCTAGCGGCCACGCTGAAGTCTATACCATCCAGCAGGTGTCGGGCTATCTCGGAGCCGTCATCTATATTCCCCAGCAGACTCTCCCCGGGGATCTGGCAGCGCTGGAGGCGAAGATTGGCAATATTGGCCGCGCGAAGACCGCTTTTGCCCAAAATATCTCCGGTGGAAAAGCCAGTTACCGTGCGGTCAACCAGGAAGGCACCTGTGCTCTGGTGGTCCTGTTTAATCGTGGCCAAGACCAGGGCTAGCTGGGATACCCCGCCATTGATAACAAAGGCACTGGCGCCATCAACAATCCACTGTTTGTCGTCGGACTGAGCTGTGGGATTGATATTGGCTTCACTGGTTTCCATCCGCAGTTTGGCCAGGGTGTGACAGCCTAATATCTCGCCGCGCGACATGGGCGGCAGGTATTTCTGTTTCTGCTGTTCGTTGCCCCAGGTTAGAAGGGCATCCGCCACCGTTGCCTGACCACAAAAGACACTCATCGCTATTGCCAGCGAGGCACGGGCAATCTCCTCGATGATAATTGCCTGGCTGATATAGTCAAGCCCTGAGCCACCATATTCTTGAGGGACTACTGCTCCTAAGAAACCCAAGCCAGCCATCTCGGCAATAATCTCCCCGGGGAAGTGCTCGTTGTGGTCATCATCCATGGAGATCGGTTCGATGGTACGCGAGGCAAATTGCCGTGCCATTTTGCCCAGCATAACCTGTTCCTCAGTCAAGCTGAAATCCATTAGCCCTCCTCCTGTCCGGGTGGTGATGAGGCAGCAACTAGGTACGAAGCACACTGCGAGCGATAATCAGCCGCTGTATTTGCTGAGTTCCTTCCAGAATCTCATAGGCTTTGGCGTCCCGCATCATCCTCTCTACTGGAAAATCGGTGGAGTACCCGTCACCGCCTAGAAGCTGCAGTGCATCAGTGGTATTACCCATGGCGGCTTCACCACAATAGTATCTCACGATAGAACCGTACCTATCCAGGCTGGGCTCTCTGTAATTCTGGTCGGCGAGTGTGGTGACCTGGTATAGCATAGCGTGAGCCGTCTCGGCTCTAATCACCATTTCGGCAAGCACGCTCTGGATCTCCTGCAACTCAGTGCTCAATTTCTCGAGTCGGAACCGGCTCTTTACATAACGTACAGCATAATCCAGGGCACCCTTAGCTATACCCAGTGCCACGGCGCCGTGTCCTGTTCGCGCCAGGGGCAAATATTGTCCCAAGACGTTGCGTCCTTCCCCCTCTCTCCCGATTAGGTTCTCCTTGGGGACTTTAGCATTGTCCAGGATAATCTCTCCACCGCCGGCACCACGCAATCCCAGTTTGTCATCATGATGACCGAGACGGAACCCCGGGCTATCTGCCTCAATCAATAATATTGAGAGCCCACGGGTTCCGCTCGTCGGCTCCGTCTTGACCAACGTAAACCAGCCGTCCCAGAAGCCGGCTCCGCTGGCGAAAATCTTGGTTCCATTCAGGACGTAATGGTCTCCGTTGAGGACGGCAGTTGTTTCGATGCCGGCTATGTCTGAGCCAACATTAGGTTCGGTGGCTGATAAGCCGAAAATCTTCTCACCGCTGGCGATTGCCGGATAGAGCCGTGCCTTCTGTTCCTCGTTGGCAAGAAGTAGCATCCAACAGGCCTGCATCGCCGAGTAGGTCATTTGGGCACAGGAGGCTGAGACTCTGGCGATTTCCTCGGTTATGATGCAGCCACTGGTGATGTCGCCGCCTTGCCCACCATAATCTCTGGGGACAAGCATGCTGAAGTAGCCAAGCTCGGCAAAAAGCTGACGCAGGTCATAAGGGTACTGGTCGGTGGCATCCATCCCAGCGGCGAGCGGGGCGACCCTTTCCTGAGCTATCTTCTTCACGGTCTGTCGCAACCTCCGGTGGTGCTCATCGAGAGTGGCTATCATCTCTACTCCTTGCGTGTATGTTAGTTTGGGGAAACGAGTTATTCTACCTGGGAGCAATACTACATTGTCCCCTTATTTCTTGTCAATCTGGCATTTGGGGCAGAGGTAGCTACCACGATTGCGGATGGGGAGGCGCTGGATAGCGGTACCACAGGCGGGGCAGGGCTGACCGCCTCGGTGGGCAACCCGAAATTGGGAGTGGGCAGTGCCGCGCTCGCCGCTGGGGCGGAAATAGGGGTTGGTGCTGGCTCCTTTATTACTGATACCTGACCACAATGCCTGTTGAATAGCACGATAGAGGCGCTTAACCTCATCTGGGGACAGGCTGTCACCCGGTCTTAGGGGATGGATTCTAGCGGTGAACAGGGCTTCATCGGCGTACATGTTGCCGATGCCAGCGATGAAACTCTGGTCGAGGAGAACGGCTTTGACCGGGGCCTTTCGTTTTGCCAGACGCTGGGCCAGAAGCTCAGGGGTAAAGTCTGGCTCCAGCGGTTCCGGGCCGAGCTTACAGACGATAGTATTTCTATCTTCCACCAGCAGCATTACCCCCAGTTTGCGCGGGTCACGAAAGAAAATGTTGGTGCCGTTGTCCAGATGGATGATAGCCCGGGTATATTTGGGTGGCGGTGATGAATCTCGACTGAGTAGCAGAGAGCCGGTCATTCTCAGGTGGATGACCAACAAGTCACCGCTGGACAGGCTGAAGATAAGGTACTTGCCACGCCGAGCTACCGCAGTTATCTCCTGACCTGCAAGACGAGAGCGGAATTCCTCAACTGACAGCTGGCGGACTATTCCCTCCCATAATAGAGTAACATCGGTAATGCGTCGGCCTATTACATGAGGGAGTAGCTCGTTCTTGATCGTCTCTACTTCAGGAAGCTCAGGCATTCTTATGCTTATTTCCCCTGAAAGAGTGCTCTGCTTATTGTGACGAGAACTCCTAGGAAAAGTACGCCTACTAAGAGTTTTACCCATAGCTCAAGCATCAGGCCAAAATTTATCAGCCCGATGATAATGATAGCTATAATAGCTATTGACGCAATTAGGGTTAGGATTTTGCTCATACTATCATTCTTTCGGTATAGTCAATTACTACCGCCTATCTCTTACCCATATAAAGCCCCCCTCACAGCGAGGAGCAGGACAAGGTAATCTTCCGCTTCCATTACACTTAGGGCACTGTTCTATTGACCAAACACCCATTAGTTGTCCCTGTCCGTTACACCGGTCACACTTTATCGTGCCTTGCCCGTTGCATCGCTTACACATTTCCTAGTGCATCTTGCATCTCCTACATTATCGTATCATGCTTAAGCAGTAGCCTATGATACATCTTCAGGGACAACTAAAGCAAGTGTCGTAGCCACGAGATTGTTTACTAACCTCACCCTCTTTGTCCCCCTCTCCTTGGGTTGGGAAGGAGAGGGGGAAGAGATTTTTAGAGAGGGGCGAAGCCCCTCTCTTACTTACATTCCCCCTTCCCTTAATAAGGGAAGGGGGTCAGGGGGATAGGTTGCTAAGGCACTATTCCATCTCCCCCCAGTTGGCACCAGTTTTAATATCCACTTTTAGCGGAACGCTAAGCGGCAAAGCATTGGACATTGTTTGGGGAACCAGTTCCCGCATCTCCTCTAGTTCTGCCTCGGGCACCTCAAAGACAAGTTCATCGTGCACCTGAAGCAGCATCTTGCTGGTAAGTCGGCGTCTATCCATCTCCCGCTCCAGGTTAATCATGGCTATCTTGATGATGTCGGCGGAGGTGCCCTGTACCGGCATGTTAATCGCCATGCGCTCGGCGGCTTCCCTCACCTGTCGGTTCGACGAGTTGATTTCGGGGATAGACCGCCTTCTGCCGAGTATGGTCTGAACATAGCCCAACTCCCGTGCTTGCCTTTTGGTGGATTCGATATATTGCGTGACCCCAGGGTATCTTTCGAAGTATGAGGCGATAAACCGGGCCGCTTCCTCACGTGATAGCTCAGTTGCCTGTTCCAGGCCGTAGTCGCTCATACCGTAGATAACGCCAAAGTTGACGGTCTTGGCCACCCGCCTCATATCCGATGTCACCTGTGATGCGTCGGCACCAAATACCTGGGCAGCGGTGGCAGTGTGAATATCCTCCCCCCGGTGAAAGGCGCTGAGCAGGGTTGCGTCTTGAGACAGGTGAGCCAGGGCACGGAGGTCAATCTGCGAGTAATCTCCGGCGAGCAGGCGCAAGCCTGCTGGAGCGATAAAGGCGTGCCTGACTTGTTTACCGATGTCACCGCGCACCGGAATGTTTTGCAGGTTGGGGTCACTGGAGGAAAGCCGGCCGGTTGCCGTCCTTGTCTGGTTGAAGCTGGTGTGCACCCGACCAGTCTTAGGATTGATTAACCCGGGCAGGGCATCAATATAGGTTGATTTGAGCTTGGTTAGCTGACGGTACTCCAGAACAGACTCTATTACGGGGTGGGTTCCCCGGAGCTCCTCCAGCACTGAGGCCTCGGTAGAGTAGCCGCTCTTGGTTTTGCGGAGGGTTGGCAGTTTTAGCTCAGAAAAAAGGACCGAGCCCAGTTGTTGAGGCGAGTTTATGTTGAACTGATGCCCGACATTGTTGTATATTTCAGCCTCAAGCTTGAGTAACTGCCCCCCGAGGTGGTGCGACATTTGCCTTAGCAGCTCTGCATCCAGGGCGACACCGTTCCTCTCCATGTGAACCAGCACCGGTAGCAGTGGCAGCTCAACCTCAGAGAACAGTCGCCATAGTCCCTTCTGGTGAAGCCCTGCCTCTAGCCGGTCAGCCAGTTGCCCGGTAATGTCGGCATCGGCACCCGCGTACTCAGCAGCCCGACTGATATCAACCTGAGACATGGAAATCTGCTTTGCCCTGGAGCCAATGAGGTCAGTAATCGGGGTCATCTCAATACCGAGCTTGCTGAAGGCGAGGGCTTTCAAGGCTAAAGACTTCTCACCCAGCAGGTAGGCAGCGAGCATAGTGTCAAAGGATAGGTTATTAACGGTTACCCCGTATTCGGCCAGTACCGTCATATCATATTTGCCATTATGGGCCAGCTTGGCTAATGTAGCATCTTCCAGTGGAGCCTTAATCCGCTCGATGACCTGGGTAAGCGGCAGTTGCTCCACTTGTCCCCAGCCGACGTGACCAACCGGGATGTAGTAAGCCTCACCGGGAGATAGCGATATGGAGATACCTACCAGTTGGGCTAGCATAGCATTCTGGCTTGTCGTCTCCAGGTCGAAGACAAAGGACTTGGCTGATGACAGGCGGTTCAGCAGGTCATCAAGGGCTGGAGTGGTACTTACAACGTGGTATGCCCCCTGGGGTGGCTCAGCTTGAAGTTGAACGAGTGGGGCTTCTTCTGTTTCTAATTCGGGCAGCTTCGGCAGCAGGCTGTAAAACTCTAGTTCACGGAAGAGCTCAGTTATCTGATTGCGGTCATACTGGCTCACCCGGCAGTCATCCAGGTTAATGTTGACCGGTGTTTGAGTAACGATGGTTACCAGTTCCTGACTTCGACGCACCAGGGCCTCGTTCTCCTTCAACAGGTCGCGGAGCTTAGGTGGGGTAACCTCGTCAATGTGGGTGTAAATCCGGTCAATAGTGCCAAATTGCTGGATAAGCCTGGTGGCGGTCTTGTCGCCAATGCCGGGGACGCCGGGGATGTTATCCGAGGGGTCACCCTTTAGTGCCTTGAAGTCGGCAATCTGCCGGGGATTTATGCCGTACCTCTCGATTACGGCGGCTTCATCGTAGAGGGTGGTGTCGCTAAAGGTACCCCTTGGTTTGGGGTAAAGCACTCTCACCCGGGGTGAAACCAGTTGCATGGCATCAGTATCGCCGGTGACGATGATAGTATCAATGTCCTGCTGGCTTGCCTGGTAGCTGAGGGTGCCCAGAACGTCGTCGGCCTCATAGCCGTCAAGCTCATAGACCGGGATACGGAAGGCTTCCACCAGTCGCCTTACCTGGCCTAGTTGACCGATCAGTTCATCGGGGGTCTTCGGCCGCTGCGCCTTATATTGGTCAAAGAGCTGGTGCCTGAAGGTGGGGGCTGCCCGGTCAAAGGCAATGGCGTAGTGGGTCGGTTTTAGCTCGTTTATTGTCTTGAGCAGCATCAGGGCAAAGCCGTAAACGGCGCTCACCACCTCGCCAGTCTTGCTTACTGTCAGGGGCTTGCCCTCAAAGGCGTGGAAGGCACGGTGGACGACAGCATTACCATCAAACAGAACCAGCCGTGGCTTTTTCACAGCCTTATTATAGCAGAGTGTGAGTGTGTTCGGTAATCACACCTCTCTTTGGGGTGCTGCTCGTTTGGTAAAGGGATTTAGAAGGGGCGAAAGCCCCTTTTGCATAATATTTTCCCCTCTCCTTGGAAAGGAGAGGGGGTGAGGTTGACTTATAATGCCTTATACACTAGAGTGTAAACAGGTCAAGTAAATCGGGTGACCGCTCCCCTTCCTTGGAAGGGGGGAGGAAAGTCCGAGCTCCACCGGGCAGGATGCTGGGTAACACCCAGGAGGGGTGACCCTATGGAAAGTGCCACAGAAACATACCGCCCTTTTTAGGGCAAGGGTGAAATGGTGAGGTAAGAGCTCACCAGCGGCTGGGTGACCAGCCGGCTGGGTAAACCCCGTCCGGAGCAAGACCGAATAGAGGGACATAAGGACGCCCGGCCTGTCCCCGGGTTGGTCGCTTGACCCTTTCGGTAACGGAAGGGCTAGATAGATGGTCACCGTCCTTCCTCGGAAGGATACAGAACTCGGCTTACAGATTTACTTGGCCTGGCGGGGAGGCAATGGCGTCAGCCAAAGCCTCCCCTGCCTATTGGTAAAGAGGCCGTTTAATTTTGAAAAGCCCCATTTTTGGCTTCGGATTTGGGCTTTTCAGCCCAATCACTAACACCCTCACCCCCTGTATCCCCCTCTCCCTTTAGGGAGAACAAGATTCGTAGATAGGTATAAGGCTCTAATGTGTGAGATTCCAAGTATTCTACCATTCTTGGGGAAGAGTAGTAGCCCTAAATGAGGCTCTGCGTTTGGTAGAGCACCTGAC
>SDBU01005949.1_pt1 | contig 14448 bp, 12 predicted proteins | sample 2277071 | NCBI WGS metagenome assembly SDBU01 (sample SAMN10397929, study PRJNA504765) | marine sediment metagenome | isolation source: marine sediment core GS08_GC12, 126 cmbsf | place: Arctic Ocean: Gakkel Ridge, Loki's castle | collected 2008
AGCACAGCACCCCTACAGTTCGGCCTCCACTTCCCCGATGCTTTCATCCAGCAGATCCAACGCCACCTCAATCTGCTCGTCGGTAATGACCAGGGGCGGTGCCATTTTGATCACGTTGTGATAGGTACCGCCGTAGTTGGTTATCATGACCCCTTTCTCCATTGCCCGAGTCACGATGCGCGCGCCTTCCTCGGAGCCAGGCTCCTTGGTGGCCCGATCCCGCACGATCTCGATGCCCATCATTGAACCGATGCCGCGTACATCACCAATGAGAGAATGGCGTTCCTTCATCTCCAGGAGTCGCTCTTTGAAACGCATACCTAACTTCGCTGACCGTTGGACAAGCCCCCGCTCCTCGATCTCCGCCAGCGACGCCAGTGATGCGGCGCAACCTACCGGGTTTCCCATAAAGGTGCTGGTGTGCTGCAGCGGCTTCCAGACGGAAGAGATCTCAGGTGTGGCGATCATGGCCGAAATGGGGAACCCGCTGGCCAGACCCTTGCCACACGTAATGACGTCCGGGGTAACGTCAAAGTTCTGTATGCCAAACCATTTACCTGTTCGTCCAAACCCGGTGATGATCTCGTCGGAAATCAGCAGAATGCCGTGATCGTCGCATGTCCTGCGAATCTTGGGCATGAACTCTGGGGGGGGGTTGATCCAGCCCCCATGGCCCTGCACTGGCTCCAATATGACCGCAGCCACCCCTGCCACTCCTGAATCAGGCATCTCCAGCACATACCGCAGATAGTCAGCGCAAAAGACATCGCAGGCAGGGTACTCCTTCCGATAGGGACAGCGATAACAGTAGGCATAGGGGATGTGTGTCACTCCCGGAGACAGGCTGGTGAGAAACGGCTCGCGGTAGTAGTTCTGAGAGCTGGCAGAGAGAGCCCCGATGGTCTTGCCGTGAAATCCGCCGTGAAAGGAGATGATGTTGGGTCGACCGGTGTAGTAGCGCGCCACCTTGAGCGCCACCTCTACGGCCTCGGCCCCGGTGTTGGCAATATGGGACACAGACAGGTCTCCAGGTGCCAGCTCAGCCAGGCGCTCCGCTAACTGGGGGCGACCCGGACCAGGATTGGCAGCGCCTTGGGCGTGCATCAAACGAGCCGCCTGTTCGCTCAAAGCAGCCACGATGCGGGGGTTGGAGTGGCCGGCCAGCGCGACAGTGAAACCAGCCGTCAGGTCCACATAGCGATTGCCGTCCACGTCCACAATGTTGGCCCCCTGGGCAATGTCCCAATACGCGGGTATGTTGCCAGCAGTGATCTTCATACCGGTGGCCGATTCATACTGACGCGACTTCTCCGCAAGTTCCCGCGATTTGGGACCTGGGGGTGATACTGTCACGTCGGGCAACAGCGTACCTAGCTCAGATTGTGCAACCATTGTTCGATTTCTCCCTTGATTCGGTATTTACATAAGTATTTCGCTCGCCACTGGCACTCCGATGTACCCGGGCCAGCGGACGTGATCTCGAGGGCGCAACGACCGGTCCAACCATTCACCCAGGTGGTGGACCCTCAGTGAATGCCACACACACCAACCGGATGCACCTGACAGACTTGGCTGGGCGGCCCCAAGCCGCACGGCACGGGGGTTTCAACACTGTGAGGCTTCGCCCTGCAAAACCGGCAGACACTCGCCCCCGTGCGTGAGGACCACTATGCTTGCGTGGCTACCCTGGCGACTGAGCGCTGCCTCCAGGGCTTCCTCGACACTGGCTGCCCGGTCAGCACTCAGCACATCAATCTGGTCGTCGCTCAGGCCGTCAGACACGATGGTCACCCAGGCTAATTCCTGGCAACGAGCGGCGATATCACTTACCGTCAGTGCCGCATAGTCGCTCAGGCCCTGCCTGATCGCCTCGTGGTATAGCGTGCGGGAAGGTTTGCCTTGCAGGGATTCCATCGTGGCCACGTGCTCTCGTTGACTCGATATGCCTTCTGGGCAGGGGGTAACCAGGATGATATCTCCACCTCTCTTGACAATCTGCTCGGCTGCATAGAGCCCCTTGTTCGCCTGCCAGAAATCGATGTCGGCAGGATGTGAACTCACTACCACGATGTCGGCCAGCGCCGGGACCGGGACCTCATAGATGGGGCGTGCCAGCTCAACTCCACGGCGATGGGTTGCCTGGCTCTCACCAGCCACCACGTGGGCAACAGCCCCGTGGCCGTCCAGGATTACATTGATCACTCCGCTCAGATTCGTTTGCTCAGCCACCTGCTCAATCTCATTCCGGACAGGATTCACCAACTTCCCCAGGTTTGACGTTGGACAACGAGCAGCGAGAAGATGGGTGCGGTACGTGGTCTCTTTGCCGCAAATTCCTGGCTGCACAATCTTGCCTCCGCCAGACCAACCCGCCAGATTGTGAGGCACGATGATTCCGATTCCCAAACAGAGATCGGCTTCCTGGATCAGCGAATTGACCTTGATGGGCGTCCCGTTTGCGGTGGTTCCCAGGTCAACCAAAGCCTTTTCATTGTCCCACTCATGGTTCATCACCGGATATCGCCGGCTGATCTCGGGTCCGATCTTCCTGTCGATCTCCTCTTGGGTCATCTTGCGGTGAGTCCCCAGAGCGATCAAGATGGTGACCGATAACCTTCTTCGTTCGGCTCCCATTTCTTCGAGGACAACAGGCAGGATCTCTCTGACAGGGGTTGGCCTGGTTATGTCGTCGACCAAGAGCAGCAAGTGCCCACCTCTATTGAGAGAAGTTGGGAATGGATCGGCAGCGATTGGTGTCCTCAACGCTTGCCGCACCTGTGCAGCGAGATTGGCCCGCACCGACGTCTCCTGGGGAGCGGCAACCGCTAACAGGTTCTTGGTGGGCACGTGGATCTCCACAGCCCCCGCACCATAAGGCAATGATATTGTCGTTGTATTCAACATTGGTCCCATCCTCGTCACAATCAGGTGTTCCCGACAGAGCCTTGCACAGCTGACGTAGGGCAGCTGGGATTCGGCAGCGCCACACGACGTCTTGAACAGAACAGGCTTACCCGCTGATGAAGGCTCGCTGCGTAGAAGACGCTGAATTGGAGACGTCTGACGTGGGAGCGATTGTCCAATGTCTCTTGGCTGATTCTTCCATGCGTCGCTCTACCCAGTGCTCGTGTCGGTGCTTTCTTCAGTGTGCGCCCGCTGCCGGGCCAAACGGAATCGGCTGGAGCAATCAGGGTTGCAGAAAGCCTGGCGCTGATCGTCAGTTTCCTCAAACCAGATGTGCCGGGGAATCATCTTGCCACAGTAGGCACAGTTGTATACGTCAAACGACAGATAGCTAGGTTCGCGCTCCACCCATTCTCCCATTGCTATACCTCCTTGACCCGACCAGGAGCGCCGGAAATGACGAAGTTGCCCGGTCCCTGTTCAGATACCTGTAAGCCGTAGTCTCTCAAGGCTGCCTCCGGGGTAACAAACCCCTCGACAACGTCTTGCAGCACTCTCTCTGGTTCCCGCTCCAGAGGATTCCCCCAGCCACCGCCGCCGGGAGCTACGATCTTGACCTGATCACCTTGCGCAAGCACTATGCCGGAGAACTTGGAGGGCGACATAGTGCCGAAGGCCTCCACGAAGGTTTGCCACTCACTTTCTCCCGCTCGCCGAACGTAGATTCCGCTGGTCTTCCCTGCACGCCCTCCGTGCAATCCAAATGGCTCCACCAACATGCGGTTGAAAAGGGAGCTGACGGTAAGCCTGGGAGCCTGGACCGTGAGCAGGCGCTCGATACCAAGCCCGCCTCGGTTCTTGCCCGGGCCACCTGAGTCTTCCAACAGCCGGTACGACTCGATGGTGAAGGGGTAGCGGGTCTCAAAGATCTCCACTGGCGTATTGCGGCAGTTGCCGTTGATCACGATGATCTGGGTGTTGCCATCTTTGTGCGGCCGTCCACCCCAGCCGATCCCTTCAAAGTGGAAATGCGAATACAGTTGACCTGTATCGGGGTGTGTACCGCCGAACAAGAAGCAGCAAGAAGTTCCACCAAGGGAGGCTGGCACCCGGTCCGGTAGGGCGTTGGCCAGGGCCCCAAAGACGATATCCGTGATGCGGGGGCTGGTTTCAGTGTTTCCACCTACCAACGCCGCCGGGTACTGACAATTGACAATGGTACCAGGAGGCGCCACGATGGTGAAAGGTCTATAGCATCCCTCGTTGCGGGGAATGGTTGGGTCTGTCAGGTGCAACATAGCGTTGAACACCGCCGAAGCGGTGACGGCATAGGGGGCGTTCATGGGACCCTGACACTGAGGTGAGGAGCCAGTGAAGTCAAACACCATGTCATCGTCCTCGACGGTGATCGTCACGTGGATGGTGTACGAACCCTCTGACACGCCATCATCCTCAATGATGTCCTCGAAAGAATACACCCCATCCGGGATACGCCGGATCTCCTCTCGCATGCGTCGTTCGGCAATGTTGATCAGATCCTGGGTGGCGGCGTGAAACACATCCAGCCCGTATGCCTCGATCAGTTTGATCAACCTCCGTTCTGCCACTGCGCAGGAGCCAATCATGGCCTTGAGGTCGCCGTAGGTGGTCATGGGGGTACGATGGTTGGAGAAGATGATCTTCCAGATATCTTCCTGATCCTCGCCTTCCCGCACGAGCCAGACAGGGGGGATGCGCAGGCCCTCCTGGAAGATATCGGTCGCGTCCCCGGCCAGGCCGCCGGGCGTCTTGGCTCCCGGTTCCGCCAGGTGGGCGCAGTTGGCCACGAAGGCCACGATTTCATCCTGGTAATACACCGCCTTGATGATCGTGTGCTCGGGTATGTGACCGCTACCCCGGTAAGGGTCGTTCATCAGCAGTATGTCCCCGGGTTTGTATGCGTCGAAGCCCAACTCCTCCAACATCCACTCGACAGTGTACTTGATGGTGCCAATCTGCGAGGGGCAGAACTCGGCCTGGGCGATCATCTCACCCCGATTGTCGAACATGACACACGAGAAGTCGAGGGACTCGTTGAATATGGGCGAGTAAGCCGTCCGCATCATCGCCAGGCCCATTTCCCGGGCGGTGCTGGTCAGGTAGTTGTCGATGACCGTTAGTGTCAGCTGGTCGATCGAAAGCTGGTTCTGATTGTGATTCCTGGCCACAATTATACCTCCAACAACAGGATATCGTGCTCACTGCGCGTCAGGTGCATACCCGGCTCGACCAGCGTGGTTGAGCCGTCCTCCTCTACGATCAGCGGTCCCGCCAGCCGCTTCCCCACGGGCAGGGCAGTGCGTCGGATGAGTCTGCACGACGTAGGCCCGTGGCCGTAGAAATGGACCAACCGCTCGCGATGTGGCCCCTCCTCGACCGACTTGATGGTACTGAGACGAGGCTTGGGGATGACTCCAACAGCCGTTACCTTGAAGCTGATCAGCTCGATGATGGCAGTGGGGATGCGATATCCGTACATGGCCTCGTGCAGGCGGTGAAATGCCTCATAAGCCTCGTCCAAGGTGGCTTCGCCAGCCACCATAGGAGGGACTTCCACCTCAGTCTCGTAGTTCTGCCCAAGGTACCGCATGTTAATATAGTAGTGAACCTGAGGCTCTCCGGTGAATCCTTGTTGCCGCAGTTCCTCCAAGGCTGCATCGGCAATCCGGCGGAACTGACTGTCTACCACATCGGCTGACGCTTGGTCCGAACGGAATGCCTGGGTCCAGACCTTGTCCACCCTCAGGTCCGCCATCAACAGCCCCATAGCCGAGAAGGCCCCAGGGAAGGGCGGAATGACCACCTTGGGAATCTCCAACTTGCGCGCAATCGAAGCCCCATGGAGCGGACCGGCCCCTCCAAAGGCGACAAGCGCAAATTGCCGTGGGTCGTGGCCCCGCTCGACGCTCACCATCCGGATGGCGTTGGCCATGTTCTCGTTGGCAATCTCGACGATTGAGTGGGCCAGATGGTCGGTTTCCATGCCTAGCTGGTCCGCCATCTCTTCCATACGGCCCCGGGCCAGCTCAAGTTGCAGCTGCATTTTCCCACCGAGGAAGTAATCCGGGTCCAGCCGGTTCAGGATCAAGTTAGCGTCCGTCAGAGTGGGCTCGGTGCCTCCCTGCCCATAGCAGATCGGTCCTGGTTCGGCGCCAGCGCTTTGAGGCCCCACTTGCAGGAATCCGCCGGCGTTGATCCAGGCGATGGACCCCCCGCCGGCACCAATGGTCTTCAAGTCAATAATGGGGATGGCAGCCGGTATCCCCCATTCGATCTCGTATTCCGTGGTGTGATTCAGCTGTCCGTCTACTATGATTCCCACGTCGGCGCTGGTACCGCCTACATCGATTGTGACCACATCCTTCATACCCAGCAGTTCCGAGAGCCACTGGCCTGCCACCATTCCACCCGCCGGGCCGGACATAGCCACCTCGATGGGGTGGTCAACTGCAGCCGGGGCCTGCATGATACCGCCGTTGGATTTCATCAAGGCCCAGGGGATATCAATTGCTTCCCCAGCCAGGCCACGCTGCAGACTGCCCACATAGCCCCGAATCAGAGGTTTCAGATAAGCATCGGCGATGGTGGTGCTGGCTCGCTCGTACTCGCGCCAGATGGGGGCCACCTTGTGGGAGACCGACACCGGCAGACCATCAAGCCGGGTAAGGAGCCTCTGCTCAAGCATCTGTTCGTGCTCTGTGTTGAGGTAGGCAAACAGGAGACACACCGCCACAGCCTCGAATTCGCCGGTGATCAGCTTGTCACACAGGGTTTCTACCTCTTCCAGATCCAGAGGCTTCACCACTTGCCCTTTGGCATTTACCCGCTCGTTGACTCCAAAGCAGTGACGCCGGCTGCGCAGCAGCGGCCGCGGCTTGTCCCAATCCAGGTTGTACAATTCTTGCCGGTTGACTCGCTGGATATAGGGCATATCCTCAAAGCCGGCAGTGGTGACAAACGCCACCTTCGCCCCCGTGCGCTGAATAAGAGCGTTGGTCGCCACGGTAGTGCCGTGAACCAGGCCCGTAATATCGCACGCGTCGACCCCGGACTCCTGGATCGCCCCAATAAAGGCCCGTAGTGGTTCGCTTGGGGTAGATGGTACTTTCAGAGACTGCAATTCACCCGTGTCGACGTTGAAACCGACCAGATCAGTGAACGTTCCGCCTGTGTCAATACCGATGCGAAAAGAAGCCATCAACAGAGAACCTCCCTCTTCGCTACTCGTTGAGGTGGAAAGCCAAGTCCCCCTGCGGCCATCGCTGAGCAGTGGCCAATCCCCGTGTGCGCTGTTCGAGAACGCCTTTTCAAGCCAGGTCCGCAAACGGGCGTAGGTGGGTGCAGCACAAGTTACTCCACTAACCCTCTCTTCTGGTAGTACTGCCTAGCCTCCTCAACTATCTTCTCTATGTCATGCTCTTGGTCGGACGTCAGAGGGGCCGGCCGATGCGTGTCCAGTATCTCTTCCATCCTGTCCTTCGCATAATCAAGGCAACTTCTCCTTCCTGACTCCCTCCACTCAGGATAGGTCAACGTGTCCGATACGTCGGGCACGAACTGCTCTTGCCTCCACCACTTTCTGGTGTGTGCGGTGCCCAGGTAGAAACCGGGAATAGGACCCACTTCTTCTATCAGACGGGTCGCCAGCGTCTCCTCGTTGACCTCAACTCCCTTCAGGAAACGACCAATCATGCCAGCTATGTCGTGGTCCAGAATGGCCTGGACGGGGTGGGCTGTGACTTCGCCATGCACACCGCCGTGCAATGAAATCAGATGAGCACCACACAGAGCCGTATTCAGCGCAGTGATCGCTCTCTCGTAGCCGTTCTGAAAATCTATTCTCTTCGATTGGGTATAGCCGGCGTGAGAGTTCCTGTGCGGCACCCCGTACTTTCGCCAGACCTGAGTGGCCCCGACCATGTGCAGGGAACACCCAATCCCACAGAAGAAGGGGCTTCCCGTTTGCATGTTCTGCGGGGTGGTCATGTCCATAGCTATCACTCGAGTCCCCGGCCTGATCAGTTGCGCCAAACAGAGCCCAGCTAGCTTCTCCGCGTTGTCCGTCACTATCGCGCCGGCGACTGTGGCAGGTGCGGTGCCGCCGTGAACACCTCCTGAACATACGTCGATCGGAAATCCGGCTTCCACTGATCTGAAGGCCATGTCAACCGCGTCCCGATAGTACGTCAACGGCGGGGAAGCGGCTATCGGTGAGAACAGCTCAATGCCAACCGCTTGAGCCATCTGTATGCAGAATATCTCACTGTCCAACTGGTAGCCTATCTCCACGACCTTGGTTGAGTCCCTGATCATGCCAGCCGTAATCTCCACCATCGCCATGACCGGATCGAGGCCCTCCCATCCGAAATAGGGGTAACATATCAGCCAGCCCATAGTGTCCAGGTAATCCAAGACCGTCACGAAATCGCGGAATTCCTGTCTGGTGGCCGGTCGAGGGTCCCACGTATCCAGGTCGACAGTGTCCTTGCCAGGGCCAAGTCCAAAATAGACACTGTTCCCGCCTATGATCAAGTCGTTCTCAGGGTCCCTGGCTCGCAAGCGGAACGTACTAGGACAATTCCGGATGCACTCTTCGACCAGTCCCGGCGGGAATCTCACCCGTCGCTCATCGACATCGACGATGCAGTCGTTCTGCTCAAAGAGCCTCAGCGCTCGCTCATTGTCGAATGTTACGCCGGTTTCCCGAAGGACATCCAGTGTCGCCCGGTGAATAGACTCAGCCTCTTCCTCCGTCAGGATCTCCAACGGCCTGAAACTGCGTGTGAATCCCGTCACCATTCTTCATCCTCCTAGCCCAAGGCGCGGCGGGATGTCCGCCCTTGCCGAGGGGAAACACTGACAGAGGGACACGGGGCCTCCGACCTCACGATCCTGTCAGAATGGAGGATCCGGTGCAGACGTCTAACGTCACCGTCATCATGGGAATTGCAGAAGCAATGACCGGACAATTCAGGAATATCCACCCTACCGCGGTTGGTGAGCCGGCCAATCCGAACGGGCAGATTCCAGATGGGCGCAAGCGACCAGGCTGCTGTTAGAGGTCAGGGCTACGGGCGCACCAACAGGCCACCGTCCACAGTCAGGTGTGCACCGGTGACAAAGGATGACTTGTCCGACGCCAAGAAGACGGCCACGTCAGCGACCTCCTCGGGTTCCCCTATGCGCCCGATCGGATGATAGGCCACCACCTCGGCCCGTGCTGCCTCAGGATCAGGCTTCTGGGCCAGATAGTGCTCCAACTCAGGGGTTCGGATGAAGCCGGGGCAAATGGCGTTGACCCGGATACCCTCACAGGAGTAGTCCAATGCCATCTGCCGGGTGAGCATCAGCACCGCACCTTTGGAGGCACAGTAGGCGGCGTCTGCCTGGAATCCAACAAAGCTGGCAACTGAGGCGATGTTGATGATACTGCCGCTACCGGCGTGCCGCATGGCCGGGATGGCGAACTTGGAGCAGTGGAACACACCGTCCACATTGATGGACATCAGATGGCGCCATTCCTCCGCGCTGGTGTCTTCCAGAGTCCGCAGCACGCCGATGCCAGCGTTGTTGCACAACACGTCCAGGCGTTCCCACCTGTCCAACGTCTTCTCTACCAGCTGCTGCGCGTCAGCCATCACAGACACGTCGGCCTGAACGTAGAATACGTTGCCGCCTTCCTCTCTGATCGCCTCGGCTGCAGCTTCTCCCTCAGAGACTGTCCTGCTGCAAATCGCCACTCGTGCGCCCTCTCGTACGTAGGCAGCTGCTATGGCTCGCCCGATGCCCTTGCTCGCTCCGGTCACAATGGCGACTTTGTCTCTCAGAAGCATCTTGTCACCTCCTCGTGGTCGTCCTTCCCAAACCCCTCTCGCGGGTGCCCCCACTATTCTGGCGGCGCCTCGCGACAGGCAGGCTAGATGTGTAGGTCCAGCTCCTCCAATTCTGCCTCCGCTCTGACCAGCAGGCGCTTCACCTCACGCGACTGCTCGTCCGAAAGGAACCGCTGCACTGGCGCAGCCAGAATGCTCTTGACCCTATCGGCTGCCCGCTCCACCGCGTCCTTGGCGCCCGCTGCTTCCCAGGTGGGCGCGTTCAACCGGTTGGCCAATCCGGAGCTGTAGTGCTCATCTCGAAAGTGAGACAGAGTATGTTCGTGCATGACATAGTCGCCGCCAGGCCCCACCTCGGCAATCACGTCAGCGGCCAGGGTGTCATCGTTGACGGTGATACCCTGCATGTGCCGAAAGATGTGCCCGTAGAGGTCATCGTCGATCACCAGTTGCTCAAGGCTGACGGTGCCAACGCAAGCCAGCGAGCCTGCCCCAGCATTGACGTTGGCGCCCGCCATGGCCGGCAGGTAACCACTCGCCCACTTCTCAAGAACCGCCATGGGATCAGGCGTACAGGCATCTGTGGCAATGCCATTGGAAGCGGTCGCCAGGCCATACCAGCGTCCGATGTCCACACAGGCTGCCGACATCAGACCCACCTCGCCGACACTGATCGAGATCATTCCGGTCTTCATGTCCATTGCCATGGGGTGGGCCGAATAGACCACCAGTGCTCCAGGCCGGTGCAATTGAATGATAGTCAGCGCCGCCAGCATCTCAGCGTTCATTTGCACCACGTTGCCTGCCAGCGTGACGGGAGCAGTCACGCCAGCCACCGCCGACGAGTTGAACAAGACCGGTATCCCCACCTCAGCCGATGCCATAGCAGCCTCACACTGACCCCAGCCGTAGATCAGGGGGCTATTGACCGACGAGAGCACCATCAGACGCGGCTGACGGTTATCACTCTGCGTCACTTCGGTCAGTCGCCGTAGCCAGCGCATCCCTTCTCCGCTAAAAGCGGAGAACATCAGAGGCTTGTCTGTGTAGTGCAGCATTCTGGACAGGCAGCGAACCTCCTCCGACTTGGCGGCTGCCTCCTGGTCATTCAATGATCCAGCAATGTGGATGTTTGGAAGAGCATGGATCACGCGGGTCCAATTCACCACATCTTGCTCGGTGACTGGTCGCCTGTTGGGGACACGGAAGTCGACGATCCAGTTGAGTCCAGTGCTGGATCGCCCGTAGTGGCCGCCTCCCAACGCCATGACACAGTCTGTCTCCGGGTCGTTCTGGCCGTAGATGGTCACCTGCCGTGGAGCAGCTTCCAGCGCCTGCTCGACCAGGCGACGCGGGATGCGCACCAGCTCGTCATTTGACCCGTCAATGGAAGCGCCCTGAGCGCGGAGAAGCTCTCGGGCCACAGGATAGTGCAGGATGATGCCTGTTTCTTCCAGCACCTTCAATGACAACTCGTGGATACGCTCAATCTCGTCGCTTCGGAGCACGCTGACACGCAGTGCCTGTGAATCGAGAGTGGAACCAGCATCGTTGTTCATCACATTCTCCCTTTCGCTATTTGATCAAGCCGCCATCCACCACAAAGACTGCCCCAGTGACAAAGGAGGCCTCGTCGGAGGCCAGGAAGGCGGCCAGGTTGGCCACCTCTTCCGGTTTGCCGACTCTGCGGAGCATGGTGCTTTGGATAATTCGCTCCCGCACTTCCTGCTGACCCATGATATCCGCCACCATTGGGGTATCAATGAACCCGGGGCAAATGACGTTGGCACGCAGACCCTGCACGCCATAGTAGGTGGCGATGGAGCGAGTGTAGGCCAGCAGCCCACCCTTGGCCGCCGCGTAGGCATGGGCCGTTGGGTCCCCAGCGAACGATGCGACTGACCCCACGTTGAGAATGACCCCATTGCCGGTCTCCAGGAGCATCGGAATGGCGTAGTGACAACACAGGAAAGTGCCCTTAAGATTCACATCTACTATCCGGTCGAAAACCGGCTCTGGCAGATCGGCCGTGGGGGCATCCTGGTCAGCCACATATATGCCAGCGTTGTTGTACAGTACGTGCAAGGCGGCGAATTCGCGGCGGGTTGTCTCCACCATAGCTGCCACCTCATCAGCCACCGTGACATCTACCGCCAATGCCACAGCCGTCCCGCCCTGTCGTTGGATGTCAGCTGCCACTGTGGCCGCGCCGTCGCCATCTCGGTCGCCGAGCACGACGCGGGCTCCCTCGCGGCTGAAGCGCCGAGCCACGGCTGCGCCCTGGCCCCTGGCAGCGCCTGTCACGATTGCTACCTTGCCTGCCAATTTCACGTAGATACCTCCCCTGTGCCCCCTAAGGGGGACCCGTCTGGCGGGAAAGGACCGCCCATGTCGGCTGGTACCACCTGTCTATTCGTCGCTCGAACCAACTTCAATCCCGGGGCTGATCTTCCCACCAGCTTTGCCTTTCAAGCGGCCGGCCAAGTTCCTGTCTATCCAGGACACATCCTTGATCCGATCCCTTTCCGATGTGACGATGGAGACCCGGGAGATCAGTCGGCTCATACTTCCACTGCCGCAATGAGCGCAACGCATCAGGGCAGTTTCGGCTTCCGAGAAGCGCCTCAGAAGCACCGCCTCGCGCTGTCCACAGTCCTCACAACGGTACTCGTAAATGGGCATTGCTCTCCAATCTCCGGTCTTGCGGCGAGTGAAATGTCTTGGAATCGGCCTCGGCGGGCCCGCTACCTGAGCGACCTACTCCATTAACCCCTTCTTCGTGTAGTAGTCCCTGGCATTCTCCTCAATCCTCTGTATGTCCTCCTCCTGCCCTGGAGTCAGAGGTGTCGGCCGGTGGGTATCCAGAATCTCTTCCAGCTTCTCCTGTGCATAATCGAGGCAGCTCTTCCTTCCAGACTCCCTCCATTCAGCGTAGGTCAGTGTGTCCGAAACCTCGGGCACGAACTGCTCTCGCTTCCACCACTTCCTGGTGTGCGCCTGGCCCAGGTAGAAGCCGGGGATAGGTCCAACCTCATGGATCACATCCACGGCCAATGTCTCATCGTCTACCCGCACTCCCTCCAGGAATCGCCCGATCATGCCAGCTATGTCATGATCCAATATGGCCTGGACAGGGTGCGCCGTGACTTCGCCATATATGCCGCCGATCAACGACACCATGCTGGCACCACACAGGGCGGTGTTCTGCGCGCAAATCGCTCTCTCGTAGCCGTTCTGGAAGTCTATCCTCTTTGAATTGGTGTATCCGGCCTGAGAGTTACGGTGCGGGATTCCGTACCTCCGCCACAGCTGCGTTTCTGCAACCATATGCAGGGAACATCCGATGGCACCGAAGAAGGGACTTCCTGTCTGCATGTTCTGCGGTGTGGTTTGGTCCATAGCCACGACACGTGTCCCCGGCCTGATCAGCTGTACCAATACCAACCCAGCCAACTTCTCCGCAGTGTCACTCACAATAGCGCCGGCAACTGTAGCAGGTGCCGTCCCTCCGTGAACCCCTCCTGAACATAGATCGATGGGAAACCCAGATTCAACGGATCTAAATGCCATCTCGCAGGCATCGCTGTAGTACGTCAAAGGTGGTGACGCAGCTATCGGGCATAAGACCTCCATGCCGACCACTTGGGCCATCTCAAAGCAGAACACCTCACTGTCTAACTGATAGCCTATCTCCACCACTTTGGTTGAGTCTCTGATCATGCCAGCGGTGATCTCCACCATCGCCATCACCGGATCAACGCCTTCCCACCCGAAGTAGGGATAACAGATGAGCCAGCCCATAGTATCCAGGTAGTCCAGAACCGTGACAAAATCGCGAAACTCCTGCTGGGTTGCCACCCGATCCTCCCATGTATCCAAGTCCACCGTGTTCTGACCGGGAGCGAGCCCAAAGTAGGTCCTGTCCATGCCTATGCTCAAATCGTTCTCGGGGTCCCGTGCCCTCAAGCGATAGGTGCTGGGAGCTTGGCGGATGCACTCCTCAACCAGTCCTGGCGGGAATCTCACCCTTTTTTCATCATAGTCCACGATGCAGTCGTTCTGCTCGAAGAGCTTCAAGGCTCTCCCGTGCTCAAACGTCACGCCAGTCTCTCGAAGGACATCCAATGCCGCCCGGTGGATCCCTTCAATCTCTTCCTCCGTCAGAATCTCCAGAGGCCTGAATCTGCGCGTGAATCCCCTTACCATATTGACCCTCCTTGACTGGAAAGCCCCAGACACACGCTGCTTGCTATAGAGGGGAGCGGGGGCCCGCAAGTCCCCATACGGCAGCTCTCTCCTCCTCGCAATGGCCCGCAGCAGCTTGTTGAGGCAACCTATTCCTGAACGAGCCTCCCGGCCACCTTCACTGCACTGGGCGCGGTGGCGCCGTACCCATCGGCGCCGATGCTGTTGGCGAAGTCCTGGGTTATGGCACCACCTCCCACCATGATCTTCACTGCGTCACGGATGCCTTCCTCTTCCAGAAGGGCAATCACCTTCTTCTGAACGGTTGCGGTGGTGGTCATAGAGCTGACATTGCCAGGATGTCCGCTTTCTGCGTCTTGACTGCTTCCACGAACTGCTGAGCGGACACATTGATGCCCATGTCGGCAACGGCAAACCCCTCGGCTCTGAGCAATGTGGCAACCATATCCTTGCCAATGGTATGCAC
>SDBU01005950.1_pt1 | contig 14444 bp, 28 predicted proteins | sample 2277071 | NCBI WGS metagenome assembly SDBU01 (sample SAMN10397929, study PRJNA504765) | marine sediment metagenome | isolation source: marine sediment core GS08_GC12, 126 cmbsf | place: Arctic Ocean: Gakkel Ridge, Loki's castle | collected 2008
AATTTTTAACGCAAGATATACAACAAATATGATTTTCATCACCATACGAATGCTGGCAAAGTAGTCCTTTGTATTGCTTTACATCACTCATAAAAGTTTCCCCGTAACTATTCCGCTAACCAAATATTAAATTTTTCTTCATCTAATACGATTATTTGATTGTTATCTACTACGTAATTATAAGCCGTTTGTTTTTCATTCCAGAATTCTAGAAATGTTGACTATGCTGCATACTTTGGTCATATATATAATCGTCCATACTTGCAATAAAGAGAATAGCCATTGCTGCGGTTTGAACCGCTTCAGCACGCACATCGTCACGCGTTGATTTATGGGGCTCATAAACTGCCTGCAATACCGCTTTATTCAACTCTCCACATTCCTCACCGAGTATTGCGAACGCATGAATTGGATCGCAAGGCCAAGTTGGAAATTTAGCTACAGCCCTTTCTATTTCATCTACAACATCATCGATAACTTGTTCATAATTGCTCATTTCAAAACCTCTGTTCGTTTATTAAAAAACCTTCTAATTAAATAAGAGCGGATCAGTGTGACCGTAGTAAAGCAGGCGGTAATGCCGATATTATCTTGCATTGACGTTTCAACACCGAACCAAGGGAAAACTATCCAAGCAGTTGTTAGGGCGATTAAATAGCCAAAAATAACGTTAGCTATACTTTCGAGTAAACTGTGTGTTTTTGTCTGCATTTAGTCAATCCCCGGTTAAGTTTTATTATGTTCAATGGCTTCATAAGCTGCGATATAACCAACCACCGCGCCAACTAAAAACCACACTATGTACCATCCGTATTCATGCATCAGTGTCTTTTACCTGTTTGTTATTAGTACGTTTAAATTCATCGGAAAGCCGTTAATCAAAGTCTGAGATTCTTAGCTTTAAATCTCTGAATAAATTAAACATGTTTTTACATTCTTCACAGGTGATTTTTTGACCTCTTTTAGGCTCAACTGTCCCGTTATGGCCGATTGCAGGATCATTAGCATCAAGGCCGCACAAAGTGTTGTAATCCAGTGTATTACCTTTAACGTGCCATTCAACAACACCACTAATATCAACTCCAATCGCTTTACTCATGGTCAATTCCTGTTGTTCGTTTTAAAGCCCTTTCACTATAATCTCTAGATAATCTGCCGCCACATTTCCAGCACTTAGGTTCACACTTTTTGCATGCCTTACCACCATCAAAACCACACTTTGCGCAAGCTTCAAACCATCTATTGTAACCACCTAATTTAGCCATCTGTGTCTTTTCCCTTGGCTAATTCATTAAAATACAAATTCTCTGCGCAGCTATCACAAGCCTCTGAATCTTCATCCATCGTGAAACAGTCAACGCACTTGGTTTCTTCGCAATGCTGGCACTTTGTCATATCGTTTAGTTCGGCTGTTTCACCGCATTCGCATTCGCATACACATGGTTCTTGCATAAATTACCCCTTTAGGTCAATTCCTGTATTTAAAATTAGTTGTTTATTTCAATGGAAAGCCTTTATCTTCCCCTAGCAGCTAAACCTTCTTCCCACGCTTTAACCTCATCAAATGTTGCTTTATCATGAAGCGGGTGATTTTTATACCCTGCATAACGCGCCGCTGGATTTCGGTTTCCTGCGGTATTTAAATCATGCTCTAGCTCGCATTCTTTCGAGTGATTAACTCCATTTACTGCAGTACAGTTTTTACCTTTACATTTATTAGTCATTTTCTTTGCCTTTTTAGTTAATTAAAATTTAATTTTACTTCCACGGAAAGCCGCTAATCAGTCTTCTCAAATACATGTAGTACTAATTGTCCGCCGTGAAGTTGTATGGTATCAATGAATTCCAAGCCTGATTTTGGTACTTTATGCCCCGTCCCAAAAACAACGAACTTTCTAGTTTCATTAATGTTTTGGGGGTTTACCAGCACCCATAAACATGTTTGTCCATCTTGTACTTGCACGGACAAAATCTGAGAAAGCACAGGCATTTCAATGGAGCATTCATGTTGTAGCTCATATTTCCAAATTGTATTCATTGGTCTTTTTCTCCATTAGGATGTTTAAGTTCTACAAGAATATTTATTAAAAGCCCAAGAGCAAAGAATTGAAATGTTGCGTTCAAAGCTTCTCCTGCCGGTTCGCCTACATACATAATCAAGCAAGCAATTAGCAAGTTAATAACCATAAATGAGTAACATATAATTACGCCTAGTTTTAGCAGTGTTTTATCCATTGTTGTCTTTTCCTTGCTTGGCAATCTCGATAACTTTACCAACCGCCACAATGTACTTGTTATGGTTGCCGTAATAAAGACCCCAAATACCTTCAAAGTATTCAACTATTAGATCATGATCTTTGAAAATTTTACCTGGTAGGTGGTAGGTATATTCACCATCATAATTAAATTCTATCTTTTTACCTGTTGTATAAAAACAGATAAGCGCTTTTACAAATAGTTCATTGTTAGCGATTTCTTGAAATGATTCACTTCTGCCAGCGTCTAGAGCTGCTGCTAACGATTCAAAAAAACCTTTCATATCTTGTTTATTTATAGCCATTTTATTTCCTTAAGTTTTGTCGTGTTCAATTGCTTCATAAGCGGCGATATAACCAACAGCCGCACCGATTAAAAACCATACTATGTACCATCCGAAAGTTGCCATTCAGTCTATTCCTTGTGGTGGGACGGTTGCTTCTAAGTGGGATTTAATGAAAGCATTAAGATCGTCAACTTGATTAAACACACCTAGAACGTCGCTGTTCCGAGATCGGTCAAAATGCACCTCTGTTAGTATAAATCCATTAGGAACTATAGAGATTGTTATGTCATTTGTATTTACTTTTTTATCATTACTCATGGTCAATTCCTTGCGGTAAAGGGCTGTGTTTTGGTTTAGCTGCTTGCTTCGATCGAATTTGTTCCATTTTTGTCCAGATACGAGTAAGCTCTGCGCTTCCAGCCTTATGTATATCAACACCGATAGCCAAACCATGCGCGGCAAGCGTCACCATAACGCCGCCAGTCTCTTGATAAGGGTCACCGATTGGGCGGCTAAAAACATAATCAACTAACTGGTGAGCTTCACTAGCCGAACACCCGCAAGATTGAACCAGCTCTAGAGCTTCCTCTAAAAAACGATGATTCCTTTCAGTAACATCATTTGATATTTTTTCACCAAAACATTTTAATAACCATGGAAGTACTTCACTTTGAAAATTATTCATATGTCACCCTTTAGGTCAATTCCTTTAAAATCTAAGTATTCCGCCAGAGTTATCAACAGCGTCAATAAGATCCCCAACATCGTAAGAACTAAAAGTAACATACGACTCACCATTAATACTTCCACTAACAGCCGGATCTGACATTGTGAATTTGCTCCAATAACGATCACAAAAACTCTTAGCTTCTCTTATATTTTCAAATGTTGCTTTAGTCATTTTAGTCTATTCCTATTGGTTGGTTAGGCACTCAGCACATTGAACGCCGCTCTCAGTTTCAGTTAGATGGCTTTCTTTTAAATCGTCATACTCATACAAACCACACCAATCACAAGATGACCAATCATCACCAATCCACCAGCCATTGCTTCTACATACCCTTTGCACATCAATATTGCCCCAATTTAAATAACGGTTTTCACCTGTGGAAAACTGGTCAAATTCATAAGCCCTATGAATATTAATATGGATAAATTCAGCATCCTGCAATGCCTCTAAACCAAACGCATAAGACCTGGCTTTACTAGCAGTTTCAGCAAAAACAACTTCGTGAGTTTCGCAATCATCATTTGATGCTTTATATGCCTTCATGGTCTTTTCCTGTAACCATCTGTTAGTACCATCCATCCACGCCTAAGAACGCAGTGAGGACAAACACAAGGGCTGATGCCGTCGACAGCCGGACAACGAGTCCGACGATATTAATTTTGTTTTTCACGGTTAGTCTTCTCCGGGGTGCATTGGATAGATAAAAAGTCAGTTTTGTCATTCATGTGGACATTACCAAAACCCCCATACCCGTGCCCGCGACAGGTAGGAACTGAGTCAAGGGGATCATAAAGCATGGCCATAAGACCCCGCGAGGCCAGCATCACGATGGCAATTATCAAACAATAGATTAGTAGTCTTAAGAGTTCTTTGAGCATTGGAGCGTCTCCCGAATTTCGTTAAGCTTTTCCTGCCCGTGGCGCCGTTTCACTTCCTTTGGTGACAGGCAATTTGGTTTAGTATCGTCCAAGTCCCAAGTTGTTCCGCAGCGATCACAAAACATCTGACTGCCTCGCGCTGTTGCTTCACACCCGTACTGGGCGGAATACACCTTACTCGCCCTTGGAGTGGGGGTTAAAAAGGCGTTTTTCTAGTTTGTTAAATTCGGGTAGCCACAACCAAAGGATACTTGCTAGTAGAAAGAAAGTGTCCCCGGCGGTGATCCCGTCCATGACAAACCCAAGACTTAACAAAACGACTATTAAATAACGATTTAAGTTATATACTCTTTTATTACGCATCTGAATTAACCTCCGATAAGGAAAGTTTACGCCCTTATTTACACTATGTCAACTTTTGCCCAAAGGCTTTTTCAGCTGCGCTGGGGTTGCCATTCTGATCGGCATCATACCGTTTGCAGATGTCCGCGGGTTGGGTCAGGTTGCCGACTAGGTGGCCTTGTTTGTAATAGAGGCGGGTCTTGCCCCCGTCGGTAAGCGTGGCATTATTAACGCGGCCCCCTGCGAGCCCAAGGTGCGGCACATACCCAAGGGTTCGTAACATCTCAGGACGTTTGACATTGGGGAGCGTTCGTTTGATATCTTTGAGTAGGCGGTCGACGGCCATGGACGAGATCCACGGTTCGGCGAAGCCTGGGCGCCCTTGCTCTACGGCTTCAAGGATTTCTTGTTCAATCACACCCGCAGACATCTTGACGGCTTCTTGCGTGCTGGTTGTTGTGGGTGCACGCATTGCGAGTCCATCTTCGCTCGGGTCGAATTGCTGCTCGACTGCAAAGTCAAGGAGAAAATTGGTCATAATGGCGAACCCGTTCTCTTTTCTAAGCCAGCGGTAGAGCTTATTAAAATAGTGTACATCCATCCCCGCGGCGAGGAGTTCTTGGTAGGATTGCTGGAAACAATATAGGATACTATATCGACGCTCGTCTACATCGAGAGGGATCGCGTCCTTGTGATTCGTTAGCATGAGCCAATTGGTTCGATTGTCCCCCATGTCCTGGTTAGTGCCTTTGCCTTGCACTTCTATCCGGCGGTTCGTAAGTTTATCTTTGAGCATTTCTAATACTTCTCGGCGGTCGGCACAATAGATCTCCTCCACGCCGATAAAAAGCTTGCGCTCCATCCATGCGTTGAATTTTGAGCCGTTCCCCCCAAGGTCGGCGGCGTTGGGGAGATGGGTGTATTTCTCCCCGACGGCCTGAGATAAACATTCGATTATGAGTGTCTTACCGTTCCCTTTAGGCCCTTGGATAACCGGGCACCATTGGAACTTGTGGCCGGGGTTTTGGACAAGTGCTGCCATGTAATTCAATATTATTCGGGCGTCGTCTCCGTCGGGAAGGATTTTTCTAATATGATCGACAAAGATCGCCGGGTCCCCCGATTGGCGTTCAACCCTAATCGGCCAATAGGTATTAACCACACTCTCGCCCTGATGGTCGCTGATTGCGCCGGGTGCCACCTCAGGGGCGAAGGAAGTTTTATCAACCTTTGGGAAGCGAAGAGAGATGTTTTCTGTCAAGGCCTCCCATGCATTGCGGGTCGTTTTATTACCAAGGGAATCCAGTGAGAATGTTGCACCACCGTACTTGGCTTTGAAACGACCCTGATCTAATAAATGGCCGCCGGGCGTTAAGATAGCGTGGTCTTTGAGTACATAAACGCATCCTTTGAAATAATCGGGTAACTCCGTGGAGTTAATAAAGGCCTCGCGATCACTAAATTGAACTTCAGCAGATACGGGGGCAAGTACAGTCTCTCGCATTGCCTTGTCCATCTGCAGGGGTGCGACGACTCCCCCAGAAGCTTGTCCATGTCGATCAAGTGCTTCAGGGGCGGCGCCAGGTAAAAGTCCACCAGAATCACGGTGTCCTCCCTCGAGGTCACCACTTGCAGCCCCATAGACGTCGCCGCTTCCAGAACAAGCTAATAAAACGGTGTTCCTTGCATAATCTTCTCTCTCCCATTTATCCCGCATCAAGCCGGACATCCTAAATAGTTGGTCAATCCTTTCACAGTTGCGACCGGTCCAGAAGGCCAAATGTGAACACAAGGCCGCCTCCGCTTCACTGACTCCCCATGCGTCATGATCATTTTTAGTTGGGTACGCGACGGAGAGTTTGTCCGCATCCGCGCCCCATAACTCCGCAAAGCTGGCCTTATCGCCAAAGGTTGAGCCCGCGCTCGTCGATTCCAGGGCCCTGCGAAGCAGTTCATCGTCATCAATAAACCCGTTCCATTCCGCTACCGGTTCAACCGTCCAATCCTCCGATATCTCATACCCCCGAGGCGGGAAGAACTCGCCCACCAGGTTATTAAAAGACTGTTGACAATTGTGAAAAGCGTCCCCTACCGCCTTGCGACCGGTTAGAGCGACGAAGCGTTTCTCAGTGTAGAGTTCAAGGCCTAACGCCTTATTCGTGCAACCGTGAGGCACAGGAGCACAAGTGCCGATGATGTGGAAACCGGTTCCGCTGTTACTTATTTCAACGGCCGCGCCTGCGAATTTTTGGCACAAGTCAAGGGAGTGTGGAGACCACTGGCCATCTACCAAAGCGTTATCCACATCAAGGAAGAAAAAAGGATCGTTCTCGGTAAATACAAAACCGACGCCATTCGCCGAGGAGTTAGGGAGCCACTGGGCTGCCTCTTCAAAAGTGAGCCACAAATTCGGATCATGCGCGGTGACAACCGCCCCCGTCTGGGGGTTGATCGGGAATTTGTTGGTTTTACCCGGACGTTTCTTATCAGGTACGGCGATCCATAACACCCACTGTCTAAAGTTCCCCAGAGGTGCAAGGGCCTGCGGCAAAGTTTGCATTGAGAGGCCCTGTTATATTGATGCGATGGCTTGTTGTTTTAGTTCGTCGCTCGCATTAAGAGCGTGCGGGTCCTTTATAGCCAGTCCTTCGGCAATTATTTTTATAACACCTTTATTCACTGCGGCGCGCATAATTGTCCGTTTGAGCTGCGGGAGTGTACCCAGGTAGTGGTTGACTAAAGGCTCCGCCACCCCGCAACGGTTAGCAATGCTGCGACGTGTCAAATTGGTGAAGCCGTTTTCCTCGGCTTCGAGTAACGCGGCGGAGATCATCTCTGCTTTTCGCGTCTTAGAATCTTTTCGTGTACTCATGATAGCCCCTTAAGACTTTAATTTACTCTGTGTAAAGTATTACGTTATTGACTTCATGTCAACACTAAATAAATGACTGATCCCGTTTGGCAGATGAACTCGACCGCCGCGATCCCATATAAACCACGCATACTCACACGAATCTGATCCACCTTTGGCAAATCTTGGGCGGGGGATTATTACCGGGAACTTATTCGGGAACCCGACTTCTCCCCAAAAAGGTACTCGCTTGATCGAACCTAGCCAGTTGACTCGCTGCAAATAGATCAAGGTCCCGTCCGGCGTGAGCTCCGAGAAGGACTTCCGGAGGAACTCGGCCGAGAGTGAGAATGGCGGGTTTGTGATGATGACATCCACCTTCGGGAAACTAGTGGAAAGGTAATCCCTTCCGCGTCGTATCTCTGCCCACAATTTGCGGTGTTCGGGCAAAGGCACCTGGTCGCGGATGGCGTCGTCACCCTTGCACGGCTCCAGGAATATGTCATTCGGTCTGAATGTGATCACAGACATCAACGACATGATGCAACCTTTCGGCGTCGGGTAGACTTCGTTCTCGAGGACCTCCCCCCTCGTGCTACTCATAGCGGATTCGGTAGTCACTAAAGGCCAAACCCGCACCATTAAAGTCCAGTAACAAGAGTCGCTTGCTTTGGCGAATGATACGCGGCCCGGCTTCGACGTTAGCAGCCAAGGCGCTTGGTAGTGACTCAAACGGAGAGACGTTGCTCGCCGCGAGACACTTTTTGGATTGTAGATCGTAGGGGGTTACGAAGATCATAGCTCCCCCTCAAGATTGATCATTTTAAACAGACGTTGTTCCGCACAACTAAGTATAAAACGAACCTTCTTTAGATTTTCTGGGGTGATCCCTTCGAGTGACCCCGTGGACGTAACGTCCCCCAACGCATTAAGCGCGCGGGAGATGTTAACCCGGTTCGTTACCAGCGTGTATTCTTGTGTGTTCATAATTGGGTACTCCTTAATGGTGATAATAACGGAAGCTAAAAGTGACGGATCTAAAAGGACCTGAAACATAAGCGACCCTCTGGGTAAATACCGCCCAGTGGTAAGACCCCCCTACGATAAGGGGAACCGGCGATCCTTTTTCTAGCAAGCCTTCGAGAAACTCAATTGCGGCATCCTCACCCACAGTGATCTCATTCCTGTTCTTTTCTAGGTAGCCTTTAAAGGTCAGGCCGTCAACAACGACCTCTTGAAGTAACGACATGCTAGATACTCCTCAGTACGTTAATTTGAGTGGGGTCGTTGACGAACATCGCCACACCCCCCAGACTTGTGACTATTTGTGCCCAATTGGCTTGGGCGAGCTCGTGCTGATCACCTCTCCACTTCCACCCGGCGCGCTTGTCCTCGATACTGACGAACAGGCCGAAGGTGCGACCGATATGGTCGGGGCGGATAACGACGGGGAGGCAACCTATTTGATCACCGGACTTGGTTTGCTTGTTGACTTTCTTGGAAGTATTAGCCAATCCGTAGCGGACGGGGACACCTCGTTCGTCTGTGAGCACACCCACATTGTTGCGCCACAGAATGCCGCCCATGTCACAGAAAGCGAGCTCCGTGCGTTGGGCGACGCCTTTCTCACTCATAGCGTCGTGCACAGTTGTGGCCTTTTCTGGACGTTGCCCGAGATAGTTTTGCATTAGGTCCTGGACCATGTGCTCGGGTATGCCGTATTTTGCGGCCCATTGATTGATTAGCATTACCTCACCCCCGGCTCTAATCTTTCCCACACAGTCCGCTCGACTTCCAACACTTGGGCCTCAGATATAGAAAACCTCGCAGCCTGCTCGGGGATCGGCGACCACTCCCTTCCGTCGGAGGATATAAAAAACGAACGCACGTATTTAACCTCGGCGCCGAGTCCTCGGTATGTAGCCTGCAATCGCACGGTCAGTTTCATTTTGACACGGTCAAGTAGTTTAAAATATTTCGTGTGTTCGGCTATCATGGACCCACTCGGAATTCAGTTCCACTAAAGTAGGTTGGTCCCGAGTCCTGTACGTCAGGTTTGGTGTCGGAGTACTCTTCGAGAATATCGATAACCTCCCGCAAGGCTTCGAGTTGTTCCTCGTGGTGGTCGATTGCATTTTGGCATAGTTGAACCTTTTGAATAAGTAGCGACTCAAAAAAGTTGTCCTTCGCTTCGGTCTGTATGCGGCCTAACTTACCCGACAGGGCTTTCATGCTTTGTTGCTGTTGGCCAATTATACGAGAGGAGTTTACCTGCGCATTTATCGTTCGAGACCGTGCCTCTTTAATCAAGTCCCCCTTGAACCCCTCAGTTAGAAGCTGTTCAAAGACCATGATCAAAAAAGTCTCAGCTTTACTGTGAGGCGTGCCTTGTGTGGGGTTCTCCCCGCGGTCGTAGCGTTCGCGCTTCCCGGCGTCGACAAGTACATTATAAGCAACCGTCAACGCTTGGTGAGCCTCGGTCGAGCCGCCCTTTTTATCAGGATGCGTTTTGTTGGCTTGTTTTTTATAGGCCTTTTTTATTTCAGATTTGCTCGCATTCTTATTGACACCGAGCGTTTCGTAATGGCTCATTTAAGTTTACCTTCTGCTAAGTCTGAGCAAATTCGCTCATTAAGTGATCGAGAATCGGCCAGCTGCAACCCTTGGGCTCCAATTGTGTCGACTCCGTATCGATTATAAAAGCGGCGATAAATTTCCGCGTGAGTCTTGCCCTTTGCTAAATAGTACCCTGCAAAAAATCGAATTGAATTCTCAATCCGTTGTTGTTGTTCTTTGGCTTCTGCGTGATTGCGGTGTTGTTGTGCCGCCGCCTTAGGGTTAGTCCGTACCAACCGGCTCGCCTGCAATGCATAATTGTTAACATGCGCGTCTTTCTTGCCCTGGAGTTCCGCCAGCTGTTCGGCCGAGAGGAGCGTCAAATCGCCGTCCACGGTCTCGATCCGCCGCCGGTTAGGCTCCGGCGCGTTATCGTGGCCACACCAAGGGCAGATATGAGAACATCCCGGATACTTTCGGGTACATTTAGAGCACCGCAACATCTTTAAGTCATCCGGGTCGTCGCCGCTACCCCGTTGGCCCCGTTTGCGACCATCAAGCGACCAAGATCCGCGGCTCAAGTCGATCAGCATTCGACCGCCACCGTAGTCAACGACCCGCGCATGACGATTAACGTTGCCCACGGCGTCGATAATGATCGCTTTCTCCTTACCCTCCATGGTCCGAAGTGCTCGTCCCGCCTGTTGATTGAATAGTGAAAATGATTCGGTTGGCCTGCCCATGATAATGCATTCCACGGCAGGAACGTCCACGCCTTCTCCCAAGATGTCGACATTTGTGATGACATCATATTCGCCGCGGGAGAACTGGTGCATGATTTGAGCGCGGAGAATAGGGTCGGTCTTGCTACTAATAACCGCGGCCTTGAGCCCTGCTTTTAAAAACCCGCGGTTGACACTGTCCGCAGACTCTAAGTCCGGGACAAAGCAGATCGTTAATTTGCCACGAGCCCATGTGAAATAGTGTGAAACCAGATCGCCGACGAGCTTGGCTTTTTGTTTATGGGCGGCGTTGCGGAGCTGAGTCTGGTTAAAGTCACCCGTCGTGGAGCTAATTTCCACATCGTCCAAGTTGAGTGCAGGGTCGGGTGCATAAATTTCATAATCACAAAGGAACCCACGATCAATAAGTTCCCGTTGACTCGGCCCCTCCACAAAGCAGTCGATCACACCATCCGCGTGTCGCCCAAGTCCTTTGCCGTCCGCCCGCTCAAGAGTTGCTGTGGGAGCCAAGCCGATGGCGTTCGGCATCTTGCTAGTCACTCGGCCCCATGCATTGTGGGCGAGTAGGTGGTGCCCTTCGTCGCATATCCATTGGCCTGCGTTAGCCATCATGTTGGAAAAAGCGGGATAGCGGGTGTCAAAGTCTTTGTGATCGAGAGTCTGCACACTGGCACAGGCTACGTTTGCGGAAGAGTTAACAAAGTGTTTCCTCAGTTCCAGCATATGTAACTTAGCGCAACGTTTAACCAGAGTGAGGGGACCAATGATCCGGTGATAGATATCGGAGCGGGCAAGAGTCAGCGACATTTGTGTGACCAACTCCGCCCGGTGCGCCATGGCAATGCTAGTGCCGGGAAACTTGCGGATCCGGTGGGCGATAAGCACCGTTTTGCCGCTGCCTGTTGGCATGACGGGCGCGACCACTTGATGTCCAGCACGATACGCTTCATCAATACCACGATCTACCTCTTCCTGAAAATCATATAGTTGAAACATTTAAACCCTTTTGATAAAAATAGTTGACATAGTGTAAAATACCCGTTAATTTATGCAGTGTCAACAACGAATTGTAATTAAATAGGAGAACAATATTGTGACAATTAAAATTGAAATCCCCTCGGACAACAAGGAGCTGGCCGGAGCAATTGGGCGAGCCTTGAGCGAGTACGCAGGCGGGGCAACAACTGGCCGTGTAAGTGCCACGATTGAGAATACCTCAAACGCACCCCGTGGAATTGAAGTCAACGCGGAAGACCTCACCGCGAAGGCTGAAGACGATTCGCTCGGAGGAATCAACAGCGAAATGGAACAACAGTTCCAAGAGACTGTAGACGGGCCCCAAACCAACGAACAGGCGGCGGCGGGTGCGCAATCAACGGGAGGCAAGGTCGATGAGAAAGGCGTCCCCTTCATCCCTGCGATTTGTGGCAATGCGACGATTCCTTGTTATGCTTCAGGTGCTCGCAAAGGACAGTGGAAGAAGTTGCGCGGCGTAAGTGAGCAAGAATACGATCAAGTGTATGCGCTCGCATTGGGTCAGGTGGCCAACACAGGGACAGCTCAGCAACAAGCCGACACAAATGAACAGAGCGCGGAAGAGGTGTTCGGCGGCCAGCAACAGCAACAAAACGCAGCTAACACGGGTCAACAGCAACAACTGCAGCAACAACTGCAGCAACAACAGACAGCCGCCACCCCCCAGCAAGTTTTTGAGCTGTACAGTACGCTTGTGCAAGGTGGCAAGGTCGAAGCTGCCAACGGAGTGATGCAGAAGCACGGACTAGCCAATGGGACGCTTATCTATGGTCGTCCTGACTTGGCGGATGTCATCTTCCAAGAACTGCTGGCGCTTTAGTCATGCACGCCCCGATCTCACCCTCAGGAATGGGCCAAACGGTATATTGCGCCGCGTCACCGATGATGCAAATGCAATTCCCGCAGGCCTCAACCGATGCGTCACGAGAAGGTGATGCAGTGCACGAGGTATCGTGTAATGTCTTGACGGCGTACAAAGACTCGGAAGGGTCGAAAATACTCCCGACGGACTATATCGGCGAGCGTGACTCTGTAGGCACTCTGATCACTCAAGAGATGGCTGAAGGCGCAGAAGTGTACACGAGCCACATTCTCGAACGTGCCCAAGAGCTCGGGGCGTTGCGGTCTATGCGCGTTGAGCAACTGGTGCAATGTCCAAGTATCCATCCGAATGCATGCTTCGGCACACCTGATCACGCCCTGTGGAATGACAGCACCGGCACGCTTTATGTCGACGACTTGAAGTATGGCCATGGTTTTGTTGATGAGTTCGAGAACTGGCAGAATATGACCTACGCTTCCGGAGTGTTGGATGAACTCAACATCAACGGGATAGACGATCAGTTCATCACCCTAGAGTTGGCTATCGTCCAGCCACGTTATTATCACGCATCACCAGTGAGAACGTGGCGGATCAAGGCTTCAGACCTGCGTGGGTACGTCAACACAATGCAATTCCAGGCACAGAAGGCGCTTATGCCCGATGCGGAGACACGAAGCGGGCCACACTGTCGTTATTGTACCGCCCGTCGAGCCTGTCCTGCGGCCCGTCAATCGGCATACTGGGCGATGGAAGTATCAGGTCAAGCCATGCCAATGGACATCACCCCCGCCGCCCTTGGCACCGAGCTGGATTATCTAGACCGGGGGATCAAGGCGATGAAGTACATGCACTCAGCATTGCTCGAGCAGGCGGAGGCCCTTGTGGACGATCACGTTATTGTTCCAGGGTATGCGCGCCAGTCGACCAAAGGCCACCGCAAGTGGAAGATGGATGACACGCAAGTGATCCAGATTGGCAAAGCGATGGAAATCGAACTCCAAGATCAAAAAGCAATCTCACCCGCACAAGCGGAGAAAAAAGGCGTCAATAAATTGTTTATTGAAGCACAAACCGAACGCCCGAAGAGTATGAAATTCAAGCGGGTAAAAGATAACTCAATCAAAAAGGTATTCTCATGAGTAAAATGATCATTACGGGTCGATTGGTTCAGGGCCACCCAATGCGTGGGCGTCCAGACATCGACGATAACACCAAGCAGCAAAAGATCAATAAGAACAACGAGCCGCAATTCTCGTTTTATTTTGCAGTGGCTATCCCCAAGCAAGGCGAGCAAGACTTCAAACAAACCGAATGGGGCGTGTACATCAATAACGCAGCCATGGCAGGATGGCCGAACGGCGAACACCAACGTCCGAACTTTGCATGGAAAGTTGTGGATGGTGACAGTAACGTCCCAGATCAAAACGGCAACCCCCCTTGTTCCAAGGAAGGCTGGCCGGGCCACTGGGTCATCAAGTTCACAAATGGCTATTCAACACCGAGTTATCACGCGGGTAGATTAGCGCCACAAGAGGTGATCATGAATGAAGCTGAGATCAAGTGCGGTGACTATGCCCGTGTTCAATTTCACTCACTCGGTAACGCTCCCACCAAATCTCCTGGAGTATATGTTAATCCGGACATGTTTGAGCTTTCTCGCGCAGGCATCGCCATCATGAGTGCGGCGGCACCCAATGCGAATGAGGCGTTTGGAAACTCGCAAGCAAACTTGCCACAAAACGGCCAGTATGATCAGGGCGTCCAAAACCCTGCGGCTAATATGCAGCAAGGCGGTTATCAACAGAGCAACCAGATGGTTCCGCAGGATCAAAACAACCCGTACCAGCAACAAGCTCCGGCTCAACAGTACCAACAGCCTCAGCAGCAAACGCAACAAGCTCCGGCTCAACAGTACCAACAGCCTCAGCAGCAAACGCAACAAGC
>SDBU01005951.1_pt1 | contig 14443 bp, 18 predicted proteins | sample 2277071 | NCBI WGS metagenome assembly SDBU01 (sample SAMN10397929, study PRJNA504765) | marine sediment metagenome | isolation source: marine sediment core GS08_GC12, 126 cmbsf | place: Arctic Ocean: Gakkel Ridge, Loki's castle | collected 2008
CCCACAAATGCTTGAATAACTCTTGCCAGAGTTATTCACATTACCCACAACTATATTAATAATAATTTTCCCAATTTACAGAAAATATTATACACTACCTGCTCGCTATATGTGACTGCAATAATAATAAAACTAATTCCTATAGCCATTATCCATGTAACAATTAATTGTTTTTTATTCATTTTCCTCCTCAAGATTTTTTCTTAATTAAGTTTTTTGTCTTTAGCTTTTCTCTGAATTAGACTTTAACTCTATTGACTTTAACCTTTTTTCTATCTCTTTTAATCTTCTATTTATTTCTCTCCTTGCTCCCTTTTCATCCGGAAAACCCATAAGGTCCATTTTATAAACGTTTGGATTATGATAAGGCCGCTTAAGAGCGCCTTGATAATATAAGCACAAAAGGCTCTGTTTAATTGTTCTGTCGGCATAGTTCTTCACGCCCCTTTTCTCAAAATCTACTTTTATTTCTTTAAGAGTAAATTCTTTTTCTCTATTATTTCCTTTGGCAATGTTTCTTACTGATGATAAACATTCGTCGTCACAATTCTTCTTTTCCATTTTTACCCCCCCCATCACTTTCTCATCTCTCCCTAGTATTCCTGGAACTTCACTACGGTTTTGTGGTCCTCAAAATCCTCTTTCCCGAAGAAACTTTTTACCACAAAACTCACATTGATATTTACTACCAATAATGTTGGCAAGTTCGCCATTCATTTATCCGCTTCCTCTTTTCTACAAGTGATTATTTATTTATTTTTTAGAATTTTATTAAGAGCATCTGATACACTATACTGAACTTTCCGGTTAGTATCATTCGATGCCTTTCGTAAAGATGGAACAGCTGCTTTAGCACCGGGACCTATAGTTCCTAATATCTCAGCAGCATAGTATCTGATTCTCCAGTCATTATGTTCAAGGTATAATATAAGGTCAGGAACTGCATCCTTTGCTTTAGAGCCTAATTTCTCCAATTCCACCACTGCTTGCCACCTGAGTGCCACATCAGGATCGTCTAATTTATCTACTAACTCTTTCAGACGGAGTTTGCCCGCACTGAGAATCTGTTCCTCTGCTCCTTGTCGAACTCTATCTATATTTTTCAAAAGCAATTTATTAAGAGTAGCCCTGTCCTCTGTAGGTAATAAATTGAATGCTTTCTTATTTAATTGTTGCATTCTCTTTATTTCATTATCGGATAAAGCATCATATCCCCCTTCCAAAAAACGAGTCTGCAAAGATGTGAGATCTTCCTTCTCATTCTCAGATAGCAAACCTACTGCTTTCTGAGTCAGTTTTTCAATCAAATTCACATTTTTTTGATTCATTGATAATATTGCTTCGCGGCTTTTACTTTCCATTATCTTTGTTACATTAGGGTATTCTCTGACTGATTTTATAAAGTCCTTCGGGCCTTCAGGGTATTTTAATACTTTGACTCTTTGCATTTCTGCTTGTTTTTCTTGCTCCTCAATCCTTCCCCTTTCGATAAAAACAAATAACATAAAAAGTAACATGGAAAGAATAAAAAATCCGATAAGAAACCACATTATCTTACGTCCAATATCCCATTGGTATTTTTCTTCTTTACTTTTCATTTTTGTTTCTTTATTTTTTTACATATCTGATTTTACAGAGTATTCTACCCTTCCCCACTTTAAGAAAACCTCTTAGAACACAAGTGTAGAGACGGTTTTCGGGAAGTTGTGATTTCTTACATCCTCTCCGTATCCAGAAACATCTTTCCATGGTATTCCCTAAACTTCACCGCGGTCCTGTGGTCATTCAGGTCTTCTTTCAACCCATGGAAAGTACAAAACTTTTCCTCACACCTGCCAACCAAGGTTGGCAACTACATTAGCAGAAATTACTCTGCGCGAGACAAGTCTCGCTACTCCGTCAATACATTACGCCCATAGGGGGCTACACTACTACATAAGCAAAGCAATCTTTGCCACTACAGATTTTACTGTAGTAGCACCACTACAACAAACGAATTTTTGAAATTCCATACAACAATATCTTTTTTCTTTTTCAGATTTGAATTATTTTTATGTCCTTCTTTTTATATTCTCCTAAATGAGAAATATTATCGGTGTAGACCTCTTCGCACCCTGCTTCCAACAAGGAAGTTAAGATAATTGCATCTGCCATATGAATTCCTGTGCCATGAGATAAAAAAGCGGATTTATCGGCTATCTCCGGGGTAATCTGAATAACTGAAAGAATCTCTGTAATCATTTCTTTGGCTTTTTCAAAATTTAGTTTGATTATTTTTCTTAAACTAAGTTTACGGAGTTCATAAAGGGTAATTACGGAGATAACTCCTTGTCTGTTATCATTCTCTATTTCTTCCCATACCTCTCTGGTGTCCTGGTTTCCTGCCCAAAGTTTCAGAAAGAAACCGGTATCAAACCCGATCATATTCTCTTTCCCTGTGAATATTTTCTAATACTCCTTCTACATCCCTTACCCTGCCTATCTTGCTAAACCTGGTTGCTAAGTCCTTTTTTCTTTTTGTCTGATAGTAGTTTTGAATTATTTTAGAGACCTCTTTTGAGATAGAGCCCCCTTTAGCAACCGCCTCTGCTCTTATTTTTTCTGCCACTTTTTTCGGGCAGTAAAAGGTTAATGCTGGCATTATTTGCCTCCTGTTATTTTATAGTATACTATACTATATTCTTTCTGTCAAGTTATCGTAATAGATATTTGTATTTTGCAAATACGTCTACCTGTTTCCGGATATAATTTTCTGCTTCCTGGTTATTCATTTTTTCGGTCTCCTTTACCAGGGCAATGAATCTGCCCTGCCAGAGGGCGCGCAGAACATCAATTACATCTTCTCCTTCAAGGAATGCCTTGACGGAGTAATATACCGCTTTTACCCAGAGTTCAAGGGGCAGGGAAAAATTCTCTATATTCTCTTTGTCTATTTTCTCAAAGGTAGGTAATAAGTCCCCTAAGAATTCTGCTTCCTTTTTCCCCTGAATGAACTCCTGATATTTTGCCTTAAACTTGGTTAAAAGCATCTCCTTATCCACCGGAATTCGGCTCGGAGATTGGGCAGGAATTTCTCCAATCCGCTTAATTTCTCTCATCCCTTCCACCTTCTTAATCTGCTCCTGATAGTAGCCAATCAATTTAAAGATTGTCCCTACAACCTGATAAAACATCGGAACGAGCAATTTCTCCGGGTCATCATATTCCTTGGTTGATTCATGTTCTTTGATTCCCAACACGGACTCCGCTATTTTCATTTTTTCGCAACAGGCAACCGTGGTTAAAAAGATGTCAATGCCAAACTTTGCCGGGAAAAGTTTATGAGAAAGAACAATTTCGCGATAACGCGAGGAGAGTCCGTATTCCCCACCAATCGGCTGACGAATATTCACTCCATAGAGGGTTTTGGTCAAAGGGAAAGCAATCTGGTTGGTAATTACTCCGTCATACCTGTCTCTCAGATAAAATGGGAGAACAAGGTCGTTTCCCTCTAAAATCGGAAGAAGCAATTTTTTAATCCAGTCCGGTTTAATACTGGTTAAATCACCATCCACTAAAGCAATTGCCTCTGCATCCCTCTCCTTACTTAAGGCAAGGATAGTTTTCACTCCATTCCCTTTGCCTAATGAACCCCCCTGCTCTCTTACTATCTTCTCACTTCTCGACTCAGTCTTATCGGCAATTTTCCGGGTTCCATCCGTTGAGAACCCGTCGGAAACGATAATCAAGCCCTCCTTATCCGGAAAATAAGTCCTTAACCCCTCATCAACTATTTTCACGACACTCTCAATTGTCTTCGCACAATTCTTTGTGCTAATTCCTACCGCTATTCTCATTTTTTCTCCTCCTTTTCTACTACTGTCAAGCAAGCTTGACTACTACAACTACCGTCGAGCAAGCTCGACCACTACAATTTAACGCGTAACTTCATTTAAGATTTTTTTAGCAATCTCTTTTTTGGATAAAAGGGAAAAATCGGTTACCTCTCCTTTTTTATTAAGCAATTTAACTATCTTTTTTCTCTTCGCTTCACCAAAAAAGCCGGGACTACTAACAATTAAAAAATCAAGATTTTTCTCTCTCATTTTTTGCAGACCATTCTTGATAAAATTTTCGGTCTCCAGGGCAAAGCCAACAAAAAGTTGATTTTTTTTCTTTTTTTTGCCCGCCTCCTGAAGAATGTCGGGATTAGCAATAAGGGAAAGATTAAGCCATCTTTTGCTTTTAATTTTACTTTTTTTAATTTGGCTGACCCGATAATCTCCAACAGCAGCGGTCATAATCAGACAATCAACTTTGCTAATGTAACGGAAAATTTCTTCTTTTAACTCCGCTGCGGATTCAATGTAAATTAGTTTTACTCCTTTTAGTGGTTTTAAGAACGTGGGTCCACTAATCAGGGTAACCTCATATCCTTTTTTTCTTGCCAATTCCGCAAGAAGATAACCCATCTTTCCCGTAGAGTAATTAGTGATAAATCTGACGGGGTCAATCTTTTCTCTGGTCGGACCGGCGGTAATTAGAATTTTTTTCATTTTTTATCCTCTCGGATGGTATTTATGGTGAATTTCCTTTAATCTACTCCTCTCAATGTGGGTATAAATCTGCGTGGTGGAAATAGAACTATGTCCTAACAGTTCTTGCACCGCTCTCAAATTTGCTCCACCTTCCAAAAGATGAGTAGCAAATGAATGTCGCAGAGTGTGGGGCTTCGCCCCATACCTTTTTACGAGTTTCCACAAACTCTGTCGGGACAAACCGTTACCCAATCTGCTTAAAAAAAGAATATTTGTCGGTCTATCCTTCCGCACAAACTTAGCCCGCCAATATTTAAGATAGATGGAAAGAGCGATTTTTGCGTTGTTTCCTACCGGCACTATTCTTTCTTTTCTCCCTTTTCCCATTATCCTGACGTAGTTCTGCTTTAAATGAAGGTTGGAGATTTTTAGATTTATAATTTCTGATGCACGCATCCCGGTGGCATAGAGCAACTCTAAAATTGCTAAATTTCGGCTGATAAATCCGTCGCGCTTTTGCTTATTAAGAAAGGTAAATAATTTCTCTATCTCTTCCTTGCTTAATACATCAGGCAATTTTCTCCAGAGTTTAGGAGAACTTATATCGGAGAGGGAGTCAGAGGAAATAAAACCTTCGGCAAGCAAGAATCTGCAAAAACCTTTTATTGCCGCTAAATTTCTCGAAATGGAGGAAGAGGAAAGTCCTTTGTTTTTTAAATCCTCCAAATAAGGGATAAGATTTTCCGGCGAAATTTTCTTCCAGGAAATATTTCTTGCATCAAGGAATTTTTTGTATTTTTCCAAATCGTAATTATAGGAGGCAATAGTATTTGGCGAAAACCCCCTTTCTATTTTAAGGTAATCAAGAAATTCCCTAATTTTATCCTCCATCTATCTATAGGGTCAAATCTTGACATTTGACAATTTTACTACGGGACAGTCCCGAATCTACCACTCGCTTCCCTCGTCGGTAATTGCTGGGACAGTCCCCAAGAACCACAGTCATTTTGTCAAATGTCAAGATTTGACCCCTTTATTATTTTTTTAAATTCTTTTTCATCGATAATCTTTATCCCCAGAATCTTTGCTTTTTGTAATTTTGAACCGGGCTCCTTTCCTGCAAGAATGAAACTTGTTTTCGGTGAAACCGAGGAGATAACTTTTCCTCCAAGGTTTTTAATTAAGCGGCTAATTTCGCTTCTTGTCCAATTTTCCAATGTTCCCGTGAGGACAATTCTTTTTCCGGAAAATATTCTTTCTTTGTTTTTAACTTTTAATCTTAAAACGTTAATTGCCTTTACCCCCGCTTGCTCCAATTTTTTCAGGACGACAGATGTTTCCTTATCTATAAAAAAATTAAAGATACTTTTCGCCATAGTTGGTCCAATCTCTGGAATAGAGGAAAGAGTTTCCAAATCGCTATTTTTTAACTCCAGAATGGACTGAAATTCCTCAGATAAAATCTCGGCACTATGAATTCCGATATGCCTGATACCGAGAGCAAAGAGAAAATTAGGCACAGGTCTTTCCTTGCTTTTTTCAATCGCCTCTAAAAGATTCTGACTTGATTTCTCTCCCATCCTTTCCAGGTGAATCAAGTCCGTAAGTTTCAAAAAGTAAAGGTCACCATAATCTTCTACTAATTTCTTCTGCTCCAGGAGGTTCACCAGTGCCTCTCCTAACCCCTCAATATCCATTGCCTCCCGGCTGGCGAAATGTTCGATTCTTTCGCTGACCTGAGCCGGACAGCGAACGTTCTCACACCGAACCGCTACCTCATCAGGACTCCGGTAAATTTTACCGCTGCAGACAGGGCATTTCTCAGGCATTTTGAAAATTGTCTCTTTTCCGGTTCTTACTTCTTTCACTACTTTTAAGACCTTGGGGATAATATCGCCACCTTTCTCGATGAAGACCTTATCCCCAATCCTGGCGTCCAATCTTTTAATTTCATCCTCATTATGTAAGGTAGCCCTGGAGATGGTGGAACCGGCAAGTCCCACTGGTTCCAGGATGGCTACTGGAGTTAATACCCCTGTGCGGCCAACCTGAAGAATAATGTTCTTCAACCTTGTCGTTGCCTGCTCGGCAGGAAATTTATAAGCAGCAAGCCAGCGCGGACTTTTTGTTGTTACCCCCAATTTTTCCTGAGCGGTGAGAGAATTTACCTTAATTACCATCCCATCGGTATCATAAGGTAATCTATCTTTTTTTTTCTGAAACTTCTGGCAATAATTAATCACCTCTTTGATATTGGCAAATAATTCAATATAAGGATTAATTGGAAAACCAAGTTTCTGCAAAAGTTGGAGAACAGAATAATGCTCTTCAGGTCCTTCTCTTAAATAACCAGCATAAACAAAAAGATTTAAGGGTCTTCGGGCAACCAAAGCAGGGTCAAGCAGTTTCAAAGAACCGGCAGCAGCATTGCGGGGATTGACAAAAAGGGGCAACCCTTCTTTTTTCCTGCGCTGATTGAGAAGTTCAAACTCCTTTTTCTTAAAGTAAACCTCCCCTCTCACCTCTATCGTTGATGAAAAAGGAATGGAAAGAGGCAGGTTTCTGATTGTTCTGAGATTTGCGGTAATTTCATCACCCTGATTGCCATCCCCACGGCTTACACCCTGGATAAAATAACCATTCTCGTAAATCAGAGAAACCGCCACTCCGTCAATTTTTGGCTCTACTACGTATTCGGTTTTTTCCGTAAGAAGTTTTGTTACCCGCCTGTCAAAATCAAGCAGTTCCTGGGAAGAATAGGTATTATCAATGGAAAGCATCGGAAATTTATGTTTTACCGTTTTAAATTCCTTTAATGGCTCCCCGCCTACTCTCTGCGTTGGGGAATCCGCCGTTTTATATTGAGGGTGTTCTTTTTCCAACGCAATCAATTCTTTTAAAAGAGTATCATATTCATAATCACTGATTTCCGGATTATCCTCAAGATAATATTTACGATTGTGATGATTGATGAGTTTTACCAACCTTCTTATCTCTTTTTCTGAGTCCATTGTCTTTTGGTTCTTTACACACCAAGGCGAGGAAAGTTTCTGTAGCGTGCCTTGTGAATCTGTGAGCGGGCACGGTGTCCGCCGTTGTTCATTGGCGGACGAGCGAGGGTGCCAGTGCGATGAATAAAGAGCACTTTTTGGCACGCCCGCCGAGTCGGTGAGGCGGGCCGGGCGGAATGAGAGTGTAGATTTCCTCGCCGGGGAAATCAAACGTGCCGATGAAGGATAACTTCCTTGCATCCTACTTTCCTAAAGCGAGACGTTTTGCTAAAAATTGAGGCAGTCCGGTACGAATAATCTTCTCCTGTGCCTTTTTTACATCATAAAAGCATCTTTTAATCCCAAAAATTTCTTTCTCGGTATCATAGATTGCAAAACTGGCTGCTGGGTTTCTATCTCTTGGCTGTCCCACACTACCGACGTTAACCAGATACTTTTTTCCATTTTCAAATTTCACTTCCGTCTCTGGCAAAATTTCAACTTTTCTTTCTTCGGGGTTATAAACGTAAATTCCTGGAATATGAGAATGACCAAAAAAACAGATTTTCTTCTTCAATAACTGAAAGTTCATTTGCAAATCTCTTAAACTAAAAACATAATTAAACTTTTCCGGTTCCTCCAAACTGCTGTGAACAAGAATAAAATTTTCCTTCTCCTGGGTAAGCGGTAAAGAGTTCAAGTATTTTTTTTGAGAAACCGAAACCTGCGCTACCGTCCAGACAATTGATTTTTTGGCATATTTATTAAAGGAGTCAATTATTTCAGGATGGAAAAAAGCCCATTCGTGGTTGCCTACAACAGCAATGGGATTTAACGACTTTACTAATTCCACACAGGGAGAAGGGTCTGCTCCATAATCAATAATGTCTCCCAGGCAAAGATATTGGTCAATGGAACTTTTTTTCAAAATTGTTAGTACTTCACTCAAGGCATCTATATTACTGTGAATATCGGAGACAATTCCATATCGCATTTTCTCAGAATTTTATTCTGAAATCAGAATATTCCCCTTTATATTGCTCTTCAGTTTTTTTAATTTCCTCAATACCGTCTTTAAAAGAACCTTCCTTTAATCCCTTCAAAAACTCTTCAATTGAGATATCATTCCCTTCCACAACTACTTCAACTCTGCCATCCCTTAAATTCTTAACAAAACCGTAGAGATTTGTTCCCTTCACCAATCTCTGCACATACCAGCGAAATCCCACCCCCTGCACATAACCATAGATAAAAAGATGAGTTCTTTTCATTCCTCTACAAAAGTTCTCCAGGGATGCTGATTTCGGCGACGGTTATTTTACCGGAATATTTTGGACCATCATTGAGAAATAAACCCTTCTTGGGCAGAGCAAAAGTAACCGTTTCTGTGGCAATTATAGCGGTCTCGGCAACACCGGTATCCGCATCCAATCCCGAAGGAATATCCAGAGAGAGCACGGTTTTTTTAAAACCATTAAGGAATTCAATGATTTCCCGATAAGGGCTCCTTACCTTCCCGGTTAATCCGATGCCAAAGATAGCATCCAAAAAAAGAGTGCTTTTCTCGATCTCCCGGCGAAAGTTTAACAAAGAGTCCAGATCAGGAATTGCTCTGAGAGGCAATTTCATCCTTTCCAGAATTCGCAGATTTTTCTTTGTTGTCGCAGAGAGTATTCTTTCTCTTTCGCCCAGAAGGTAACAGGTTATTTCACAGCCGTTATTTGTCAGGTGCCTGGCGGCTACCATTCCATCGCCGCCATTATTTCCTTTGCCGGCAAAAAGAGAGACCTTTTTAGTTTTTTGCTTTTTCAACATTTTTAATGCTACATCAGCTGTACATCTACCCGCATTCTCCATCAGGATTATAGAAGGAATTTTATATTCTTCGATTGCGCACCGGTCAATTGCCGCCATCTCTTTTCTGGTTACCCTTTTCATTTTTTATACAAAAGGTGGAAGAGCTCCGAACCGGTTAAAGTAAGTCCTGTAACAATTAGTCCGGCGATGATGATTCCAACAACAACGGCTAAAACCGCATACCTGAATTTTATTTTAAATAAACTAGCGGCAACTATTCCTGTCCAGGCACCGGTCATAGGGAGGGGAACGGCGACAAAAAGAGCGAGACCGACTGCCTCATAACATTCTATAATCGCTGCTCTATTTTTTGTTCTTGCGATGAACCAGAGAGCAAATTTCCTGGTATAGCGAAAACGCCCCAACCAGTTAAGAAAAGATTGTATTCCGAAGAAAAGCGGAATTATTGGTAAGAAATTGCCTAAAAGAGAAAATGCAAAAACTTCCATTACCGGTAATTTTGCCACCAGAATTCCGTAGGGAATTGCTCCCCGCAGTTCTGAGATAGGGGCGGCAGCTAAAAGAATTATCTTTACTAAAGCGTCTATTTCCATCCGTGTTCCCCCCGCAGCGGCACAAAACGACAACCCCCGAAATTTCTTGTCATTAATTTTCCCATCTTTTTCTCGTAAAGAATAAGTTCCTGGGAGTAAAGATTGCCAAGAGGAATAATCAATCTTCCTGACTCATTTAATTGTTTAATCAAAGATTGCGGTAATTTTGGCGCTGCCGCCGTCACAATAATAGCGTCATAGAGAGAGAATTCCTCCCAGCCCTTTGTTCCATCCCCGACTTTAATCTTAATGTTGGTATAGCCCAATTCGTTCAGGGTTTCCTTTGCCCTTTGCGCCAGAGAAGTTATTCTCTCAACGGTATAAATTTCTTCTACAATTTCAGCGATGATTGCCGTCTGGTAGCCCGAGCCGGTTCCAATCTCTAAAACCTTTTCTTCCCCCTTTAACCCTAAAGTTTCGGTCATTAAAGCAACGATATAGGGTTGGCTGATTGTCTGCTCCTCACCGATAGGAAGAGGAAAATCATCATAGGAGTTATCTTTCTGTTCAAAAGGAACAAATTTTTCCCGGGGAACTTTACGAAAAGCATTCAAAACCAATGGTTCTTTAATGCCGCGGGGGATGAGTTGCTCCTCTACCATCCTTTTTCTTTCTTGACTAAAGTTTTTCATCTCCTCAAAAGAGTATTAAAAACAAGTTTAAAAAAGCGTAAGGTATCAAGAAAAGGATTTATTTTGCTTTGCTCATCCCGATAGACAGTTTCTATGGGAACGTTTATGATTTTGAACCCTTTTTTAGCAACCTTAATCAGGATTTCGGACTCTGTGTCAAAATGGGATGTAAATAATTTAAGCTCAGTCAATGCTTCCGTCCTGGTGAGACGAAAGCCGCATTGAGTATCCGGAATTCTTTGATGGGAAAAGAAAGAAACAACGGATGAGGTAAACCAATTGGTCAGGAATCTATCCAGAGGCATATTTTTGATATTTCTTCTGCGTAAGCCAACAATTATGCCAACGTTATCCGAACTTTTTTCAAATGCCTCAACAAATTTATGAACCTCTGAAGGCAGGTGCTGACCGTCACCATCCATCGTGATTACCGCCTGATACTTATTGCTGATGATATAATTAAATCCTGTCTTTAGGGCATCCCCCTTACCTCTTCTTTTCTGATGCTGTAAGACCACCGCTCCATTTTTCTGCGCTTTTTCTGCGGTAGAATCTGTGGAGCCATCACTCACTACAATTACCTGATTAACCTTATCCTGTAAATCCCGAACCAATTTCCCAATAGCCGCTTCCTCATTATAGGCAGGAATAAGTACCGCAATATTATTTTCCATTAGTCAATGAGAAAACCCACAAAATAATAACCTTTCCAGAAAATGGAAATTATTGCTCCCAACACAAGGTATGGTCCGTAGGGGATATAATCGGTTCTTTTTTTAATCTTCAGGGAAATTAGAATTAAACTGATAACAGCGCCAACAAGGGATGAAATGAAAATCGTTAAAAAAACGGATTTATAGCCCAAAAATGCTCCTATCATTGCCAGAAGTTTCACATCCCCCCCACCCATTGCCTCCTTCTTAAAGATTAGCCCCCCCAAATAACCGATGAGAAATAAAGAGCCCCCGCCCAGAAGAACCCCTAAAAATGATGTCTTAAGAGCGGCTAAAGGCCCGCAACCCTGACTCTGCAACCCAGGGTAAAGAAAGGACAAGAGCAAACCCAGCGCAATCCCGGGATAAACGATGCAATCCGGAATCAGGAAATTCTCAATGTCAATAAAAGAGAGAATAATCAGTGAGAGAATAAATATTAAATAGATGAGAAATTGCCAGGAAACTCCAAATCGCAAAAAAAGAAGTAGAGTGAGAACTCCGGTTAGAAGTTCCACGATAAAATAACGCGGAGAAATTTTCTCCCGGCAGAAGCGGCATTTCCCCCTTAAAAGAAGAAAACTGAGAAGAGGGATATTGTCATACCAGAGAATCCCCTGCTTACATTGGGGACAAAAGGAGCCGGGCCAAACGATTGATTTTCCTTTAGGAAGCCGATAAATACAGACATTGGCAAAACTCCCCAGGCAAATCCCAACAATAAAGGAAAAAATAGAAAAGATTATTGTCATTGAATTTTTAACTTTATAAATTATGTCATGCTGAATGTTAATGAAGCATCTCGTTGTTAAAAGACGAGATTCTTCGCTTCGCTCAGAATGACTTCGTCACTTTAAACTGTCTTTTTGCGGGGCGTAGGAGAGTTGAACTCCTGTTAGCGGATTGAAGGCCCGCTGTCTTAACCGCTGGACCAACGCCCCAAAAATAGAATATGGTTGGAATAGCGAGACTTGTCTCGCGCAGAGCAAGCTCTGCTACTCCAGACAAAATAGACAGTAGGCCGCGGGAGACTCGAACTCCCTACACCCGCCTTAAAAGGGCGGTGCTCTGCCTGATGAGCTAGCGGCCCGGATTTTTACGATAATGTTGTATTATACTACAAATTTGTTTCTCTTTCAAAGATGTCTTTTTCTAAACTTTCCCGGTGTTCATAATATCTTTTCTGCCAAAGACCTTTTTTAAAATACCAGATAAATAAAAGTGACTGAAAAACATCAGAAATGCTCATCCCCAACCAGATACCGTTCTGGTTCAAATGAAAATAAAGAGATAAAAGGTAGGCCAAAGGGATGCAAAAAAGCAGTTTTGCTATCCCGGTAATTATTGCGGGAGCGAAAGTATCACCAGCCCCGTTCATTGACCTGCCTAAAACTATGGAAACAGCTACGCAGGGAAAGGCGGCAAATGAGAATCTAAGAAAAATAACCCCAATATGAATCACCTCCGCTTGTTGGCTGAAAACGGAGATTAAAAATGGGGCAAAGAGGATAAATAGAAAGGACATGGGCAAAGCAATGGTTTGATATGCTTTTACTACTTCCCATCCTGAAACCCTTGCCCTTTCCGGAAAACCTGCTCCCATATTTTGTCCGACCATTATCGCCCCTGCACTGGCTAATCCGAAACCAGGCATCATCGCAAGCATTCTGAGTCGGGAGCCAATACCGTAAGCGGCTAAACTGGTTGCCCCAAAGGAGGCAACTAATCTAATCAGGAGAAGAAAGGATACCTGGCGCAAAAAAACTTGCAGAGAAGCAAAGATACCAATTTTGGCAATTTTCTTCATTAAAGGAAAATCCACTTTAAATATTCCCCGATGAAATTGAATTACCGATGGTCTGAAAAGAAGATGGTAAAAAAGAAAAAAAGTCCCTATCGCCCGGCTAAAAACGGTAGCTGCGGCTGAACCGGCAATTCCCATCCGCGGAAACGGACCAAAACCAAAGATAAGCATCGGGTCCAAAATAATGTTGATTATGTTGACTATTACCAGAATTTTTAAGGGAGTAATCGTATCTCCGGCCCCTCTTAAGGCCTGATTGAGACCAACAAATAGAAAAATAAATATGGAATAAAGAAAAGTAATTTTTAAGTAAATTGTTGCCAGAGAAAGAATTTCTCCTTCAGCGCCAAATAATTTCAAAAGAGGGGTTATACCAAAAAGACCAATAAAAAGAATAAAGATTGAACCGATAATTCCTAAAAGAAGCGTTTGGAAAGCGGTATTATCAGCATTTTCATAATCCTGTTTTCCGATAAAATGAGCAACAAGTGCGGTAGTCCCGGTAGCAATACCTATAATCAGCATCAATATTACCGCCATAACTGCTCCGGCAATGGAGAGAGCAGCGATAGCAATATGACCCAGCTTACTGATAAAGAAAAGGTCGACCAAAGAAAAGATATTCTGAAGGCCGGCCCCAGCCATCATCGGCAAAGCCAACTTCCAGATATTCTTGCGTAAGCCACCTTCAATAATTTGAGAATTTATCCTTCTTTCCCTCTTTATCATTTTATTAAAATTTTCTTATCTTATTGTATCAAATTTCAAAGTTGTAGTGGCAGAGTTTACTCTGCTTATTGTAGGGGCTTGATTTATCAAGCCCATTGTTTCTTTAGCATAACATAAAAAACGAAAAAGGAATAAATATTGACTGAACCTATCTAATGGATATAAAATAAGAAATGATTCAGAGAAACAAAGAAAATTTATTGTTCAAACTACTAAAATTGGAGGTGAGTAGAATGAAAAGAGGTATTAGAAGAATCGGCTTAACAGCATTATTGACTGCAGCAATAGGAGTTGGTAATTTGGGATTAACAGGGTGTGCTAAAAAACCAGAACTTGACATATCTCAGTATTTTGAAAAAAATAAACAGCAAATTGTTAAGATGCTGGGCGAACCATCTGGAACAGGCAGACCTTCCTTCAGCACAAGGGGGTATTTAGGATTTGTAGTAGAAGATCCCGATTGGATGTTTTGGCTTGAAGAAAAATTATCCCCACCGCTTACTTTACTGAGACTACATTTTTCTAAATCAGGACTTTGTAACCAAATAATAGGCACTGTCCAGGGATATGAAACTCCCGAGGAATTGTTGGAAGCTATTGGGTTTGGAAGTTTAGAGAAAAAAAGAACAATTTCAGACATATTGGGG
>SDBU01005952.1_pt1 | contig 14441 bp, 23 predicted proteins | sample 2277071 | NCBI WGS metagenome assembly SDBU01 (sample SAMN10397929, study PRJNA504765) | marine sediment metagenome | isolation source: marine sediment core GS08_GC12, 126 cmbsf | place: Arctic Ocean: Gakkel Ridge, Loki's castle | collected 2008
ACGGCCTCCTCGCTTCTTCCCCATCACAGACAACCCTTTTATAATGGCCCCATTCATTAAAGAAAGTTGATGATGATTCCAAATCTTTCGACCTCTCGGCGGTTTCATTTCTCCAAAGTCTTGAATTATTAATTCATTCTCAACAAATTGTTGGATTATCTTATCAAATCGTTCTTCTACAAGTCTATCTGTAGCCAAACCAAGAGACATCTCATAATGAGGTCTAGTAAGACTTAGAAGCAGTGGAATTTCTAATCCAATGACAGTTGATTTAGCACTACCGCGAGGGGCTGCCGTTGCATTTCTCGCATACTTACCTAAATCATAAATCAAATTAAAATGAAAATCTGGACTTTCTTGAAATCCATTTTTATAAAATAGCTTCTCAACCCCTCCTAAATATACCCGACGAAAAAAATTCCAAGCTTCAACAAGATGTTGAGGAGTATCTTGTCTGTGCAAGACGGCAAGTCTAGCATCTTTCTGCCCCGCCTCCGATAAATCTTCATAATCTTTAGGCAGGGGGTATAGATCATGTGCTTGTTTTTTTATGTAATGACCCACAAATGTCTCCAAGTTTTTCTGGTTACTATTTTAGAAATTGTCATTTTTTATTTCTACCAAAGCAGGAAGGGTACGAATACAATCAAAATAAGCTAATGTGATAGCTATTTCTGCTGTCCAAGCTATATTACCTTTATTCGTTGCCATTACCATTTTTAAACTTGGCCAAATTCCTTCTAAATAACCAGGAGTTTTAAGAATAGTCAAAACCATATTGGGGATTGAAGCTCGGTCTACGTAATCCCAACCCGTTGTCAAAGGGGTCACTAAAGGTTGAGAACACAACATTACCACGTGCATAGCAACTCCTGCTTCAGTAAATCCATTGTCAAGAATATATTTTTTCAATTCAGTGAGTTCAATCTCCTCCGCAGGATATGTTTTTTCAAATTCTTGAATTATAGTTAAAAGAGATTTTTTTGTTTCTTCCTTAATATCAATCTTCTTCTGCGGTGGTTGAGATTCCAGGGTAGAGGTCTTGATTGCAAGTTGGAAGCCGGGTTTGGATGCAGGGATTTTCTCTTGATTTGCTTCCTGTATCGCTTTCGTTATTTCCGGAGATATGATTGTTGTCGGAGGGAAGTCCTCCATCGGGTCTACATTGTTGTTCAGAAGCCGCTCCTCCGTGTCCCGGTTCAAGTCCTCCAAGTTTAGCATCTCCTTCTGAGTCGGCTCGTCCGGTATCTTCTCCGAGGGGGAATTGATCGAGGGTATCGGTTCCTTTGCTTGGGGAATTGTCTTTGGGTCTTTGGCTCTCTTTCCGATTGCATCCTCTATTGGATTCGGTTTGTGGTTCTGGTTTACAGTCATCTTTAGGTTCCTTAATAGTAGATTCTATTTGTTTTACAGGATTTAATATTCCTGATATACGTCGAGCAGAAAAAGTTGTTTGGCCCCCTTGAGCATTAGGAATTGTTTGAGATACGTTTGCAGTATATCCAGCAGTCTCAGCAGCTTCGTGTAATAATTTACGAAGTTGTATAAGAGCTTTCGCTTTAACAGCAAGATTAGCATTTTGACGAGCCATTGCAAGCCATTCTTTTATCTCAAAAGTGTAATTCCAGCCTAATTCTTTGAAGATACCAGTAAGTACCGAAGGATCATTAAAACTGGTTAGGGCAATTAATACATCTTCAGGATTAGGCTGATCAGTTTTTTCAATTTCATTATACATTGTTAATTCTCTGTTTTGCTATTTCAAAATACTTTTCGTCTTTTTCTATCCCGATGAAATTACGATTAAGGTTTTTACATGCAACTCCAGTTGTACCAGAACCCATTGTGAAATCCAAAACAGTCTCGCCCTCGTTAGTGTATGTCTTGATTAGATACTCCATTAAAGCTACTGGTTTTTGATTGGGATGGACTTGTAGCCTTTGCTTATCTGATGAAAATACCTGTACGCTGCGTGGGTATCTTTCGGTGGAATCATAATCCGTTAAACCATGCTCTCGATAGCAGTCAGTTTTAACGCAACCTTTTTTGTGTTCTGCAGAACTTACTTTTCGTTTATGCCCTTTTGTCTTTTGCGGATTATATGTTGGTAGTGTGTTATAAAATACAAGAATATCCTCGTGTGCTCGCATAGGCATTTTCTTTGCGTTCAAATAGCCAGATGCAGAAGTCTTTTCCCACACCCAACAATATTTGAACATCTTCATATTGGAAGCTATCACGGTGGTTGTAAATGACTGGCTGGCTGTCATAACGATAGCACCGTTGGGCTTGATGACCTTCTTTAACTGCTCCCACATAGGCTCTAAGGGTATGATTGAGTCCCATTTACAGGCTGTCGTGCCATAAGGAGGGTCTGCCATAACCATATCAATTGAACCAGCATTCAAGCCCTTCATTACTTCTAAGCAATCGCCTAATCTTAAATCGGTCATTTTTCTTCTTTAGATATAAATAATGAAAGTTGGTTTCTTTGCTTTTTTAGCTCTTGCAATTGTGTCAGCGGTTCCTTGGGATTTACCATCCCAGAAGGCAAGAACTATATCACAATTAGCAACTATCGTTCCGTTACGAAGGAATCCTGCCGCTTTTCCATATTTATCCCATTCTGGTTTGAATATTTGAGTATCATACCTATGTGCTCTTGCAAATTGTTCTCCTAATGAATCTGCTCCTCTAGCTCCACCGGATATAATAACAATATGGGAACAAGGAAGTTTCTGAGTAATATATAAAGCATATTTGCATAGTAATTCATAATCTTTAAATGTACGGCTACCTACGATTGCTAAACGCATGATTTTTTCTCCTTTGGTTTTTTTGATTCTACGTTAGAGGCAGAGATTAGTTTTTTTATCATACTAACATCTCGTCCCGATGCCGCCAACATTGCAGCGAGAGTTCGAGGGGAGTTTGCTTCTATAAGAATCTCATCTGTAACTTCAGTTAAGAAACCTTGTTTGCGGAGGGCAGCATTATTTTTACCTTTAGATGCTGGGAATAAAAAGCCTTTACTTCCTGGGCGAGTAAGAACATATAAGATGCGATTAAAAGTAGGCAGAGAGTAAAAGACTTTATCTCCGAAATATAATGGTTTGATTTTGAGAACTCTTAGGTATTTCAATGCAGTTTTACGAGGGATATTAAATTGTGTTTCAAGATGAGAGATCTCAACAACCTCGCCACCGGAAAAGTCTTTTGTGTCTGGAAGTTCAAAAGGCATTATGTGATCCCTCCGCAGAAGTCTTTTGTTTTTGGTAACCTTAAATTGGTCATTTTTGGTTCCTTTAAAAGGTTACGATTATTGATTATTTCTATAAACTACAGAATTTTCTATTTTCTTAAAAATTAAAAAGTAACTGTGAAATTTACGGGCGTGTTGTTGCATTCTCATGTTTGGACTCATAAGACGAGATTTAGCTAACAATACAAATAAATCTTTAGGGTAAAATCCAAGTTTAATCGCCACATTTATAATTTCAACATGTGAAAAATACTGTTTACCATTATCAATTGTATCTTGACATTTGAAAACAAGAATACCGTCAAATTTGAGAATACGATAGAATTCTTCTAATGCTTTATAATACATATTCCAAAGTTCAGTTTGAATATTGCGATAGTATCCAAAGCGTTTAATTATTATGCCCGTTGCTTCTTTTTTCGGGATTGCTGCAACAAAAGGAGGGTCAAAAACAATGGATTTCAAACTTCTTGTTTCTATAGGAAGATTGGTACAATTGGCTTGTTGCACACCTTCAATTTGAGGTTTTAAGTCAAATTTTAGACGTGGTTCTTGGATATTTTTATAAAACACCCCCTTACTATAGGTAGGGTCTAAATCAAATCCATTGGGGCAGTAGAGTTGGAGGATCCAATTTAGAATTTCCTCCTGTGAATAGGATATTGATTTTATTATATTCATTTTTGTTCCTTTCTATTTATTCTATTATACCAAATCTGCGGGGGTAGTCAAGCTTTTTTTATCCCCATTGAGCGGCCATTGCATCTGCTATGCCCTGATATGTTATGCTTCTCAACTTACCTCTGTTCTTTGATGGGGCCATTTTGTGTATTCTTGCCTCGCGGCCATTAACAATATTAGATGGTTTTAGCAATGAAAGTCCTTTTATTCTTAGGCTTGTAGCTTTTGTTTCACCGTGTCCGTGTTGCCAAGGTTGTATATTTTGCCTTAAATACCCATCATCCTGAATTAAATCTTGAGCGTGACCACACATAATAGGGTTTTCAACTACAATCTTCTTGCAATTGGCATCGAGTATATCATTAAAGAACAAGACGCCTGCATACATTTTTCCCCACCTCTCGTAATTTTTCACTTTACCTTTCCCATCATTGTACAACCACCTGACACCAGAGTTGCAGAGATATGTGCAAACAGGGAAGGCAATTATCATATCCCATCCTCGGTTAAGCAGTGGAATACAATCGCCTTGTATATGAGGTCCGGGCCTTTCGGTAGGCAGTAGATCGCAGCTTACAGCATCGTGTCCTTTCTTAATAAAAGCGTCTCGGACGATGCCACTGAACTCACAAGCGATTAATATTTTCATTTGTAATCCTTTCAGATGAAATAAGAACTTAATTTCTTATTCCAATTAAAGCTATCTTTCGGACGATATTCTGTGGAGGCCATTCTAAGATTACACCTAATTGTTTCATGGTGGCGGTTACATTTACGCCCATAGCTTCAAGGCAATACGTTGTTTTCCAGTGACCTTGATCTTGGAGGTAGTATTCCATATCGTAGACAGCTTCTTTTAGCATCTTGTTGGCTGTACCCTGCCAGTATAAACAGCAGTCAACTTGGCGTTGAGACCATTTAGGATGGCGTCTTTTCATCCTGCGTCGATGAGCAGCAAAATCGAATTCAATCCAAACTATCCAAAAGCCTTGGGAGATATTAAACCAATCCTCTATGCGGGGGCATTTCGGAGGGCAGAAATCACGTTTTCCGTAGTTGGGGCATCCTCGCAGGTGATTGGGATAAGGTCGAGTACATAGATCGCGTACAGAATAATCAATTACAATGTTTTTAATGTATACTTGCATTTATAATCCTTTCAGGTGTTATAAGTGGTATAATCGGAAGGCTACACCGCCACAGTGCCTTTTGGTATATTTTGGCTATGTGCCTTAGAACTCTAAAAAGCCAGATTTTGGTAAGCCACACCGCCACTGTTTGGCGGTCTAGGTACAAAAACCCTGTTTTTGAGCCACTGCTCCAGAAATATTTACGGACCAGGGGGAGACTGGAATTGGCAGTGTGGCATAGAACTATAAATAAACCACACCGCCAATAGTACTCTCCCTGGGGTCCGTAATGGTTTAGAATTGTATTAGTTATAATGGTTATGACGACAACCTCCATTCCCATTTGATAACTTTCATGCAGCCTTTGTTTCGGATAGGTATGCTAAGTATTCCCATAGTCTTTTTTACTCGTTCTAATGTACGTTTTGAATAGCCGAGTTCTTCGCCTTCTTCATAGATGAGTTTGGAGTCTACTGGGCCTTCTGAGAGGAAGGATTCGAGCCATTCACCGGCGTCAGTTTGTTTTTTGGGGCGACCGGGGGAGGTTCTCTTTTGAGGGGCAAGGAGTTCCTGAGCTGTTATTGTGACAGGTTCCTTTTCAAAGCAACAAGCTGGCTGAGCGGATTCTCGATCGTTTGAGGTTTTGATAAGGATGCTCATAAGATGATAAGCGAGACCGGTGTGTTGTGGGGCAAGATTGCCTTTTAACCAGACGAAGTAGCGACGTTCGAAGTCGTCAGGATCGGCGGCTACGAGCCATACCATACGAGCAGCGTTTTGTTGGCCTACGGAGCCAAGAACACGGAAGTCTGCGGATAAGTCTTGGTTTTTGTTAAGGTGAGTGATGCCGAGGACGGATATATTGTAGTCAACCGCGATTTCAGATAGGGGGCGAAGGAAACTTCTGACTTCGGTGTTGGAGTTGGAATCAGCTTTGCCCATGTAGGCGGTGTACGGGTCGATTATGACGAGTTTAGGATTAGGGGTTTTGTCTAAGACGGAGAGAAGCATATCAAGATCGCCTGTTTTGGAGAGGTTATCAATACCGGTAATACCTGAGGTTCCATCTGGTAGGGTTTGTTTAACACCTTTGAGGATGCAAATGCGGCTTATGTCGGCTTCCATAGCTATTAGACGGGGGACTATTATGTTACCAGGGGTGTCCTCAGCGGAGAGGATGATTACGTCGCCAGGTTTCCGGGATGAGGTAGTTTCATCAATGAAGGGGCGTCCGGTGGTGATTTGAGCCGCCATGTAGAGGGATAAGGTGGATTTGCTGGCTCCACCTATGCCTACAAGAAGGGAGAGCATTTTGTAGGGGATGCGGTTAGGCCAAAGCCAATCGATGTGTTCGATTTTAACTTTATCACCCCAAACAAAATCAGGCTCTTTTTTTACATTACTCATAGTTGTTTCATAAAATCAACAATTTCTTTAAGACCAGTTGTAGTAATTGAAATATCAATAGGTTGATTATACACGTAACACATACATTGGGAACTATAATAAATTTCTCCAAAATCGGTTCCATTAGGAGCATTAATAAGCCAATGGGTTAGGCTCATTTGAGTAAAGTAAGTATATTTATATTCTGTTTTTATAATTTTGCTTTCTTGAAAAAATGTATGGGGCCGAGAATGCGGTCAACAACTCAGCCCCCAAAGACTGAAAGGTGTGCCAGTCGATGTTTCTGAATTTGAGAATATAATTGCCTGACCGCATATTCATATCTTTATTATACTAAGTTAGGGTTGTTTGTCAAGGGATTTTTATTTTAAGCGGTAAATTTTTGTAATGCAGCCTATTGGAATTACAGTACAATCCCGGTCGGTGTCTTTGCCTATTTGAATTGTGGAACTTAGCCGGAGGACTTTTTTATCTTGGTTGAGGAAATAACCAAGCGATCTGCATTTACAAACGGGGAATTCATTTGCAGCTTTTTCATTAAGCCAACCAGGTTCGGATTGAATATCATTCCAATAAACTTCGATTTTAGTATTTTTTTTAATGTTGGCTCCTTTCTTTACTACCTTTAGTATAGCATACTTTTGGAATACGGCAAGGGATTTTGAAAATATTATAAAAACCTTATTTTTAGTAGTAGAAGCCCCTTTGTAGAATGGACACTTGGTTATTAAGAGACTATGTAGGGGGACTTTCTAGGGACTGCGTGAATTTTGGCTGGGAATTTTTTTTGAATTTTAACGGGCGGGGTCTTTAATACAATATATCGGAAGACTCAAAGGGGCCGGTCGACTTGCAGGGCCGGGGGTTAGGTCCGATAAAATAAGACGGTTTATAGGACGGTAGGTGGTAGAGGTGGTGGGCATCACGTTAGGTCCGATAACTCCGCAGAGTATAACCGCGATGATCTGGCTGATTCTGTTATGATCGGAGTCACCAGGTCTTCTACAATCGATTTGTTTTGATAATCAATAGTAGAAGCCCACTTGTTTGGGGTGTTTTTGAGAGTTATAAACGTAGGTCCGATAAGGAGTTGCAATTTGGACACTTGGTTAATAAGAGTGTGTGTGGGGCAGGTATAAAGGAAAGGCCCCTGTATTGTGACTGAAAGGTTAGCAGCCTACAGGAGCCTTGTTGGATTTTATTTAGTTTACTGTTTTAATTCGCGGGCTATAACCAAACCCCCTACTTTCTACCCGTTAGAACGCATGATCTGGTGCGTTTGTCTCAAACATTGCATTATACGCCTTACATTTTACTATTGCGATGTATTCAATCTCTTTATTCAATAATTCACATTCCGGACAAATCTACTCATAACCACTTGCAATAATATCTACTGTTTCTATTTTACACTCCTCCAATAAAAAATTATCATTCTAACTATTAAATCTCCAACACTAATTCTTTCTTGCGACCACCACGTTGAAAGCATTGGCCAATGTAAACAAAACCTCTATCCCCTTTTGGATCAACTTTTCTTATACGCCGCATTTCTTTTCTGGCTGATTCTCTTGTATTTCCTGTCTTATCTGCATAGCCAGTCAATACAAGCCAATGTATTGCATGTTCTCGACTATATAGTTGAAGTGCATTTTCTATAACCTTTTGAAGGTCATCAATCGACCTTGATGGGGCACATATACCTCGTTTATGTAAAAATTCAGCAATAAACTTTGATCTTGATATTCCCCTTGCCATTTTATTTCCCTTAATAAAAGTAATAACCACACCCCTCATTTTCTACTGTTTAGAATCAACCTCATAGCTCCCCATCTTCATAACCAGCCATAAGTAAAGATACCATAAAACCAGTTACATATCCAATCCCATAAATCGGATAACAACATACCATACCAATAGTTTTTAATACTTTCTTAATCATAATCAATCTCCTAAAATGTTCTTTTGTAACCAATCAATAAGTATCTTAGCATTTTTCTGGTCAAAACTTATCACGGTATTATGCGGCAAATTGCCTAACACTGTTAATGTAGCTGGGATATTTTTGCCTCCATACGATAAACTGGACACTCTGTCATTAGTCAAATCTTTAACCTGCATAAACTTCAATTTACTCATAACCACACCCCTTTATTGTTCACATTCATTGTTACATCGGTTAAACCCGATACATTGCTGGCAGTCCCGTTTTCTACTCTGTCTAATCATGTAGGCGGCTGATATTGCTATAGCTGCCAGTATCGCTAAGTAAAAGCTTGCTACTATAATAATCTCGATCATACTTCACCTCCAATTCAATTAACATAAACAAATATAAGCTGCCATTGCCAACCATATGACCTCTTGAGCCAATCCCGATAATTCTGATATTTTGGTTAACATTTTATTACCTCCATATTTTACCAATTAAACTATCTTATTCGAAAAAGTCATCTTGACAAGCTTGGCACATCCTAGATATACGAAATTCTTTTAAACTCAAATCATCTTTAAAAGTAGTCGCATCAATCGGCTTTCCACACGTAGGACATTTACCCGCTTCAACCTGTTTAACATGTTCACCGAAGCCTGCTTGTTTCATAATGTCTTTATTCATAATAAAATCCCCCCTTCATAAAATATTTAAGTCGCCACCTCGATCCTAAGAGCGGAATGCCTACCTATCAATACTAAACTATCCCTTGTTTTACTATAGCATTCCACCATATAACCTTTTTTTACTTTCTTTTTCAATAATCACATAGTGGTCTATGTTTGTTTCTGTTGTATATTTGTAGGTCGTCCCCTTGCTATCTCCACCACCATAGTACACAGCAAACTTAAGGCCACCATGTGTATAAATCCGCTTCAGGAAAAAGTATCTGATTTTCTCTCCGCTCTTTGCCATGATTCTTATCTCCATACTAAAACTATATATCAATAAAAGTTTTACCTATGGTGGGATGAGACTTTACAGCTTTTTGGATCATAACCATTAGATTAGCATTGATAACATTCAAAGCCCTATCCGATACCCTGGTACAATTCCAACCTTTTCGGTTATCTCTTGCATACCTCAAAATAAAAGCCTTAACCTCTTTACTATTAATTAGATTTTGTAATCCCATTAGTATTTATCCTCACTTACTATAAATTCTCTTTCCAAATAACTAAAGTCATTAATCATTATATCGAAACAATCAGCACAAATTCCAACACCATAAACACCTACCCCATAAGCGGAATTGCAAAACTCACAAAGAACACCACTACCATCAAACTCAATCTTTTTTTCATACCGAATATTTTTATTCGCTGCATAAAATTTTTTAAACAAAGCAATTTGTTTTTCCATCTCTTTAATAATAATAAAAGCTTTTTTACTATGCGAATTATAATGCCCTATCCCCAAATTGAAACAACAAACATCCGTCTCAATACTACATATATCGGAATATGAACCAAAACCAATTTTCCAATATTCGCCCAATACTTGTCTAAACTCTTTACTATCTAAGTCATAAGTCACTACATCGGTTCCTTCTCGGTCAAATTCTACAATCCAGTTATAATCCTTCATCTTATGATATGCTACAGTAGTTACCCCTGATTCCTCAAGATCAGTTAACAACAAGTCGGCCCCTAATTCCTCCGATAAATTATATGCAATCATGCATCCTAATCTATCGTCAAAACCTTGACCGTAGATATACTTTACACTAGATTTCTTTATTTTTGGTTTTTGTACTGTATCAAGATGAGCAATAAACAAAACATTCGCACCTCTATCAATAAATATCCGGTGCATTTTCCTGTTAAAACCATCTAAAACAAAATTATTGTGTTTCAAAAAAAGTCCCTTGGCCGACTGCATCCAAGGTCTTAACTTTTCCACCGTCTTCAATTCTTTTAATTTCGCAGTTTTCGCACAAGCCATAACCGTTCACCTCTAAAAATAAATCTTTACAATTTACACAACTACAACAAACATCATCTACACAAGAATCACAATAAACATAATCCTCTACAACCTGATACTTCTCCACAAAAAGACTTCCACAATTTTCACAATTTACAGCATCATTCGCACAATTTTCGCACCAATTTTCGGCTATACCTTCAATACAAACTAGATCATCTACACTTATCAAGTCATTACATTTTCCACAGAAATAGAATAATTCAGTATAACAAGAATTACAATAAGCATTATCATTAAATTCTACATATATAGTTTCCTCCTCTTTAAAAATATTTTCACAATTGTAACAAGTACAAAGATTCTTCTCAATATACCCATCTGTGCTATCCAAAATCCCATCCGCACAACTATTTTGTCTATTGTGAAATAAAGAAATTTTACTATTAGCTAAACTATATTGAGTTAAGGTATCTTGATAGGGTAATTCACCATCTGTATAATTCAAATCACTAACCACAAAATCAGAATAACTATTAACAGAAAAGTCACCTATCCAGTCATAAATACGATCCGAATTTTTGTTTCGATAATACCATTTATTTTTCTTTGCAATGGCTTGCATCTTGTCTATTAAAAAATCACAAGTACTATATATTCGATCCATTAGATAAAAACCATTATCTAATTTTACAACTATAGCCCTTGCCGTATCCGAATCCTTAATCATTATAACTTGCTGGTATCTGTCTGGATTCTCTGCGTACATTCCAGTTTTTTGAGCATCATACCCTGACATGCAGGAACTGCCGCCAATACTGTTTTTATAATTTTCAATTATTTGTACCCCAGTATCAAGTCTATAGTTACAATCTGGATTTATCTCGTTATTAATAGTATCCGCGATCCTCCGCAAAGAAGTATCGTTCAAAAAACCGTTATTTAATCCTAATTTACGTGTTAAAAAACGCCCTGTTTTCATTTTCATACGAGCCTTGCCGGATACCTCATAAGCAATAAAACCATAAATATCATCTTCTGGTTTATCTGGTTGAAGTTTTGCAAGCTTTTCTTTTATAATGTAAGCCATAGATAGCCAGGCATTATATCCACGTTTCAATTTTACTTCTTTAGTGATTGTTGAAAGAACATAACAGTTAAAAGACATTTTAACACCTCCATTAGTATAAAAACCTCTTAAAAAAGTGAAAAACCTCTCTTTCACTAATTAAAGTATAGCCTATAAGCCAGCACAATGCAAGTAAAAAATTCTAATTATTAGAAAAAAAGTGACTTTTTATACAACCATCCACAAAACCCAGGATCCCACCCTGCGGAGGAATTCTCAAAACTATACATCCTACAATCGTCACAAAAAGACTATTCTACATAATCATTATTATAGTAAAAACCTATCAAATTCCATCTATAAACCAAATGGAAAGAGCCAGCAGTTGTCAGTCTACTGGCTCTTACAGAGAAAAAGTGTTTAGTTAAGATTTTATAAAATAGCATTCATAATCTACTTTATCACAAAAGCTATTTTTTTCTATTTTTGTTAAAGACTTATTGAGATCGCCGCCATAAGTAACTATCAGGGCTTTAAACTTCTTAAACTGTTCTTTAGTGACGTGTAAGACCTTGTTCCAATACACACCGCCGCCAGTTCCGCCTAAGATATCTCCATTCATTTGGCCGAATAAAAAGACAGCATTTGCTTTAAGTCCTATTTTAATCATTTCTCCACCTCCTAAATTTTAAGACCTGCACAAACTATTAATATTGTAATAGCTGCGATTGTTAACATCTTAAAATAATTCATTCTTATCATACTTAAAGTATACTCCATAGACTACTCTAATGCAAATAAAAAATTCTTAAAATAAAAACTTTTTTTTATTTGACATTTACCATCAAAAATGGTAAAATATTCCTGAGGTACTCCGTCCATATATCTGAAAAGTTATCGGACGTGATGATTATCAGATAGTCCGATAAGCCTTTATAGTTATCGGACTACGCCAACCGCTTCTGATTATCGGATGATACTATGTACACCCCCTTCAGACTGCGTGAATTTCAACTCGTCCTCCGCAGATAGGTTTTAATTACCACTATTCTCCTTTTTCGCACATTGCAAGCATTTATGCTTCAGTTTAAATTTGTCAAATAAATAACTATTTACAGACTGAACTATCCAGTCAGACCTGCCACAAACCACCACCTCTTCTACAAAGTGGCCTCCAATTTTACAATGAATTTTACGTTCCCTACTCATCGCTAAACCTTTCATTAATTTGAATGAGTTCTATGCCCGGCGAGTTTTGCAATATGGACATGCTCGACAACTACGCCATCTGGCCACACATCTAGGGCTACTAAACCAAATTGTACCTTCCTGGAGCATTGTCTGGCCCCAAACTTCGTTCCGTAAGCCTGTAGAGCCGGTATGGTAATCCCAATACAATCCTCTATTTTAAGTATACAAAATCGATGCGAATGAGCACGAATAAGCACGTCAGCTTTTGGCTGTTCACCTAATCCAGCCCATTCTCGATGATCCCTAATCTGTTGAAATAACCCAGTAGCAGGGTTATCACAAGTACCCTGCTTATGCTTCAAGTCAAACATACAACCATTGACTTCTTCCCATTCATGTGCTCCAATCTTACATTTGAAATGCTGGGCAATATCCATTTCAAAATCTTCACCTTGTCCTGTATGATAAGGCGTACCATACACCATCACCACATCCTTAACCTCTGCAACTTCAAGAGCTTCTATAGCCATCTGTACTTGAACTTTTCGATCAACTTGGATAAGGTCTGTCCCTCCGCATCTATGAGCTGTACCATCAATTCCATCGCCAAGATAAAATAGCTTATCAATTGGTTTCAGCATATTCACTTTATCAACATACCAATCCCAACATTCTTTTTGGAGATTAGCCCATTTATTCAATTTACGATGCTCCTCTTTTTTAGGATTAGGAGTAAACTTAGTCTGATATGTTGGAGGTGTCAACCCTACATTACTACCACAATGACCGTCCCCCCACAACAATATCCGCACAGGCCTCTTTTGTGCCAACCTACCAACAGCATGAACACTACACTGAATTCTCTGAGCTATAATTTTGTGCGGTATTCCTAACCGCAATCCGCAACATATCTGATGAACGGTCTCTTTACTTAGCATAATTACTCCTTAGTTAATCGTTCATATGTTTTTAGAAAATTAATCTCTGCTCTTAGGGGACACCACCATTGTATATATTCTTTTACGGTGGTACTTAAATCTACACTCCAATTGAAATCAGGAGGCATCACAGGCATCAAATCCCGAATTTCCGTAGCCGTCATTATAATATCTGCCCTCTTAACCTCCGCAGAGGAGTTCAAAACAACTCCTAATGCTTCTCCAATTACTTTTTGAATTTTATCCTCAAATTCTCTAACTGGAAAAATATATTTCTTTACACTTGCAGGGACAAGATGAGGAACTTCTACTTGAAGGAGTTTTTTCAAAGGGCTTGCTAAGTCACTGATGTAAGTCTCAGCGGCATCGTGGAGTAGTTTTTGTAGAGGATCCCCAGGCAAATCTGAATTATCGGCCATTAATACACAATGTTGAGCTACTGTGTAGAAAAATTTAGTATGACCTGTATATCTACATTGATTGGCTAATGAATGTGCAATATCTTCTATGCACACCATCTCCGGTTTAGGATTTAGTAAATCAAATATCTTCCCGGTATAAGTTATAATTTCAGCATTCATTTTGTTCTCTCCATAAATAATAAACTATCATCGAAAACCAAATAGTGTGAGCAATTGAGGTGAAAATTCCCCCGCCGAAACTCCACCATTGACAAAGTTGAGGGTAATAATACAGATTCCAATAGCTCCATGCAGTAAAATAAACCGCCGCCAAAAAACTCACCCCTCGTATTTTCTTATCCTGATACATCTTAATACAATGCAGCAGAATAAAAAAACCACTACAAAATTCAAACAATCCATTTACATTATCTTGCCACATT
>SDBU01005954.1_pt1 | contig 14439 bp, 13 predicted proteins | sample 2277071 | NCBI WGS metagenome assembly SDBU01 (sample SAMN10397929, study PRJNA504765) | marine sediment metagenome | isolation source: marine sediment core GS08_GC12, 126 cmbsf | place: Arctic Ocean: Gakkel Ridge, Loki's castle | collected 2008
TGGCTGCAGCCCGGGCACAGAGAAACTGACCCTTAAGATTCACGTTCAGGGTATTATCCCAATCCTCATCTGTCAGTTCAAGGAAAGGCTTAAAGCTTATAATCCCGGCATTATTTACCAGTATATCCACTTTGCCAAATTCGGCCACTGTTCTTCTCACCATGTCTTCTACTTCAGCCCTGGAAGTTACATTGCATTTTAGTGCCAGCCCTTTTCTGCCAAGGCCTTCAATTTCAGTAACTACTTTCTGGCAGTCCTCCTGGCTGATGTCGCTTACGACGACATTAGCCCCCTCTTTAGCCAGAGCTAAGGCTATGACACGCCCTATGCCTCTTCTAGCTCCAGTCACAATGGCTGTCTTGTTGTCCAGCTTCATTTTATATACCTCCCTTATTCTATCCTTTCAAACTCACTCTTAGCGGCTCCGCAAACAGGACATACCCAATCGTCTGGTATCTCTTCAAAGGGTGTCCCCGGTTTAATACCGCCGTCGGGGTCTCCCAGTTCCGGGTCATAGATATAGCCGCAAACAGTACACTTGTATTTTGCCATTTTGGGTGCCTCCTTTTTCTCCGCAATATAGCTGGGAGCTGTCTTGGGAGTGGTGCCCCGCTTGACCTGGTGATAATAAGCATAGGTCATTGGCTCGCCTTCTTTAAGGACATCGACTCCCACAAGCTCTCCTATAAAAATAGTATGAGTGCCCACATCTACCTCTTGAATCACCCTGGCTTCCAGGTAAGCCAGGGTGTTGTCGGTAACTACGGGAGCCTGGGTCTCACCTGTTTTATAATTAATGCTCTTAAACTTATCTATATCCCTGCCTGACTTGAAGCCAAAGTGACCGATGAAGGAGAGGGGGGTATCCCGGGACAACACAGAAGCAATAAATACTCTGCTCTCTTTAATAAACTCGTGGGTCAAGTTGCTTTTGTTGATACTTACGGCCAGAGTCGGCGGCTCAGAGGTTATCTGAAACACGGTGTTGGCGATTTGCCCATTGACCCTGTCTCCCTTTCTTGAGCAGACGACATATAGACCATAACCTAGCTTGTAAAGAGCCTTCAGATTCATTTCAAACCTCCTTAATTAAAGATGACATCTAGTTTGTAAATTTAACCACCATCCAGAGAAGGATGCTCTTTTTTGACAAACCATCCTGCCGGGTCTTTGAGATACTCATAGTAATCAAGGAGAATTAAGTGGTGTTCTCTCTCTTCGCCGGCCAGGGTCTCGTAAAAGTCTCTCTCGGCATTATAGGTAGCACTTCCCCCCTGACCTTTATAGAAGTCATAGGTCTTATTTTCCATATCCATGGCTGTTTGTACAGCATCCAGCTCAGTAGAAAGGACCTTAATATTAGAGCCCATCTCTTCGGTTGTCCTGGCGAATATGGTTCTTAGCCTTTTGCCACCATCAGGCTGAAAATCAGTCGTGGGCCAGGCACTCTTATTTCGTATAGTCTCATATATCTCCTCAAACTTCTGCCGGTGAGTGTCCTCTTCAGCGGCTAGCGACTCCAGCAGCCTCTTACCCAACTCATTACTACTTTTCTGGCTGGCTTTCAGATAGTATTCCTTGCCATCAATTTCCATCCGGATAGCAATTTGAAGCGCTTCCAAGGTCTTATCCTGTTCAGTTACCATTACTAACTCCCTCCTTTGAAGGGCGACTCTCTTTAAATGAAGCGTAACGAATAATAGACCTGAGTTTTCTCCTTGTCAATACTTTTTCAGCCGTTTTTAAGAAGCTAATAGTAAGTCACCCCTAATTCCGATAGTTATCTCCTTTAGCGGTTCCTGAGAGGGCTAGATTGGCTAGTTCTCCCCCCGTAACTCCCGCCACCTCTCCTCCCCCAGGCATTGACGGGCGGAAGCACACCAATCAATGCAGGAGGGTATCTTCTCGCGATAGACCATCTCACCGCACTTCTGGCACTTCACTTTGATTTCGTCGGAAAAGATTTCAACCTCGGCGCCACAGCCGGGGCATTTGTAGAGCGACACCCGCAGATTCCTGAAATCCTGGCCGGGACATTTGCCGGTCATTCACATCACCCCCTCTACGGCAAGATTATTTATCTACCTCACCCCCTTTATCCTCCTCTCCTTCAAAGGAGAGGAGGAAGAATATTATAAGGGAGGCGAAGCCTCCCTTTGACCATCCTTATTCGGGTTAACTGGGGGTGAGGGAAGGGGGTTAGGGGGATAAGTTACTAGATAACTTTATAATACAACTTATTGGCATCACTGACTATGATTTAAATCATATAGAGGGGAAATATCAGTGACTGTTGACCGGCGGGGGATAAACTGAGGTAGTCTGGCAATACTATACCTATTTATTTCACAACCCCGGTAAAAGCTATTCACATAATGTCTTCTTCGCTGGCTTCCACGGCACGCTGTAGCTTGGCATTGAGCATCGGTGGCAGACCTTCAATGTACACCCTGAGGAAGCCTATGACTATAGTAGCTGTAGCCTCGTCTCGGGTTAGTCCTCGTGCCATCAGATACTCCACTTCTTCCTCGGCAATCTTGCCCACAGCCGCCTCACGGGAGAGGTCACTGCCAGCCAGTGTTCCCCTTAGCTCTGGTATGGCATGAATTACCCCTTTCCCCTTCAGGATTAGCCCGCGGCACTCCAAATGCCCTTTTACCTCAGGGGCATCACCTTCTATGTAGCCCCGAGCCACAATGTTACCTCCAGTGGTAATGACGCGCGATATTACCTCCGTCCTAGCCCCCTCGGCACTAAGGAAGACCCTGGAGCCAACATCCATCATTGAGCCGGGGGTAGCAACCAGAATACTATTGAACATGGCGGTAGCATTCTTGCCGATGCACCTGGCAGTAGGACAGGTCTGCAGGGAGCGAACCGGCTTCATAATCACATAGTTGCTCAGGTAGAGCCCGTCTTCCTCAATGATAACCCCGGTGCGGGGGCGGACGGCTACCTCCGCATTCCAGGTGTGTATCATGGTGAAGGTAACCTTAGCCCCTTTCTTTATGTAGAACTCAGAGACACCCAGGTGCAGCCCCGGTTCCTCTCTGAAGGCAGTGGTACATCCGGTAATAATGTGGAGTTCGGAGCCCTCTTCGGCAATGATAATATTGTGCACCCGCTGGGCTAGCCGTGCCTTTGATAAATAAAGACAGGACTGAACAGGGTAAACAGTTTTCACACCGGGCAGGGCTCTGATGAAATAACCGTCATACTGGCCCAGCTCTACATTGGCAGTGTACTTATCGCTATCCACGGCTACTGCCTGCCACCAGTAGTCCGACAGCCAGTCATACTTTGCCATGGCCTGGCTTATTGCCATTACCTCTACACCCTCTTGCCTGACCGAACTGTGGACCGGCGTGTTATCCATCTGGATATAGGTCCCCGACCTCTGGCTCGGGTCATCCAGCATAACCCCTACTCCCAGCATCCGCTCTTTGTCCTTAGATGGAAGCTGTGACGGGTCGGCCTGGTATGGTTGTTCCTCGGCGGAACTAACATAACCACCTAAATCTATATCCTCACCGAGAGCGGCAGGTTTACTTGCTGCCGCCTTAGCCTTATCTTTGGTATTGGAAGATTCTATCTCACTCATTTTGCCTTCTCCTCACCAAGCAACTGACACACTCGCCATAGCCCTTTTCCTTAACAGTCTTTAAGATTTCATGGGGGTCACCCTGGCAGCCTATCGTGCCATCACACATCACATAGCCAGTGCGGGCATTAACATAGTCCAGGATGTGACCGGTATGGGTTATGATAAGCCCCATACACCGGCGCAGCCGTATCGGGCACTCCTTTTCCAGCAGCTCATTGATGAGTTCACCTATCAGGACGATATTGACCAGGTCAACACCGGACTCAGGCTCATCCAGTAAGGTCAGCTCCGGTTTTTGCGCCATTAGCTGCATTAGCTCGGAGCGTTTTATTTCCCCCCCGGAAAACCCGTAGTTTACCTCTCTATCCATAAAATCGACCAGGTTAGCCCTCTGTGCCAGTTGACTGATACTCTCTTCATTTCCCCGCTCTCTGAGACAGGCGGCAACCATATCATGCGTTTTCACCCCCCGCACCACCGGTGGCCGCTGGAAGGACATGCCGATGCCCAAGCGGGCTCTCTCATCCAGAGATAACCCGGTTATGTCCTTGCCCTTGAAGACAATACTACCCCTGGTTACCCGATACCTGGGAAAACCCATTATTGCCATAAGGAGCGTGGTCTTGCCACTGCCGTTAGGACCAAAGAGAACATGTGTTTCGCCATCTCCAATACTCAAATTCACATCATGCAGGATTTCCTTATCCCCTATCGCTACGGCTAACTGCTTAATCTCCAGCATATACCTGATACCTCCTTCCCCGGTTACTAATTCAGCCTCCACCAAAAGGTAAGGTTATTATAGCAACTCTCGTTCCATAAAGTAAGGACTGAAAAATATCTATGTGGCAAATGAACTTGCAGCGGCACTGATTGTTTGCTACAGTTATTGAACCTGATAGAGGTCAAAGTGGAGGCAGTATGGAAAAGCAGCCTCAACTGCTGCAGTGGCTAGAGATAGACCTTGATGCCCTGACCCATAATGTCAAAGCCTTACGAGCTCACCTGAGAGCGGGCACCAGGTTTATGGCTGTCGTCAAGAAGAATGCCTATGGACACGGAGCCCTGGCAGTATCCCGCGCTGTGCTGGAAGCCGGGGCGGACTGCCTGGGGGTGCACTGCCTGGAGGAAGCACAAGAGCTACGGGAGGGTGGTATCCCAGCCCCGATATTGATTATGGGTCCGGTGTTACCGAGCCAGGCAGCGGTGATAATTAAACGGCGGTTGACTGCCACGGTGATTGATAAAGAGCTAGCCCGTGCTCTCGCCGATGCCGGTCAGAGGCTGAGCGCCGTAGCCGAGGTTCAGGTAAAAATTGACAGCGGTCTCAACCGCTTCGGGGTATCGCCCGGGGAGGCGCCGGAACTCATCAACTATCTCTTCACGCTACCCAACATCAAAGTAGCCAGCTTATACAGCCACTTTTCTTCTGCCGATGAGCCTGATGAAACACCAACCAGGCTCCAGCTGGAGCGCTTTCTTAAGCTGGCCAGACTCTTCCCACAGATTGAGCTGCTGCATGCCGCTAATAGTGCCGCTGCTTTACACTTCCCGGAAACACATCTGCATATGGTTCGGGTAGGCATCTCCCTTTACGGTTTCTACCCTTCGGCTACGGCTAGAAAAGCGGTGCCCTTAAAGCCAGTGCTGAGCCTCAAGACAAGGGTTGTCCGGGTTCACTCCATAAAAGCGGGGGAGGGGGTGAGTTATGGCTTGACCTGGACTGCCTCCAGAGACTCTACCGTGGCGCTGATACCCCTGGGGTATGGTTACGGTCTGCCCCGGTTACTCTCTAACTGCGGGGAGGTGCTTCTCAGAGGCAGGCGTGCCCCCATACGGGGTGTTGTCTGCATGGACCAGAGTATTGTCGATGTAACCGATATACCCAATGTAAGGGTGGGGGACGAGGTTACCATCATCGGCCGGCAGGGCAGTGAGGAGATAACCGCTGGCGAGATAGCCGAATTAGCCAGAACGATACACTACGAGGTAGTCACCAGGCTACCGGCAGCGCTTCCCAGGCTTTACCTACACAAAGAAGGTAACGAGCCGAGATGAACTCAACCGGTCTCTTTAATTCCCTGGGCACTTATTATAACGGCAGGTCGTAGATGCGCCAGGTCTTGTAGTGCTGTGCTCCCATAAACTCAGATGGGCGTAGAATCAGGTGGTTATCTTCCAATAGCATGGAGGTCTCACATTTGCGGTAGCCCCGCTTAATTGCGTATTCCTTAACCTCATTGATGAGGAGAGCATCAATACCCAGGCAACGGAAGCCGGGACAAACCCCGAAGAACATGAACCGGGTGTAAGGGATGTGTCGGCTCATCTGGAGTAGCCTAGCCACGCGCAGCATGTCTGCGTCAGCGTACCAACGCCAGCGCGGCCGTAGGGCACAATAAGGGTCAGGGAAAGCCCCCAGGACAGCGACTGGCTCACTCTTGACGAAAGCAAAGCGAATAAGTCCCGGATCCACAATCAGGCGTAGAGAATTTGCCAGGGCACCAGCCTCCTCGTCAGTAATGGGCAGGAACCCCCAGTTCTGGGCCCAGCTCTCGTTGTAAATTTTTACTATCAGGTGCACCTCAGCGAGCAATTCTTTGAGTATCAGTGGCCGCGTTTCGATATCCCGGCGGCGCCGTATTTGTTCTACCAGCCTTTTCAACCGAGGGGGAATGGGGGTTTGTATGTCCAGCGTGTAGGCATAGTAATCCTTAGCCTTGCAGAAACCATACCGTTCCAGAAATTCGCCGTAGTAAGGGGGATTGTGTGTCAACTCTACCGTTGGGGGGTATTGAAATCCGTCTATCAGGATGCCCTGACGTTCATGGGTAGCGTTGGAGTATTCCCCCGGGCCACGCAGGACTGTCATCCGGCGCTCCTTTACCCATTCCCTCGCTCGGTCAAGCAGAGCCTTAGCGACCCCGTAGTCTTCGATAACTTCCCAAAAACCGAAGAAGCCGATGCGAACGCCGTAGTAGTCGTTGAAGCGGTGATTGATGGCTGCCGAAACCCGCCCTACTGGCTGTTCCCCCTGCCAGGCCAGGAAGTGGGTAACCTCGGCGTGGCGATGGTAAGGATGCTCCCGGGTCAGCAAGCCGACCAGACCAAGCAGGTGATTGCCAAGCAGGTCGCCTCGCAGAGGCGATGTCCAGCAGGGGTCGCCTCGATAGAGACGCCAGGGTAAGTTGGCAAAGACTTTCAGACGGGAGTCCCCGAGGGGTATCTTTTCAATCTTCAATAGTGCTTGTGAAACAGCAGACCTCCATACAAGACGAGTTCCGCAAATTATAGCAGACAACGCCCACATCCTAAAGCATTTGGGAATAGCCCGAGTATCAATAGCCAATTTAGTCCCTTGACAAAGATACCCATCAAAACTAGGATTGGTTATCAGAGTATAGCTACTGAAATTTAGCCTGGAGAAGCAGAATTATGGCTCTTCTAGACCTGCTAAGACACAGAAAAAGTGTCAGGGATTTCACGGATAGACCTGTTGAGCGAGAAAAGATAATGATGTGTCTTGAGGCGGCAAGGCTAGCCCCCTCCGCCTGCAATTCACAACCGTGGAAGTTTATCATCGTGGATGATAGGCAGTTAAAGAATAGGCTATGCCAGGCTGCTTTCAGCGGCATCTATTTAATCAATTCTTTCTGTAAAAAAGCACCGGTTATCGTTGTTGTCATCTCCGAAAAGTCCAAGTTTTCAGCCAGAATCGGCGGAATGTTCCGAGGCACAAAATACTACCTGATAGATATCGGGATAGCCTGTGAGCATTTTATACTCCAGGCTGAGGACTTGGGCCTCGGGACTTGCTGGATAGGTTGGTTTAACGAACGAGCAGTAAAATCAATATTAAATATCCCGCAGCATAAAAAGATAGATATCCTGATAGCGTTAGGCTATTACGACAGGGAAAAACTAGGTTCAGAACATGGCAGGGAGCCAATGGATAAAATTGCCTCCTTTAATTCTTATTGAGTTGTGTCAAGATTATCCACCCCACCCCCTTTAAGCTTTTATTAAGAGAGGCTCTGCCTCTCTTTGATTCTCCTTTTGTACCCCCCAAGGAGAGGGGGAGATATTAAAAAAGAGGGGCTAAAGCCCCTGTTAGAGTGCCATTGTCTTCTAAATAAAATGGAGGACACTTAATTAAGTGTCCTCCATTGACCCATCCAATCTTTCTCGCGCCCCGCTCACTTGCGATATTCATCGCATGAGGCATTTCTTTTAAAGCTAGCCTCTAACTCACTCTCTTGAGCCGAGCCCGAGTTCTGCCTGCCCTACCCCCCATGGTAGGGCAAACGACTGTCCACTTGCCAAACTCCGTAAAGTCCGTGAAGCCTCATACCACACCTCCCAAAACTATATTTGGCCCTGTACCAAGGCTCCTAATACCAGTTAACCATAGTTAGTCCCAATTGTCAAGTTTTTGGTCTGGCTCCACTAGGGGAAATATTAAAAAGAGGGGCTAAAGCCCCTGTTGGACTAGCTGAATATCAAGGACTATCTACACCCTAGAGCTTGCAAAAATTTGTCCTCGTCAATCTCAAAAAGTTCAAGCACTTCTTTAATGTTAGCCACACATTCCTCGTAGGTCTCACCCTGAGCCTGTGCTTCTGGAATCAGAGGACAGCTAGCTATATAGAATCCGTCGGGTGCCTTCCTGATAAAAATGGTATATTGCATCTCTATCTCTCCCACTTTAAAATCCCCCTTCTTCGAGGCATAGCTCCAAGACCTCTTTAAGGTTGTTATGAAGCTCGTCCAGTGAGGCTCCCTGGGTATGTGCTCCCGGGACGCCAGGGATAGTTCCCACATAAAGCTTGGCCTCAGGGTCCCATTCAATATAAGCCGTAAAGGTCTTCATTTGTTTTACTCCTTTGAACTGGCGCTATATCTCAGGCTTATTGACCCTATTATAGCACCTTTCCCTCTTACGAAATAAGGATTTTTTATCAACCCCATCCCCTTTATCCCCTTCCCCTTAACAAGGGGAAGGGGAAATATTAAATAAGAGAGGCTTCGCCTCTCTTTGGCTCTCCCTTTGTACCCCCCAAGGAGAGGGGGAAGGATATTAAAAAGAGGGGCGCAGCCCCTCTTAAACTGCCCCTGAAAAATGAACTTGGCTCCCCGAGCAGGGGAAAATCCGAACTTTTTTACAACTACAGTTTAGTTTCGGATTCCCCAGAAGGCGCAGATGTACATTCATTAGCATAACTTGTCCGTCTAACTCTTTCCCACAAAAGTGTTAGTCTGCTGGTACTAAACCTCAACTCTGAATAAATCATATAGAATGCACAGAGGACTATCGATAAGACACCTACAACGGTAGCAGCTATTATGACTACAGGGGAGGGGTCCCTTTCACTTATGCCATAATATAGCATTAAAGCGAGGCAAATGACTCCCAACGCTATCTGAGAAAGTACCATGGCTTGATATACGCTGATGTAGCCCTGGCGGGCAAAAGAGGTAGGATAGGGAAACTTGCTGGCCATAGTTTCAAATCTTAAGAAATCGGCTTCCGTCTCTAAGAAAACCTTGATGTAACTGTTCAGCCTATCGTTAGCATTGCGGAGAGAAATGATGATCAGGGCACAAGGGATCAGTATCATTAAAGGCACTAGGTAGGTCAACGAACTTACCTGGCTTGGAGCAGACCACACGTATCCTAATACAGCCACGGTTGCTGTGACAGAGAGCAAAAACATGTTAGTCTGTTTTCCGTAATTATGAACGACTTCCTGCCTAAGAGTGGTATATTCAGCAATTAGCTCTTCGGTGGCTGTCTCTGAATTCCTTCGGCTATGTTTGCTTTTGATACTCATGAGCATGACTCCCGACTATCTTTTTTAAACACTAAAAGAAGGACTAAACAAGGGCGCACCACCACTAAGAAGCGCTTACCCCCTCCCCAATCAGCATTCTACCTACATTATATCACCCCATCCTCCTCAGCACCTCTTTATTAAATATCCTATTTATCCTATCAGGGAAAACTCAAAACTTTTACAGGCAGGCTCTTGAGTTTTTGCCCAACCACTTCTACAATCAAAAAAGATTCGCAATCTGATAATGTTATTTCTTCCTTCTTCCCATCTCTTATTGCTGTAAAGACAACCACATGTGGTCCCCACGAGTCATTAGTATCGATTCTTGAACCCACCAGATTCTTTTCTAACTGGGGAGACTTGTAAGGTTTCTTAAAATCGATATATTGTAGTGTTTTATAAGGATGGAAACGGAGTACTTCACCCCCATTTTTATTCATAGAAATGAAAGCAGTTTTCACAGTCGCAGGTCCCCTTGTATTGGCAACGCAGATTGTTATATACACGTCTTTCCAAAGTCTCCAAAAAGTATCATCGGCACTTCCCATTCCTCCTGCTTCTTCAAATTCAACTTTGGCTTCTACGTTAACTTTTGGTCTATATCTAATGTATTTGAAGTACGTAAAAATTGCGACGGCTAGCGCTGCTATTCCCGATAAAAATCCCCAAACCCAATCCATTTTAGGAGCACCTCCCTAAGTATTATTCATAATGCATTATATCACCTCACCCTCCTCAGCACCTCTTCCAGCACCTCCCGCCACTCCCTACCCAATCGTTTGGGGTTCAGTCTGAGCTGGGTGATGCCTACCTTTATGCCCTCTTTCAGGATAGGCTCAAGCTGCTGCTTATCAAACCGCATACCCTCAAAGCGCCGAATTATAATCTGTCCTTCCCCGGTGGAGATGGACTCAATGCCAGCGTTAGCCGCCAGAGCCTTTATTCGCACAGCATAAAGGAGGTTTTTTACCTCTTGGGGTAAAGTGCCAAACCGGTCGCTAAACTCCTGAGCCAGAGCCGCTACCTGCTCCGCCCTATCCACCTTCGCCAGACCCTGATACAGGCTGAGCCTGGTGTTGAGGTCGGCGACATATTCTTCAGGGATATAGGCGGGCAGGGGCAGGTCTATCGTCGGTAGGGGGAGACGCGATGGCTTTACCTTTTCCTTAGCTATGCCGGCTTGCTTGGCTTTCTGCTCCTCCACCGCCTCAGCCAGCAGCCGACAGTAGAGGTTAAAGCCAACGGCGCTGATATGCCCGCTCTGCCTTGTCCCGAGCAGGGTGCCGGCCCCCCTGATTTCCAGGTCTTTCATGGCAATACCAAAACCGGCGCCCAGCTCGGTGGCTTCAAAGATAGTCCTCAGGCGCTTCTCAGCGGTATAAGTCAGCTGCTTTTCCCGGTCATAGAGAAAGTAGGCATAGGCCAGGTTGGCGCCGCGACCTACCCGCCCCCGCAGCTGATACAGCTGGGTCAAGCCAAACTTATCGGCTTTATTCACAATCAGGGTGTTAACATTGGGCATATCCAGCCCTGATTCAATAATGGTGGTGCACACCAGCACATCGCTCTTACCCATAGTAAAGTCAGCCATCACCGCTTCCAGCTCTGCCTCCGGCATCTGACCGTGAGCAACAGCTATTCTAGCCTCCGGCACCAGCGACTGGAGCTTACTGGCGATGAAGGCGATGTTTTTTACCCGATTGTGAACGAAAAAGACCTGACCATTTCTTTCCAGCTCCCGGAGTATCGCTTCCCTGATGAGGTGGTCATCGTATTCGGCAACATAGGTCTTGATGGGCAGCCGTTCCTCGGGTGGGGTTTCCATAGTGCTCATATCCCTCACCCCCACCAGTGACATATGGAGGGTGCGGGGGATGGGGGTAGCGCTGAGGGTGAGAACATCCGCCTCCTGCCTCATTTTTTTCAGGTGTTCCTTGTGGGCGACACCAAAGCGCTGCTCCTCGTCAATAATGAGCAGCCCCAAATCCTTGAATACTACATCCTTTTGCAATAGCCGATGGGTGCCGATGCAGATATCCACACCGCCGCTAGCCAGTCCGTCAAGGACAGCCTGCTGCTCCTTTGGTGTCTGGAAGCGGCTCAATACCTCAATTCTTAGCGGAAAGGCACCCATCCTCTGGCTGAAGGTAGCCAAGTGCTGCTGAGCCAGCACGGTAGTCGGCACCAGCACTGCCACCTGCTTGCCATCCATCACTGCCTTGAAGGCGGCTCGGATAGCGACCTCGGTCTTACCGTAGCCCACATCACCACAGACCAGCCGGTCCATTGGTCTGGCTTTAGCCATATCCTCTTTTACCTGCTGCTGAACCTCCATCTGGTCAGGGGTCTCAACATAGGGAAAGGAAGCCTCAAGCTCCTGCTGCCATACTGTATCCGGGGAAAAGGCAAAGCCGGGGACGACCTCCCGGGCAGCATAGAGAGCCAGCAGCTCCTGGGCAATGTCTGCCACCGACTGCTTAACCCTTTGCTTGATTCGCCTCCATTCCTGGGTGCCCAGCCGGCTCAACACCGGCGGATGACCACCGGCTCCGATGTAGCGGTTGACACGGTCTATCTGGTCAGTAGGGACATAGAGCTTGTCGCCAGCAGCGTATTGCAGCACCAGGTATTCCTTTTCGGTATTATCGGTGCTCATCGTGATAACGCCGGCAAATCGGGCAATGCCATGCTCAATATGCACCACATAGCTGCCGGGAGTTATGTCAATAAAGAGCTTGTGGCGGGGCACCGGCTGTTTCTTGGTTAGCCGCTGCTGCTTGATAAAACCAAAGATTTCGGTATCAGTGAACAGGTGGGTCTGGCTATTCATCACCCAGCCCTCAGCGAGCAAGCCCTGAACCAGGGTTAGCGAGCCAGGGGGAGGTGTCTGTCTGATTTCAGTGAGGGGTGGGGCAATAATATCTGCTTCGTCAAGCAGCTCGGATAATCGACTTGCCTGGTGGCTGACAATGATGAGGCGGTGTTTCCTGCCCAGGAGCTGCTTTGCCTTTTTGATGAAAACCGGTAGCTGTCCCGCATAGCTGGGGGCGGGGGTGAAGTCCAACCGGCGTGGCGGCTCACTATCAACAATGCCCCAGGCAGTAAGCATCAGGCACTGCCTTCCCTTCATTGCTGGCTCCAGCTCCTCCCAGGTGAAATGGGGTTTGGGGAAACTGCGGGGCAACTCTCCCCGTGCCAGCTTCTCGGCACGCAACTCGTCAGCCTGGGCAGCCAGGTCTTCCATACTATGCCTGATGTTCCCTGGTTCATCCAGTATCAGCAGGGCATCCGGGGGCAGGTAGCTCAGGATGCTGTCCCGGTTAAACAGCGGAGCATAAAACTGCATGTCAGCCGGTCTCTGCTTATTAAGAAGCATAGCCAGTTCCTCCCGGAACTGCCGGCTTGCCTCGGTATTACAACCGGTCAGGTCAATATTGAGAACCGACTCCAGCTCCGCTTTGTTGCTTAACCGGGGTGTTAGCAGCTCTGCGGCGGGACCAACAGCTATGGATGTTATTGCTCTCAGCGAGCGCTGGGTTGCCGGGTCAAAGAGGCGGATGCTATCAATGGTGTTACCCCAGAACTCAAGCCTGGCCGGTAGCTCACTGGTGGCAGGATAAATATCAATGATGCCACCACGATGGCTGATAGTGCCCGGCACCTCTACTATATTTTCTAACTGGTAACCCATCGCCTGCCACTGGCTCAGCAGGTGGAATGGGGCAACCTCCATCTCCAACCTTATAGTATGACCGGCAGCGGTAAAATCACCATACGGGGCGGTCTTCTGCATCAAGGCCGGGGCGGAGGTAACAATCAGGGGAGCATTTTGGTCTCTATCTACATGAGCTAAAGCCGAGAGCGCCTGGAGCCTTTCCATCTCGGTGGAATTGTCCGAAGCAATACGGTCATAGTACCGCGTGTCAAGCTCAGGGAACAGCTTTACCTGGCTGGAATCACACCAGGCCAGGAGTTGCTCATAGAGCTTCCTGCCGTTTTCTGGTTGGGCAGTAATTATGAGCATAGGTAGGTTCAGGCTTTGGCATAGAGCCGCGATAAGATAGGGCTTGGCAGCATCAAGCACGGCCACTCTGCTGGTGCCGTTTTGCTGCCTTAGCTCTGCTATGAGCTGGCAATAGGCCGGCATCTCCTCAATGAGATGCCACAGTTGCGTTAGCTTTAACCGCATTTTCTTCCCCAAACACCTCTAGGGCTAGCCGAAACGGACTAGCCCCCCGATAAATTTTAGCATAGCCCTGATAGGGTAACAACTTAGCTTGTTGCGAAATGGAAAATCATGGTAAAATAAAGACAGATAGTAAAAACTAGCAGGGAGGAGATTATGGGCATACTATCTGGGGGACAGATGAAGGGATTGGTGGAAAGGGGGGAATTATGCATTAGGCCATTTAATGCGGAACAGGTTCAACCTGCTTCATATGACCTAAGACTCGGTAGTAAAATCCTTGCTAGTCCAGTTAGCCCAGAAAAACTTGGCAGACTAGTCATCCTGAATAAGGAACAACCAAAGTATGATATTCAGTCTGGACAAATGGTAGGGGTTCTTTCGCTTGAGTGGCTTGAATTTTCACTAGGACTCTGCGGGAGATTTGGTATTCGTTCTTCATTTGCCAGGCTTGGAATCAACGCTTTTGGAGGCCTGCAGCTTGACCCAGGGTTTAGGGGCCGATTAACTATGAACCTCCTGAATGTCGGCCCAGAACCAATAGCTGTTAACCTAAATGACCTCATATTTACTGTAGAGTTCCAACGGCTAGATGAGGCTGCTGAGGCTCCATATTCTGGCCCCTATCAGGATCAAGATGATTTTCCTGAAGACCAGTATAATTTTATTATGTCGGCACACACCACAAGTTTGGCTGAAATTCCTACCCTCAGAACGGAAGTTGCACGCCTTAGCAACGTGATAGAGGAACTTGAAGAAAGCTTACCTGACCCTGATGAAGGACTTGAATTAAGGCCAGAGATTAAGGACAGACT
>SDBU01005955.1_pt1 | contig 14435 bp, 13 predicted proteins | sample 2277071 | NCBI WGS metagenome assembly SDBU01 (sample SAMN10397929, study PRJNA504765) | marine sediment metagenome | isolation source: marine sediment core GS08_GC12, 126 cmbsf | place: Arctic Ocean: Gakkel Ridge, Loki's castle | collected 2008
GCAAATGGCTGACTTCCTTGATTGAAGGGATAGCGCTTAATGTACCCGCCGGCCTGGGCGAGCCGGTCTTTGATACTCTGGAGGGGGAGTTGGCTAAAGCCCTCTTTGCCATCCCGGCGGTCAAGGGAGTCGAATTCGGTTCAGGATTTGAGGTCGCCAGGAAAAAGGGCTCGGAAAACAACGACCCGTTTATCATCAGGGATGACAGGATAGTAACCGTAACCAACAATGCTGGAGGGATACTCGGCGGAATAACCAGTGGGATGCCGGTGGTGGTCAGGGTAGCGTTTAAGCCGACACCCTCTATCTTCAAGCCACAGCAGACAGTAAACCTGAAAACGATGGAAAACGCCACGCTGAGTATCAGGGGAAGGCATGACACCTGTATCGTTCCCCGGGCGGTGGTGGTGGTGGAAGCGATGATGGCAGTAACCCTTTGTGACCTGGCCCTGAGGGCAGGACTAATGCCGAGGGTGATGAAATGAACCTTGATGATTTAAGAAAGAAAATAGACGAGACTGACGCCAGTATCGTCAAGCTCATCGGCGAAAGACTGAAAATTGCCGAAGAAATAGGCAAGAGGAAACGGGAGCAGGGCGAACAGATTGAGGACGCAGAGCGGGAAAGGGTCGTCCTGAGTAATATCAGGGCTCTTGCCCAGAAGGAGGACTTGAGCCCGGAAGAGATAGAAAGCCTTTACCGGCAAATCGTGATGATGGCGAAGAGTCGGCAAGGCATAGCCGTCGCCTTTCAGGGTGAAGCCGGGGCCTACAGTGAAGAGGCGGCCTTTCGTTTCTTCGGGTCATCTATCCAGACCAGACCCTGTGAAAGCTTGGAGGATGTCTTCCAGGTCGTAGAGCAGGATGAGGCGCAGTATGCCGTGGTCCCGGTTGAGAATTCGCTTGAGGGAAGCATCAGTCGGGCGTATGACCTGCTCCTGGACTCGAGCCTTACCATCTACGGCGAAGTTGAGCTTCGGGTTGTCCATTGCCTGATTGCCAACCCCAAGACGCGACTGGACCTGATAAAAAGAGTGTATTCTCATCCTCAAGCTTTAGGGCAGTGCCGAAGTTTCCTGCGACATTTGAGCTACGAACTGGTTCCTACCCAGGATACAGCCGGGAGTGTCAGGATGCTCAAGGAGCAGGGCACAACCGATGGCGCGGCCATCGCCAGCGCCAGAGCAGCCGAAATCTACGAGATGAAAATCCTCGCCCGGGAGATAGAGGATAATCCGAACAATTTCACCAGATTCTTTGTGCTGTCCCGGCAAGACTCTCCACCATCGGGGAACGACAAAACCTCTGTCGTTTTCTCGGTGAGGCATAAACCGGGGTCATTATACCAGGCCCTCAAGGAGTTCGCGGCGCGAAATATCAATCTCACCAAAATCGAGTCTCGTCCCACCCGACAGAAGCCGTGGGAATACAACTTTTACCTGGACTTTCAGGGTCATCGGGAAGATAAGGCGGCTCAAGAAGTTCTGGAAAAGCTGGCGGAAACTACCATCTTTGTCAAGGTTCTGGGCTCATACCCTAAAGCAAAGTGAAAGGAACGATGAGGCAACAGACAAAGGTAGCCATACTTGGCGGTTCGGGCAAGATGGGGCAGTGGTTTGCCAGATTCTTGTTGCAAGAGGGCAATGAGGTAAGAATCACCGGCAGAGACCAGGGAAAGCTGCGGGAAGCCGGGAGAGAGCTGGGAGTCGCAGTTGCCACCAATGCGGAAGCGGTCAAGTGGGCGGACGTGGTCGTGGTATCGGTATCTATTGACAGCGTTGAGGCGGTGATAAAAGAGATTTCCCCCTACACCCACCCCGACCAGATAATGATTGACATTACCTCTATCAAGGAACTCCCGGTTGAAGCAATGCACCGGCACATAAAATCGGGATTAGTGCTGGGGGTACATCCAATGTTCGGGCCCAGCGCCGAGGGTATCCAGGGCCAGAATTTTGCCCTGACACCTACCAGTGAAGATGAGACAGCCCTTGCGGTCAAAGTCCGGGAATACCTGGAAGCCCGGGGGGCCAAGGTTACGGTGATGGCTCCCCATGAGCACGATGAAATGATGACGGTTGTCCTGGGACTGTCTCATTTTATCGGCCTCGTGGCTGCCGATACGCTGGCAAGTTGCCAGAACCTGGAACAGACGAAAGCAGTTAGCGGGACTACCTATCGACTGTTGCTGGCACTGGTGAAGTCGGTCGTTTCCGAGGCACCAGAGCTTTATGCTGCTCTGCAAATGAGTGTGCCCAACGTAACGGAAATCGAGAAGACGTTCGGAGCCAGAGTGAAGACCTGGGCCGATATGGTTGAAAAGAAGGACCGGCAGGCATTCATCGAGAGAATGAATGCTTTGAAGGAAAGACTGGATGACATTCTGCAGGATACAGAATGACCAAGAGGCCCTCTGCTGGTTCGATTACATCCTCCCCTGGATGTTAAACTTCCCCCGGGAATTTTTCTGAACTATGGCTCCTAAAACACCCTGGAACTCCCCAATTTTTGCAGCGTAAGGCTTTGACAAAGTTTCTGCCACAAGGTAAAATACAAGTGGTCGGAAAACCAGATTATTCACACCACCGACGGTAAGGAGAATCATAACAAATCCCGCCTGGCTACAGCTTTATGACGCAGGAAGAGTCAAATCCAGCGTAGTATGCCTAAAGCAGCCTGGCGGGATTAGAGTGTAGATTACCCGTCAAGAAGATAGAGCATCCTTACTTACACGGGGAGCGAAACATGTCAGAACAGAAGAAAGAGCTGAAAGAAAGAAAAGGGGTGTTCACCACTACGATTGATGGGACGGTGGTCAACCGGGTATATACGCCGGCTGACCTGGAAGAAATCAAGATGCAGGAACTTCCCCTTCCCGGGGAGTATCCTTTTACCCGGCATATCATGCCCACCGGTTACCGGGGCAGACTCTGGACGATGCGCCAGTACTCCGGATTTGCTACGGTAGAAGAGACGAACAAGCGCTACAAGTATCTCTACGAACAAGGGCAAACCGGTTTTAGCGTCGCTTTTCACCTCCCCACCCAGGAGGGATACGATTCCGACCATCCCTTGGCGACAGGTGAGGTGGGTAAATGCGGGGTGACCATAGACTCGCTTCAGGATATGGAGCGGCTCTGGGATGGCATCCCCCTGGCTGAGGTGAGTACCTCGATGACGATTAACGCCACCGCCGCCGTCATATTGGCCATGTACATTGCCGCTGCGGAAAAGCAGGGGGCTGACCAAAGTAAACTCAACGGTACCGTTCAGAACGATGTCCTCAAGGAGTATATCGCCAGGAACACCTATATTTATGGACCCGGTCCCTCGATGCGGCTGGTGACCGATATCTGCTCCTACTGCTCACAGAATATGTCACAGTGGAACTCGATAAGTATCAGTGGCTATCATATGCGGGAAGCGGGGTCTACTGCCGCCCAGGAAGTCGGTTTTACCCTGGCCAACGGAATTGCTTATGTCCAGGCGATGACTGATAAAGGGATGGAGGTGGATTCCTTCGCGCCCCGATTCTCCTTCTTCTTCGCCGCCTATACCAATGTCCTGGAGGAGGTAGCCAAGTTCAGGGCGGCACGTCGTTTGTGGGCCAAAATAATGAAGGAAAGGTTCGGGGCACAGAACCCCAGGTCGATAATGCTGAGATACCACGTGCAGACCGACGGCTTCACCCTGACCGCCCAACAGCCGTTCAATAATATTGTCAGGGTCACTCTACAAGCGCTGAGTGCCGTCCTCGGGGGCTGCCAGTCACTGCATACCAATTCCTTTGACGAGGCACTGGCTCTACCCAGTCAGCAGGCGGTAGAGGTTGCCCTGAGAACCCAACAGATTATTGCCGATGAGAGTGGGAGCGCCGATACGGTTGACCCGCTCGGTGGCTCATACTATATTGAATGGTTAACCAATGAAATAGAGAGCAAAGCCATGGCATATATCAATGAAATTGACAAAATCGGCGGCGCTCTGAAGGCAATTGAGGCAGGATACATCCAGAGAGAGATTGCCACCTCTGCCTATGATTACCAGCGAGCAGTGGATTCTGGCGAGCAGGTGGTAGTCGGTGTCAACAAGTACACCGCCAAGGACAAGGTTCTACCAGAATTGCTGGAGATTGGCACGGAGGTTGAGGAAAAGCAGAAGGCGAACCTAAAGAAATTGCGGCGGGAAAGAGATAACCAGAAGGTAGGACAGAACCTGGATGAGGTACGTAGAGTAGCCAGGAGCGATGAGAACATTATGCCGGTATTGATTGAGGCGGTTAAGACGTACGCCACCGTTGGCGAGATAAGCGATGCCCTGAGAGATGTTTTTGGTGAATACCGGGAGCCAAGTATCCTGTAATAAGGAGTGCCGGCAGTGAACGATAAAAAAATACGAGTCCTGATAGCTAAGCCCGGACTGGATGGACACGACCGTGGTCTCAAGGTGGTCGCCCGGAGTTTAAGAGACGCCGGGATGGAGGTTATCTATCTCGGGTTACGATTAACCCCGGAGCAGATAGCAGAGGCGGCGGTACAGGAAGATGTAGACGTGGTTGGCCTGGACTGCCTGTCCGGGGCCCACATGGCCTTGTTCCCTAAAATCGTTGAGTTGCTTAGAGAAAAGGGGAAAAAGGATGCCCTGATTATTGCCGGTGGCATCATACCCCAGAAGGATGTTGCCGCGCTTAAACAGGCCGGCATTGCCGAGGTGTTCGGTCCGGGAACGCCTCTTGATGACATCGTAAACTTCATTAAAACCGATTTGGGAGGAAGAGGTGAAAATAACTAAGGTTAACCACATCGGCATTGCCGTGAACGACATTGAAGAGGCAATGAAGCTATACACCGACATACTGGGTCTCAAGGTGACCAACATAGAAGTAGTGGCTGACCAGAACGCCAAAACCGCCATCATCCCGGTGGGTGAGACCAAAATCGAGCTAATTCAGTCGACTTCCCCGGAGGGAACCATTGCCAAGTTTATTGAAAGACGGGGTGAGGGCCTGCACCACATCGCCCTGGAGGTCGATGACATTCAAGATGCCCTGAAGACTATGAATGAGAAAGGCGTAGCCCTCATCGACCAGACCGCGAGGAAGGGTGTGGAGAATACCGATATCGCCTTTTTACACCCTAAGGCGACCAGGATATTAATGGAATTTGTCAAGCCTGGAGAATAATTATGGTGACCGAAGAAGATAAAAGAGCCAAGGATGCACTCTTAGCTGAACTGCAGGAGCGGCGGCAAAAGATTAAGGAGATGGGCGGGGAGAAAAACGTCCAGCGCCAGAAGGAACGGGGCAAGCTGACGGCGCGGGAACGAATTGACCAGCTGCTGGACGCAGGGACATTCCGGGAGATGGGAATGTTCGCGCAAAGCCGTAGCGACGCCGAAGTACCGTCAGATGCGGTAATCACCGGCTACGGAGAGATTGATGGCCGAAAGGTGTATATCTTCTCCCAGGACTTTACCAGCTCCGGTGGAACACTCTCCGAAATTCACGCCAGGAAGATTGCCAATCTGCTTGACAAGGCCATGACCAACGGCTGTCCCGTCATCGGGATAAATGATTCCGGCGGTGCCAGGATTCAGGACGGAGTAGATGCCCTGGCTGGTTACGGTCAGCTCTTCTACCGGAATACCCTGGCCTCCGGCGTGGTTCCCCAGATATGTGCTATCCTTGGCCCTTGTGCCGGAGGGGCGGTCTACTCCCCGGCGCTGATGGACTTCATCTTTATGGTCAAGGGCATCAGCTACGCGTTTATTACCGGGCCGAGAGTGGTCAAGGCGGTAATGGGACAGGATATTACCGAAGAGGAGCTTGGCGGCGCCATTGTGGCCCAGAAGAAGGCAGGGGTTGTTTCCCGCTCGGAAGAGAGCGAGACCGCATGTTTCCAGAGTATACGTGAGCTACTGAGCTACCTGCCATCAAGCAACCGGGAGAGACCCAAGAGGGTTGACTGGGGAGACAGTCCGGACAGGACCGATGCCGAGCTATTTGATATTATCCCCGCCAGCCCCAGGAAACCGTACGACATGCATAAGATAATTGAGCGAATCTTTGACCAGAGGCCAGACGGGAAGAATTATTTTGAGCTATTCCCGCTATTCGCCACCAATATCATCACCTGCTTTGCCCGCCTTGATGGCTGGTCGGTGGGGATTATCGCCCAGCAGCCGATGTCAAAGGCGGGAGCGCTGGATATTGACTCCTGTGATAAGGCCTCCCGGTTTATCCGGTTCTGTGATGCCTTTAATATCCCCATCTTTACCTTTGTTGATGTGCCGGGGTACATGCCTGGTACCGACCAGGAGTGGGGAGGGATAATCCGGCACGGCGCCAAGATGCTTTTCGCCTATTCCGAAGCGACCGTGCCCAAGATAACCATTACCATCAGGAAAGCCTACGGCGGCTCATATATCGGCATGTGCAGTAAAGAGTTAGGAGCCGACACAGTTTTTTGCTGGCCCGGCACGGAACTGGCGGTGATGGGGGCTGAGGGGGCGGCGACGATAATCTTCCGAAAAGAGATAGAGGCAGCCGAGGACAAAGAAAAGGTGCTGCAGGAGAAAGTAGAGGAGTACCGCAGAAAATTCGCTAACCCGTACCTTGCCGCCGAGCACCTGCATGTTGATGACGTAATTGACCCGGCAGAAACCAGGCCAAGGCTGATTAAAGCACTGGAAATATCCCTGAATAAGATAGAAGAGAGGCCGAAGAAGAAACACGGTATCATCCCAACATAGAAGACGAATGAAGCTTTTTGAGTACGAAGCGAAAAGGATACTAAAGGATTACGGGATACCGATTCCCCGGGGTGATACGGTTACTAATCCCGGCGAGGCTGAAGTGGCTGCCAGGGAAATCGGTAAGCCGATGGTATTAAAATCACAGATACTGGTAGCAGGCAGGGGTAAAGCTGGCGGTATCAAGGTTGCCGATGATACCAGCCAGGCAAAACAGATAGCCTCAGACCTTCTTGGCAGCACCATCAAGGGTTGTATCGTAGACAGCTTGCTGGTGGAAGAGAAGCTCGACATAGTGGGGCAGTTCTACGCTTCGGTAACAATCGACCGGCAGGCCAAAGCGTATATTGTGCTGGCTTCTACCAGTGGCGGGGTTGATATTGAGGAGGTGGCTCAGACTTCTCCCGATAAGATTGCGCGCCACTGGGTTGACCCGACTGATGGCTTTAGCCAGTCCGATGCTCTCGCAATACTCAACCGGTTCAGCCTGAATAAAGATGATGCCCGCAAATTTGCTGATATCGTTACTACTCTATACCAGGTGACTATGGACTATGATGCCGAACTGGTGGAGCTAAACCCCCTGGTTAAGACCTCCTCCGGCGAGTTTGTCGCCGCCGATTCCAGAATAATCATCGATGATAGCGCTATCTTCAGACACCCTGAATTTAAGGAGAGAAATCTGATGAGAGCCGATGATTCCCCCATGGAGGCTGGTGCCAGAAAGCAAGGAATAACTTACGTCGATTTGGATGGGGACATCGGTGTTATTGGCAACGGCGCTGGCCTGGTGATGGCCACGGTAGACCTGGTTCAAACTATGGGGGGTAAACCGGGAAACTTCCTGGATATTGGTGGTGGGGGAAACACCGAGATTACCAAAAAGGGAATCGCACTGGTGATGTCAAAACCGGAGATTAAAGCGGTCTTCGTCAATGCCCTTGGTGGCATAACCCGGTGTGATGTGGTTGCCGAGGCCGTAGTCCAGACGCTTAATGAGCCGGGCGTTAAGAAACCGGTGGTGGTCAGAATGATGGGGACCAACGAGGAGGAAGGAATCCGGATACTGCAGCAGGCCGGTATCAAGAGCTACCGGGATATGGATGAGGCCGTAGCCGAAGTGATAAGGGTACGGGGGAAATAACTTGAGAAGCATCATAGATAAAGATACCAGGGTGGTGGTTCAGGGTATCACCGGCGGTGAAGGCAGGTTCCACACCTCATTAATGGTTCAGTACGGAACGAAAGTAGTTGCCGGAGTCACCCCGGGTAAAGGGGGACAGGAAGTAGACAGTATCCCGGTCTATAACACTGTTCCCGAGGCGGTAAGTCATTGCGGGGCCAATACCTCTGTCCTATTTGTGCCCGCTGCTTTCGTGCGCAGCGCGGTGTTTGAAGCCATTGAGGCCGGCATAAAAACAATAGTGGTCATCACGGAAGGTATCCCTCAAAAGGACGCTATCCAGTTCATTGCCCACGCCGATAAAAACGACGTTATCATTGTTGGTCCCAACGGCCCCGGGGTAGTCGACCCCGGAATTAAGGTAAAAGTTGGCATCATGCCGGCTAATATGTTTGGTCCCGGCAGCATCGGTATCGCCTCCAGGAGCGGGACGCTGACCTACGAGATTGCCTGGTACATCACCCGGGCCGGGATGGGGCAGACCACTTGCCTTGGCTTGGGGGGTGATGCTATTGTTGGACTGGACTTCATTAAGGTCCTGGAGATGTTCAAGGGTGATGAAGGAACCGAGGCCGTCGTGCTAATCGGTGAAATTGGTGGCAACGCCGAAGAACTGGCAGCGCAGTATATCAGAGAAACCAACTATCCCAAACCGGTAGCCGCCTATATCGCCGGCAGGCTGGCTCCCCCGGGAAAACGCATGGGCCACGCCGGGGCAATAGTTATGGGAAGTGCCGGAACGGCAGAATCCAAGATAGAGGCTTTCACCAGTGCTGGGGTGCCGGTAGCGGAAAAACCCAGCGACATAGCACAACTGCTCACTAAGCAGATTAAGGGGTAGAAAACAAGAGATGGACGGAAAACAATTGATTCCCCCCGGTTTAACCTATCTTGCTGGTAATATTACTGCTAAGGACAATATATTGGGCGTATCCAAGGGAGAAGGGGCCAGGTGGGCTAAAGACCTTAGCCTCCCCAAAGAGATGGAAACGGTGCTGTTTGCCGGATGCGGATACCAGTATGCCAGCCAGCTGGAAGCGTTAATGTCGGTGGCACGAAAGATGGACAAGAGTGCCCTTGGCTCCGACCTGGCAATGAGCCTGGCTGGTTTTCAAAAGAAGCTGGGGATTGACGCTACCGGTATGGTGCGCAAGGTGTTGGCCAAGGGTGATGACTCAGCTGCCCAACCCCTAAAGGATGCGGTTAAGGTGCTGAATAATCTCGGAGTCAAGTTTGGCTATCTGGCTGATGATGAGCCATGCTGTGGTGGACTGCTTCACTACATGGGACTGGAGAAGGACTTTGCCGAGCACGCTCAGCAGGTATATGACCGACTAAAATCAATGGGGGTAAAACGAGTTATTGGCATTATTCCTTCCTGCACCTATACCCTGCGTAATCTAATCCCGGCCAATGTCAACGGGTTTGACTTGGAAGTCAAGCATTTCACTGAGGTGGTACTGGAGAATATTTCGTCCCGAGAGCTACGCTTTCCCCGGGAAGTTAAAGTTGCCTATCATGACCCCTGTCAACTGGCGCGTTTCCTGGAACTGGTGGATGAACCGCGCCAGATACTCAGGGCAATCAAGGGGATTGAGCTGGTGGATACTGAGTGGACCAGTGGAGAGTGGTCTACCTGTTGTGGTGGCGGGGGTGGTTTTGAGGCGGTTTTCCCGGAGCTAAGTGAGATTCTGGCCGTGAACCGGGTAAAAGAACTGCTTGACACTGGGGCCGAGATTATTGTTACCAATTGTCCTGGATGTATCATGCAACTCAAGAACGGTCTTAAGGAACTGAAAACCAGCGGTGTGGAAGTGCTTGACCTGGCGCAAATTGTGGCCCAAGCGATGGAGGTATAGGGAAGATGTCAGTTTTCAGCGACTATAAGAAGGAAATCATGGCAGCCGCCCATAATGACCGGATAAGACTTGCCTTGTCCCGGGCTATTGCCAGCTACCGGAAAAATACCAACGACGCCATTAAGAAGTTTCCCCACACCATTAAATTGGCAGAGGAAGTTACCGAAATAAAAGCCAAAGCCATGGGTGAGATGGAGAAACTGGCCCAGCAGGCCTGTGAAGCCATTGAGTCGAACAAGGGGAAGGGTTACATCGTCAAAACGGCCGAAGACGCCCTGAACATCGTCGGGGAGCTGGTGGGGACGGGCAAGCTAATCGTCAAGGGCAAGAGTATGACCGGCGAGGAGATTGGCCTGCGGGAGCACCTGGAAGAAATGGGGAACGAGGTTTACGAAACCGATTTAGGCGAGTTCATCATTCAAAAGCTCAATTCCCGACCAATGCACATCCTCTCGCCGGCAATTCATGTTCCCAAGGAGGATGTTGCCGAGCTTTTCTCCAAGATTACCGGGGAGCAACTCGAGCCAGATATTGCCAAGCTGGTGGCGACCGCCAGGAAGTTGCTACGGGAGAAGTATTTTGAGGCGGACATCGGTATGAGCGGCTCCAACGTGGTTGCCGCCGACACGGGTACAATATTCCTGATTGAGAATGAGGGAAATATTCGCCTGGCTACTGGTGCCCCACCGGTCCACATTGCCCTGATCGGTATGGAAAAATTGGTTCCCACCCTTACTGATGCCTATAAAGTTGCCGAGGTAACCTGGAGGTACGCCAATTATACTGTCCCCTCCTATGTCAGCATGGTCTCCGGTCCCAGCAAAACCGGTGATATCGAGAAGGTAACTACCTATGGTGCCCACGGTCCTAAGGAGTTCCATGTTATCTTTATGGATGACGGGAGGACTGAGCTAGCCAAGCACCCCATACTGCGCCAGGCACTTTACTGCCTGAGGTGTGGTGGGTGCCTCTACGAGTGCCCCGTCTATGCCGTAACCGCAGGACACTTTGGCGACAAGTACTTTACCAGTGTTGGTGCGGTCTGGGCGGCAACGATTAGCCATGATATGGAAAAAGCGGCCGCATTGGCTTATACCTGTCTAACCTGCGGCCGGTGCAAGGTAAGATGCCCGGTGCAGATTGACGGCCCGGCAATGTGTATTGAACTGAGAAAATTAGTAGCGGGGGACACTCAGCCAAGCCAACCTGACCAGGTGTTCGCCTAAGGAGGTGCGTCTTGTCAACCAGGATAACTAAAGAGGAGCTTCTGGCAAAAGCCCGCCAACCAGCGGAGGATGCCATGAAGCTCCACCCGTTTTATCGGGGGAAAATGCAAACTATATCCAAGTGTGCCATTCGCGACTTCAACGACTTTGCTATCTGGTATACCCCCGGGGTCGCTGAACCGTGCAAGGCAATAGCCGCTGACAGGGAAAAGGTCTACGAATATACCAACAAGTGGAATACGGTAGCGATAGTCTCCGATGGCACCAGAGTCCTCGGTCTGGGTGATATTGGACCCGAGGCGGCTATGCCCGTGATGGAGGGCAAAGCCCTTCTCTTCAAGTATCTGGGCGGGGTGGACGCCGTACCCATCTGCCTGGCTACCAAAGACCCGGACGAGATAATCCAGGCGGTGAAGTGGCTTCAGCCGTCCTTCGGCGGCATCAACCTGGAAGATATCGCCAATCCCAAATGCTTCTATATTCTCGACCGGCTGCGGAAAGAAATGGAGATACCAGTCTGGCACGATGACCAGCAGGGGACAGCCGCGGTTACGCTGGCCGGACTGGTCAATGCCCTGAAGGTGGTAGGCAAAAAGAAGGAGGAGGTGAGCATCGTCCTGATTGGAGTGGGTGCGGCTAATATTGCCATCGCCCGGGTTCTTTTTGCCGACGGTTTTAAGCCGGAAAACACTATCATTGTTGACCACATAGGCATTTTACATACCGGAAGAGAAGACCTTGAGACAAAACAGGCGCAGAACCCCTACAAGTGGGACCTGTGTCAGAGAACCAACGCCGAGAAAAGAACTGGCCGTGGTCCTGAGGCGCTAAGGGGAGCCGACGTATGTATATCATTATCTAAGTCGGGGCCAGATACCATTAAGCCGGAGTGGCTAAAGGCTATGGCCAAAGATGCCATTCTTTTTGCCTGCGCCAACCCTATCCCGGAAATATGGCCCTGGGACGCCAAGGAGGCTGGAATCAGGATTGTGGCTACGGGAAGGTCGGACTTCCCCAACCAGGTAAATAACTCGGTAGGTTTCCCGGCCATCTTCCGGGGCACGCTGGACGTCAAAGCGAGGGTGATTACTGACGAGATGTGCATTGCCGCTGCCTACGAGCTGGCCAAATGTGCCGAGGACCGCGGGCTGAGTGAGGATTATATCCTGCCTACCATGGGAGAATGGGAGGTCTTTATCCGCGAAGCAGTGGCGGTAGCCCTCAAGGCGATTGAGCAGGGGGTAGCCCGGGAAACACCCAGTCGTGAACAGTTGACCCAGCAGGCGGAGAAGATGATACGGGAATCGAGGGAGACGGTCGCCCTCCTGATGAAGGAAGGGTATATCCCGGCGGTACCGGAAGGATGATGCGATTGAGGGTTTACCTGGAGGAGTTTAGTCACCATGAGAGATATCAAAGCTGAAGAGATAACCAGGACCGTGTCGCGCCTCTTTCAGGAGGCCAATTTCCTCCTGCCCGAAGATATTTTAGCCGTCCTTAGACGGGCCAGTGAGACCGAGGAATCCCCGGTGGCCCGTGATGTTCTGGATAGAATACTGGAGAACTCGGACATCTCTGCTCAGGAGCGCATACCACTATGCCAGGATACCGGCAGCGCGGTGGTCTTTCTGGAGGTGGGGCAAGAGGTACATATCATTGGCGGCGACCTGTATGCTGCGGTAAATGAGGGGGTTCGGCAGGGATACGACGAGGGTTACCTGCGTAAGTCGATAGTAGACCGGCCTTTTTCGGTCAGGGTCAATACCAAGGACAATACGCCAGCAGTTATTCATACTGATATTATCCCCGGTGATAAGCTAAAAATCATCGTCATGCCCAAAGGCGGTGGTGCGGAGAACATGACCCGACTGGGTATGATGCCGCCAGCGCGGGGCCGTCAGGGGATAATCGACTTTGTGGTTAATGCCGTAGATGAAGCCGGCAGTAATCCCTGCCCGCCGGTCATTGTTGGTGTCGGGATAGGCGGAACCGCCGAGACGACCATCTTGCTGGCCAAGAAGGCACTATTACGCGAGATAGGCAAACCTAACCCGGACCAGGAATACGCCGAGCTGGAACAGGAAATCTTGAAGCGGGTTAATAACCTTGGTATCGGGCCGATGGGATACGGTGGCAAGACTACTGCTTTTGCGGTCAATATTGAGGTCTTTCCCTGCCATATTGCCAGCATGCCGGTAGCGGTTAACCTGCAATGCCACAGCGCCCGGCACAAGGAAGCTATCCTGTGACGAACAAAAAACACGATATTATCGTTTTAGGTTCTGGAATTGCCGGGTTGCGAGCAGCGGTTGAAGCCGCCCGCAACCCAGAAGTTGATGTCGCTATTATCTCCAAGGTGCAGCTAATGCGCTCACATTCGGTCTGTGCTGAAGGCGGTACCGCCGCCGTGATGCAACCAGACGGAGGAGACAGCTGCGAGCTTCATGCCTGGGACACGGTCAGAGGGGCCGATTTTCTTTGTGACCAGGATGTTGTCATGCGCTTCGTCGAGGAAATGCCCAAAGAAATTATGCTCCTGGACCACTGGGGAATTCCCTGGTCGCGCCGCCCTGACGGACGGATTGACCAGCGACCCTTTGGCGGCCACAGCTACAACCGGACGGTCTACGCTGCCGATAAAACCGGCTTCTTTGAAATGCAAACCCTCTACGATACCATGCAAAAATACGCTAATGTCAGCCGGTACGACGAATGTTACGTTACCTCCATCCTGATAAAGGACAACCTGTTCTACGGGGTTACTGTCTGGGACCTGGCCAGCGGTGAGTTCTTCTTTATTCAGGGTAAAGCTCTAATTATCGCTACCGGTGGCGCTTGCCGTATGTTCGGCTTCACCACCTACTCTCTGACCGCCACCGGCGACGGTATCGCCATGGCTTACCGGGCGGGGTTACCCCTCAAAGATGCCGAGTTTGTCCAGTTTCACCCTACCGGCCTGGTCCCTTCCGGCATCCTGATTACCGAAGCAGCCCGGGGTGAAGGTGGCTATCTGCGGAACAACCAGGACGAAAGGTTTATGGAAAGATATGCCGCCGGTAAGATGGAATTAGCCCCCCGGGACATTATCGCCCGCGCCGAGATAACTGAAATCGAAGAGGGAAGAGGATTTCCCGGGCCCGATGGTCTCGACTATGTTCACGTTGACCTGCGCCACCTCGGTGCGGATACGATTTATGAAAAGCTGCCTTTGATTCGCGAGGTCGCCATAAAGTTCAATTTCATCGACCCTATTTATGAGCCAATCCCGGTTCGCCCAGGCGCCCATTATTTTATGGGCGGTATACACACCGATATCGATGGGGCTACTCCCATAGAAGGCACCTGGGCCGCCGGAGAGTCTGGTTGCGAGTCACTTCACGGCGCCAACCGTCTCGGCGCTAACTCAACTGCGGAATGT
>SDBU01005956.1_pt1 | contig 14435 bp, 19 predicted proteins | sample 2277071 | NCBI WGS metagenome assembly SDBU01 (sample SAMN10397929, study PRJNA504765) | marine sediment metagenome | isolation source: marine sediment core GS08_GC12, 126 cmbsf | place: Arctic Ocean: Gakkel Ridge, Loki's castle | collected 2008
GGGAGTACAATCAGGTACGGCCTCACAGTGCACTGGGTTACCGTCCACCTGCTCCAGAAGCCATTATGGTGAAAATACTAACTTGAAAGGTGGACCAATTACTGGGGGCAGGCCAGTTTTGCTCGCTATTCCCAATCTAGCTGTTTCCGTACTAATTAATACCTTCAGCTTCGCATAGTGTTCACGCCTCTTCCTTGGAAGGAGAGGGGAAGGAATATTAAAAAGAGGGGCTTCGCCCCTCTTGGACACCCATAACCTTGATGGCTGCCATTGCCAGCAAATAGCTATATAACAACAGGTAGCTAAGGTTGCCTAGTAAAGGGATGAAAAGGGGCGAAGCTCCTTTAAGAAGTTCCCTTCCCTCTCCGCTTCATCGGAAAGTCTAAGAGAGGCGAAGCCTCTCTTATGTAACTAAATCCCCTTCCCCTTATCAAGGGGAGGGGAATAAAGGGGATGGGGTTAGTAGGCAATTTATAGTACCGGTCTCGGTAGCAACCCTGCTCGTTCTACGATTTCGGGGACAACCTGCTCCCAACCGACGGCCATGATGTGGACACCATGCACCCCGGGCAGCTCCTTGAGCTGCTCAATAATCTCGCCGGCTAGCTTCAATCCTTCCTCTTTGGGGCTCTTGGCCTCTGCCATTCTGGTGACTATCTCGTCGGGGACGGTAACCCCGGGAACAAAGCCCTGCATATAGCGAGCCATACCCGCTGACCTAATCGGTATCACCCCCGCCAGAATATGCACCTGTTTGTCCAGGCCTCGTTCAGTAACCATCTCCATCCATCTGGTGAACTTGGCGACATCGTAGACTGCCTGAGTCTGAATAAAGTCGGCTCCAGCCTTGATCTTCTTAGCCAGCCTGGCTATCCGGAACTCGAAGGGGTCGGCGTAGGGATTAGCAGCGGCGCCGATAAATATGGGGACTTCCCCGGAGATATCATCACCGCAGAGGAATTTCTTCTCATCCCGCATCTGCTTCAGGGTTTGGATCAACTGAATCGAGTCGATGTCAAAGACACTCTTGGCCGTGGGGTGGTTGCCGAACCGTTGGTGGTCACCGGAAAGGCAGAGGATATTGCCAACGCCCAGGGCTATGGCACCCAGTACATCGCTCTGGATAGCAATCCGGTTTCGGTCACGGCAGACGATCTGCATTACCGGGTCGACATCCTGTTGCTTCAAAAGCGTACACCCGGCGAGGCTGGACATGCGGACGACCGCAGTTTGATTATCGGTAACATTGACTGCATCGCAGCAGTCGCGAAGCAACTCACCATGTTTCTGTACTATCGCAGCACTGGTCCCCTTAGGCGGGCCGGCCTCAGCAGTGACGGCGAACCTCCCGCTTTCCAAGACTTTCTCCAGTTTCGTTCCAGCTTTCATTGCTGTTGCCTCCGTTCGGTTTGACTTCCTCTGCTAGCTTAAAGGTCCGCCTCTAGACGGCGCAAATGGTCTCCACGGCCAGCCTGCGCGGTCCACCAGCATTGCTGGCGCTCCAATCGTGAACGGGCACTATTGTCTCCAGTATATCAAGTCGACCGACGGCTTGGAGACGGTCGATGATCGTTTGCCAGACACAAGGGATGTCTGGTGATACTTCGCACTTACCCTCTACTGACCCGCCGCAGGGTCCGTTCAGCAGGCTCTTGGAGCATCTGACCAGGGGACATAGGCCGGCTGACTTGCCCAGAACACAATCCCCACACTGCATGCAAACCTCGATAAAGTGTCCCGGGGTGTCTTCGATGCCGATAAACAGGGTATTCAGTGCCGGATAAACTAGCTTGTCAGTATAAAGGCTGAGCGTTTGCACCCCGAAGGCGCAGTGCATCGCCAGAATACCATCAGCCACCTCGACGTCTTTGGCATTCTCCTCCAGAGCATACTTCGTAAGTTCATCGCAGACATTTGGGATAACCATCCATCCGGTAACCTGCTTGCCGGCAGCTTCAAGCTTGTCTTTCATCTCCACAACCTGGGATTTGCCGCCCGTCTGGCACATGGTAGCACAGGTGCCACAACCGATGAGATATACCTTTTCCACCTGGTCAAGCATTTCCAGGATTTCTTCCCACGGCTTTTGTTTGGTAATTGTTCTCATACAACTACTCCTGAATTGTTGCTGATCCGACTTTCATAGACGTTTCTAAAGTACTGCAAACTGTCAACTACCGGGTTGGGAGCTGCCTGCCCCAGACCGCACATCGAAGCGAGCATCATGGCGGTGGCCAGCGCCTCCAGCAGCCCAATGTCCCGCGGTTGCCCTTCTCCTCGAGAGAGTCTCTCTAGGATTTCAACCATGGCTTCGGTGCCCTGCCGGCAGGGAGTGCACTTGCCACAGCTTTCCTCAGCCAGGAACTCCATGGTCCGATAGACAACGTCTATTACATCCCGGCTTTCATCGAATACCGTGATGGCACCAGCACCGAGAACGGCCTCAAAAGAGAGCGGGCTATCTATCATCTCATAGGGGATGATTCTCCCCCCGGCACCACCCACCTGAATCATCTTAACCCCTTCGGCCAAGGCCAAGTCCTCAACCAATTCCCCGAGCCGACTTCCCAGAACCAGTTCATATACCCCGGGTCTTCTCACATCTCCACTCACCGAGAATACCTTGGTGCCCTTGCTTCTTTCTGTCCCCAGTTGGTTAAACCAGTCGGCTCCGTTAAGTATTATCTGGGGTATGTTCATCAGCGTCTCTACATTATTGATAATGGTGGGTTTTTGCCACAGGCCTTTGGTTGGGGGAAATGGAGGGCGGTAACGGACTTCCCCCCGCTTACCCTCAATTGAATCCATTAATGCCGACTCCTCGCCGCAGACGTAGGCCCCGGCGCCCTCGCGAATCTCAATATCAAACTGGTTCAGGAAGCCACCCTCTTTGGCTTGCTTGATGGCACTGGTTAGCCGGTCAAGGAGGTAGTGGTATTCGGCGCGGAGGTAGATGTAACCCCTCCCTGCCCCAATGGCATAGCCGGCAATAGCCATCGCTTCAATAAGGGTGAACGGGTCTGTCTCCAGAATATATCTATCCTTAAATGTCCCTACCTCTCCTTCGTCGGCATTGCAGAGGACATATTTCTCGTCACCTTGAGATTTTCTCGCCAAATCCCATTTCAGTCCGCAGGGAAACCCGGCCCCTCCTCGTCCCCGCAGCCCCGATGCCTTTATTTCATTGATTACTTGTTCCTGGTTTAGCTCGGTAACAGCTCTTTCCAGAGCTCGGAAACCATCCCTGTCCAGGTAGGTAGTTATTCGCTTGGGGTCAATGACCCCGCAATTTCTCAAGACAATCCGTTTCTCGGGCACTTGGCTGCCTCCGTTGCCAGGTATCACTGGCGCGCTATTTGTATTCTTCCAGAATGTGTGATATTTTCTCGGGGGTTAAATCGCCGTAGACATCGTTATTAACCATCATCGCCGGGGCTTGGTCGCAAGCCCCGATGCAATTGGTCAATTCAAAGGAAAATCTGCCATCGGATGTGGTCTCACCGAGTCTGATCCCGATTTCCTTTTTTACGGTCTCGATTACGGTCTGGCAGTCCTTGAGAAAGCAGGGGACGCTTTGACAGATTCTGATGATATTCCTGCCCTGTGGCTTGGTGGATAGGAATGAATAAAAGGTGGCGACACCATACACTTCGCTAATGGATAAACCAAGCGATTTGGATATCTCAGCCACCGACTCTCCAGAGAGATAACCAAATCTATTTTGTACTTCTTTTAGCAGTTCCAGTAGTTCTCCCTTGCCTCTACCCCCGATAGAAATCTCCCCTTGAATTTTGCTCATGTTCTCCTTTTTGCAGCTAAATGGTCAGCCTTTTATTATTAGCGGCCGTCCTTTCTTCTCCTCTCTCAACTCACTTGCCTTACACAATGCTCCCGTCGGACAGAGAGGAATACAGGCATAGCAGTCCCGGCACACATCTTTATCTATTGGTTCATCGAGGTCGACGACAACTTTAGAATCAAAACCCCGATAGGCTATGGCAAAGACATTCTGCTTGGCTATTTCATTACAGGCACTCACGCACCGCCGACACAGGATGCATTTTGACATATCACGGACGACATACGGGCTGACATCCTCTATTGGGTAATAGTGTTTTCTCAGATGAAATCGGGGGAGCCCGATTTCCAGGTCAGCGGCAATCTTGCGCAGCTCACATAGATTAGCCTTGTCACATACCAGGCAGGAATCAGGGTGGCTGGCGAGCAGGAGTTCTACTGTTACCTTGCGAGTTTCGATAACCTTGGGAGAATGGGTATGGATGACCATACCCTCAGTAATTGGAGTATGGCACGAGGCGACCAGTGTTCTTGAACCGTCCACCTCGACAACGCAGAGACGACAGGCTCCGATTGGGTTCAGGGTTTCGTGGTAACACAGGGTAGGAATATCGATACCATTTCCCCGGGCAACTTCAAGGATGGTCATCCCGTCACGCGCCGTGACTTGAGAGCCGTTTATTGTTATCGTCATATTTCCCATCTATATCAGCATGCCCTCCATTTGAGCCACAATTTGTTCGTTGGTGTAGTGCTTCAAGCTCACCGCGTCACTGGGGCAACCACCAACACAAGCGCCACAACCTTTACATAAAGCTTCGTTGACCCGGCATACCGTCTTCTGCTCGTCAAAATCAATAGCGCTATAGGGGCAAACAACCCGGCAAATCTGGCACCCGGAGCAGATTTTTTCATTGATGACGGCAGTGGCGGCTTCAATCTCTACCTTGCCCTTGCTTATCATTGCCAGGACCTCGGCAGCGGCGGCTAAAGCCTGAGCCACCGTATCCGGTATGTCCTTGGGGCCCTGGCAGCAACCAGCGACAAATATTCCGTCAGTCATGGTGGCCACCGGGTCTAGCTTGGGGTGCTTCTCCAGGAAGAAGCCATCAGCACTGCGACTGATATTAAACAGGCGGGCAATCTTCTCCGCATCCGGTTGTGGCTCCAAGGCACAACTGAGAATGACCATATCCACCGGCAGACGGCGCTGCATGCCGGCCAGGGTATCCTCAAATTGAACAACGAGCTTACCCTCTTCAGCGGGGGTTTCGGCGATATCGGTTATCTCCGCCGGGCGACCCCGGATAAAGACTGTACCTTCGTTAAGAATCCGATTATAGAACTCTTCGTAGCCCTTACCGAAGCTCCGAATGTCAATATAGAATTCATATATCTCAGCCTCAGCATGTTCCTTTATCAGGTGGGCAAATTTCATAGAATGCATGCAGCAGACTCGTGAGCAGTACTCGTGATACTTTTCGTCTCGGCTACCGACGCAGTGGACAATGGCAATACTTTTTGGATGCGAGCCGTCCCTGAGCACGATTTCGCCAGTGGTTGGTCCGGCCGAGTTAACCAGTCTCTCGAACTCGAGGCTGGTAATGACATTGTCAAGTCGCCCATAGCCATACTGATAAATAGGAGCCGGGTCAAATACCTGGAAACCGGTAGTGACAATTATGGTGCCCACCTCAACTTCAACTATCTTATCTTGCTGCTCAAAATCAATCGCCTTTGTCTCACAGAACTTCTCGCAGGCACGGCACTTACCGCTTAAGAAGTAGGCGCAGTGCTCGCGGTCGATGACCGGGGTATTGGGCACTGCCTGTGGGAACGGGGTATAAATCGCCTTCCTCTTGCCCATACCGGCTTCAAACTCGCTGTCTACCTTCCACGGACATTTAGTCTGACACAGGCCACAGCCGGTGCACTTATCTTCATCAACATACCTTGCCCTCTTCCTGATTCTGGCCTTGAAACTACCAATGAAGCCGGAGATTTCTTCTACCTCGCTGTAGGTCAGTAGCTCAATGAAGGGGTGGGAGCCGACCAGCGTCATCTTGGGGGTGAGAATACAGGCCGAGCAATCGAGGGTGGGGAATGTCTTGTCCAGCTGTGCCATGTGTCCACCGATACTGGGGCTTTTCTCCACCAGATAGACCTTGTGACCGGAGTCGGCAATCTTCAGTGCCGCCTGAATACCGGCAATGCCGCCGCCGACGACCAGGGTATCGGGATGAATCGTAACTTCTCTGGTCTCCAGTGGCTGGTGATAGTAAACCCGTGTTACTGCGGCACTGACTAATGCCTTGGCCTTTTCGGTAGCTTCGCGTTTATCTTCGGTTACCCATGAACACTGGTCACGTATATTGGCCATCTCAAAGAGATAGGGATTTAGCCCACCCTCCTGACAAGCCCGACGGAATGTAGGTTCGTGCATGGTCGGTGAGCAAGAGGCAACAACTACCCGATTAAGCCCCAGTTCCTTAATGTCCTTCCTAATTAGTTCCTGACCCGGGTCAGAGCACATAAACTTATAGGCACGAGCTACTACCACCGAATCCAGTTGCTGGGCAAACTGGGCTACCTCCTCAACATCAACGGTGCCGGCGATATTGCTACCACAATGACAGATATAGACACCGATTCTAGGTTCCATTGAAACCCTCGCTTTAGCTTCTAGTGAGTCGTAGTATAGGTAACGTAGTTATATACGTAATCCAGCACCTCGGCGGGTGAGACTATATTAGTATTCAATCCCAGAGATGCGTGGTCGATCCCCAGAGCCAGTCCAACCAACTGGGTGACGAACAATACAGGCAGCTTATAACTAGTTTTGAACTTACTGTTGACCTTACTCTGATAGGCATCCAGGTTCATCTGGCACAGCGGGCAGGGGGTGGTGATGCACTGGGCGCCATTGGCCACGGCGTTATCCAGTAATTTGCGGATCAAAGCCAAAGCCGCGCCCTCTTCCGAGAGAATGAGCGCCCCGCCACAGCAACGGGCCTTCAGGGGATAAGGAACCGGCTCAGCCCCTAAGCACGCCACCAGTCGGTCAAGAGACTGGGGAAGCTCGGTGTCATCAAGGCCAGAATCAGGGCGAACCAGCTGGCAGCCATAATAAGGGGCTACCTTAAGCCCTTTGAGCCCTTGCTTAACCTTAGACGCGATACCCTCAGGCGTAATATCATTGACCAGCACTTCCGTCAAATGCCTGATTCTTAGCTTCCCGTGGTATTCCAGACTGGCTACGGCCAGGGCCTCATTTACCTGCGCCCTCAGACGCGGGTGGTCTTTCAGGTGCATATCCGCTTTGTATAAGGTCACAAAGCAAGAACTGCAGGGCGTTACTAGGTCAAGCCCTCTCTTCTCGGCCAGAGCCAGATTGCGAGCCGCAACCACAATCGACTCCATTTCATCTAACGAGCCATATGGTGTTGAACCACAGCAGGTCCAGTCCTCCAGCTCAATTAGTTCCATATCTAAAGCCTTGGCTATGGCCTGAGCCGAGAGACCAAGGCCCACCGCCGTAGCCTCAGTCGAGCAACCGGGATAGTAGGTGTAATATTTCACTGAGCACCTCTAACTTCCCTGAATCGTTGGATAATCTTGGCTAAATCCTCCCTGCCTTTGACCTTCTTTGGCATCAACGGCAAGCGCTTGTGGAGAAATAGCTTCAAGCCAACCGGGAGCATCTTGAGTGCCTGGATGGGGCTGGTCAGGTAATACCTGAATATCATCCCGAGTTCGTGGACTCGTCCGTTGCTCTTAATTGAACTGACGAAGCCCCGATACATGGCCGGGGTGCGAGTCTCTCTAACTCCAAAACGGTGCTGAGTTGCCAGGGACTCCAGAGCATGGGCTAGCTCGGTTGGCTTAACATCGCGGGGGCAGCGCACGGTGCACATATAACAGGAGAGGCAGTGCCACATGGAGCTACTGGATAGGACTTCGTCCCGCATCCCGGCTCGAATTAGGGCAATAATCTTTCGCGGTGGATACTCCATCTCACGAGCCATAGGACAGGAACCGGTACAAACGCCACATTGGATGCAGGCGCGAATTTTCTCACCGCCGGGGGTAGCGGCAATCTCTTCCACGAAACTCTTCATTCACGTAATATACTACCACATACCCGTCTGGAGGAGCAAGTGGGGTAAACAATCTCGCAGACAACCTCCTGTCGACTATTTGCCGTCATTTTCTCATCTGTGATAAACTGTGAAGGTGAAATAAGGGGTTTCGGTATGACGATACTGGTAACTAATGATGATGGTATATTTGCTGAAGGGTTGTGGACGTTGGTCCGGGAGTTGAAGAAAACTGCCGAGGTGGTAGTTGTCGCTCCGGATAGAGAGCAGAGTGCCATAGGTACGGCTGTGACCCTGTTTCAACCGTTAAGAGTACATCGAGTGAAACCAATGGTGCCGGAGGTAGATACCTTTTCCGTCGAGGGCACCCCCAGCGACTGTGTCATCCTGGCGTTGAGCACGCTGGTTAGAGACAGGGTGGACATGGTCATTTCTGGCATAAATCAGGGAGCAAATCTGGGCGAAGACATCCTTATCTCAGGGACAGTGGGTGCTGCCCTCCAGGGCTACTTGCGTGGTCTCCCTGCCCTGGCTATATCAATAGAGGCGGTGGACAGTGACCACCTGGATACTGCTGCCAGGTTAGCGGTACTGCTGGCTGAATGGATTGGTGACAGTGCTTTGCCCGGCAACGTTTTGCTCAATGTAAACCTGCCTAATCTGCCACTGGCAGAAATTAGTGGGGTAAAGATTACCCGGCTGGCTGGTGGAACCCATACCGATGCTGCTGAGGAAGGCAATGATGGAAAACGGAAGTACTACTGGTTAGTGCGTCACAAAATAGATAAGCCTGCCGATAGCCAAACCGATGTACACGCTGTAGAGCAGGGCAATATCTCCATCACCCCGTTACATGTTAACTTGCTCAACAGGTCGGCGCCTGCCATTCCCGGCAGCCTGTGCTCTGACCTTCTCCAGGGGTTACGCCAACAGCAGCAGCCCGCAGGAAACAGGGTGGCCTGCCTCACTCCGCAGATAACTGAGAAGGCTTTTGACTGACGTGGTCTAACAGTATTGACTGGGAAGTTTGACAGCATTTATTCTCCGTAAGATAATATGAGTAGAATACTAATGTTTTCCTTATCTACCGGTTCTGGTGGGCGTGTTTGCCGGGGCAGCTAATCAATGGGGCAGTGTTGACTCGGTTATTCGTTTTGGGGAAGTTCAATACCGATAAACACATTTCCGCAGGATAGCTCAATCTACGAGCGCGCTCGATAGCAGTCATTTGTTTCGTCACCAGGACTGGAGCAGGGAGTTTGAACTGGGGGAGACTGTACGGTGAGGATCATTCTGAAGTCCACCTTCAATTTGAACGAGATAGAAGTCGAGACTCAAAGTGCGACGTTGAGTGCTTTTTTGGCTGAGCTGTCAACAGACAGCATGCTGACCAATGTCCAGTTCTTCGACCTGGGAACCGGTGAGCTGTACCCCGATTGTGATATCCTGGTTAACGGTCAGCCTTACGCAGCTCTTGCTGACGGACTGGATACCGAGTTGAAGGATGGCGATAAGGTGGAAATCATCCTGTTTACCTTAGCCGGTGGCTAGCTTGGGCAGAAGGAGACCTGGAATGACACGAACAATCAAGGTACACCAGTTGGGCAGAAGTGGCATGGAGATCGAAGAAGTAGGGCTTGATGAGGCAAAGGTGATTCTGGAAAATGCCGCTACTTGGGGATGGGTTGTAGCTGATGCTCTAACTCAGGAAGTTATCTGGGAGATAGGGCCTGAGGTTGAGGAAATCATGATTGTCGGCATGTTAGGCGGTGGCTAGGAGATTGTCGAAGACTCACATGTTGGCAGCTAGGGCTACTATGGCCTTGAATTCGAGAACGAAAGGGGAGAGCAGGTGAAGATTGTAAGTCTATGCAGTCCAGGGCAGGGTTGCCCGGTGGTAAAGATAACCGATAGCCACGTGGAAATCGGGGAGGACAACAACAATTGTATCCTCACCCTAGAGCAGTGGGAGACTCTGAAAGAGAAGATACTGGACCAGGAACTGTAGTCCAGTAGACCCGAAGCCAAGTCCATAACCCGCGGCTCTTTAGCAGAAGGACCAAAAGGGGCTTTGCTTTCTTAAGAAATTTCCATCCTGTCATCAAGGGGAGGGGGCGGTTTAGAGAGTCTCTGGCCCTGCCGGCTCTCTGTTTAGTACCGCTTGAATAGTCTGAGGGAATATGGCGAAGATAATTGCGGTATGTAGGAGTGACAAAAAGGGGACCAGAAAAGAGGTTATTGCTGACGGGTTCCTCAGCGAAGATTATGGCCTCGTTGGTGATGCCCATGCCGACTGTTCCACCCATCGCCAGGTAAGCCTGCTGGCGGTGGAAAGTATTAACCGGATGCGGGGGCTGGGTGTGGACGTCGGTTCCGGGGACTTTGCCGAAAATCTCACTACCGAAGGATTAGATCTGGTGTCATTGCCGGTTGGCACCCGTGTGTCTATTGGAAAGGATATTATTCTGGAAGTTACCCAGATTGGCAAGGAGTGCCACACCAGGTGTGCCATCTACCGTCAGGTAGGCAAGTGCATCATGCCTGAAGAGGGGGTTTTTGCCAAAGTAGTCCGCCAGGGATTTGTCTCCACTGGAGATGAAATAAGGGTGCTGGATGGGAAAGGATGACCGGCATCGATAGCTTCCCTATTGTGCGCGTTACCGAGGAAGGTAGAACCGACCTCGAAGATGTGGTAGCTACGGAGCTACCACTCACTATCCTGTTGAACAATAAGGAGCTGGTCACTGTGCTTTGCTCTCCCCAGGATTTGGACGCGTTGGCTGTCGGCTTCCTTTTTGCCGAAGGGTTACTCAAAAACAAGGACGAAATCCAGAAGATAATCACTGATGAGCAAAGGGGTGTGGTGCGGGTAGAGACCATAGGGGGTCTGGAGCCCGATAGTGAACTCTTGTTCCGGCGGTTCATAACCTCCGGGTGTGGCCGGGGGGCTTCCTTCTATAGTGCTGCTGATGTTCAGGATCTGGCCAAGGTTGAATCCCAAACCGAAATCTCAGCTCGTGAAGTCCTCACCTTGACTCACGGGTTTCAGCAGCACTCGCAGACTTACCGGTCGACTGGCGGTGTCCACAGTGCTGCCCTGTGTGATACCAAAGGCATTCTGGTCTTCGCCGAGGACATAGGCAGGCATAATGCCGTTGACAAAATCTTTGGTCGGTGTATCTTGATGGATACGCCGACAGATGATGGCATAATAATCACCAGCGGCAGAGTCTCCTCGGAGATATTGCTCAAGGTGGCCAAGAGGCAAATACCAATCCTTATCTCCATCTCCGCTCCCACCAACCTCGGGGTGAAGCTGGCCAGTGATTTGGGAATGACCCTGATCGGCTTTGTCAAGGCGAAGAGGATGAACGTTTACACTAATGGATGGAGGGTAATCTAACCGGCGCGCAGGTCACGGGGCACCCTGAGATGAAAGAAGACAACGAGTCTGCTTACTTAGTCGTTCTGGTTACCGTTGCTGATGGTGACCAAGCACACAGAATTGCCAGCGAGTTGCTCAGTCGCCGGAAGGCAGCTTGTGTCAACATCGTGCCTGGGGTCAGTTCACTTTTCTGGTGGCAGGGTAAGCTCGACTCGGCTCAGGAAAGTATATTAATCATTAAAACCAAAGCCTCGGTGCTGGATGAACTTGTTGCCTTGGTTCGGCAACTCCACAGCTACGAGGTTCCGGAAATAGTCGCTCTGCCGATTGTGGGGGGTAACCAGGATTATCTGGAATGGGTCGGCAATGAAGTAGGGTGAGCTGCGCAGACATGATCGGCAAATAATGTTTATGGAAAGTTGGGGAAGAGGAGTGACCCTAGCGATCGGGGTCACGCCAGAAGTCATTAATTGTATTCAGGGTGCTCAGGGTAGTAAAATATGTTGTTAGGATTCAGTAGATTACTAACTGATAGACTTATGCTCTACAATGGACTGAATATGAGATTTAGCGAGCTTAAGTCGGCTAAGATCCCTGATTTTGGGCGGTGTAGTCGTTTAGCGGGTGGGGAGGACAATGAGCGTTAAGGTAAACATTCATCCTGTCTTGTACCATTTTACCAATGACCAGGATGTAGTCGTAGTTAATGGGAGTACCGTCGGCGAGTGCCTCGAAGAGCTGGTTGCCCAGTTTCCGGCGATTAAACAGGGGCTGTTCGACAAAGACGGTAAGTTGCTCAACTACGTTGATATCTATGTCAACGGGGAAAGTGCCTATCCTGATGAGTTAGCCAAGCCGGTCAAGGATGGCGATGAGCTTCATATCGTACTGATAATCGCCGGAGGGTAGGAATTAGGGTCAGGATGCCTCATTGCGAGTTGAAATGAGAAATGTCAGTTAGAACGAAGATTATCATCCGGGCCGTCGGTCTCGGGCTGGTGCTGGCCCTTATTCTGGTGCTGCTCTCCGGCTGTGGCGAAAAAGGGGTCTTGCCGGTAGAAGAGCGGATCTCGGCTGCCCAGGGCGGCAGCATCGGCACCAGCGATGGCAAGATAGCCCTGGAAATACCGCCTGGGGCACTTACTGAGGACACCACGGTCTCAATTAGAGTGTTGTCTGAAGATGAATGGACGGACGACATCAAAGACCTCAGCCCGGTGGGCCCGGTCTATAGCTTGGAGCCTGACGGATTAATATTTCAAGAACCGGTTACAGTTAAGCTGGCTCTGGATAGTACTCTCTATAGTGTGGGTACTGATGGGATAGAGGTTACGGTACCCCTGTTGTATACTACTACAGGTAACGGCTAACCGGAACTACTTCAGGACATGGAGACGGTAGTCAGCCCCGAGGAGGCATATATTTAGGGAACCACCACTCACTTCTCTCCTGTACTGGAGGCCCGGGGTACAGTTATCCTTATTATGAGTCAGCCTGAGGATAAGCTTCCGTTCTGCCCCGCTAATTTTCAAATTTTACTCATAATGCGTAACCAAAGGGAGGAGGCATTAACCCAAGTGGGGCAGAAACCAACTAATCTAACAGATGTATCCATAGGGCCTGTTGCCAAACCTAATGTGACCGTTGAGGGACAAAGAGAAGAGTCATTCGACCTTTCCTCCGGTGAAAGATATGAAAAAGATTATTATTATCACATTACTGAGGGAGAGGGCTCATACGGTGCCGTTATAGATTATTATTGGGCACCTGTCGACATGTCTGAAGATAAACAATGGTCTGTGATATCAATATGGGGCAAGGTCACATGTCCGTCTACTGAGGTGACACCGCCGTCAACGACACCACCGGTTACCCAACCACCGGCTACTCAGCCACCGCCGGTAGAAGAGACGATACAAATTGAGGTCGGCGAGGACTGGATATTCGTTTGGAGTGAACCTGAGCTGGAATATAGTAACGAACTGGTTATAACCATAGGGGTCACAGATATAAGTGGCGGATTCTACCCTATCACCGAAGTGACCGCAGAAGCGAACGGAGAAACGGTGCTTGATTCAGGCGCAATATCGACCGACGAGTTCGAGGGGACGGCGGAAACCACCGTCGGCTCGGAAGAGACTGTTGACCTTAAGGTAACGGCAAAGAACGAGGCCGGCCAGGAGCTGACTGAAGAGGAGACTGTGACTGCCCCTAAAACCGGTAAAGTTGTCATCTCGGTAGTACTGGCGGCTGAAAGCTATGGGCACGATTCGGTCTGCGACGGTAGCCTGCTGATCGTTTCCTATAGCACCAACGTCACCGGGCTTGAGGGCATAACGGTGACCGGGGTAGTGCTCAAGGTGAACGGAGAAGTGTGGGATGATTCGGGGAGCATATCAGCCAGAGACTATCATAACTCTGTCGAGCGGGACGGGCTCCCCTGTGGAAAGACCTTCACTGCTGAGGTAATAGCAACTACCTCCGATGGAGTAGCCCATTCCAACCAAGACTCGCTAACTACTCCTGCAGGTCCGGGGTAGTCTCCCTGACAGCGAAAGCCCACTTAAGGCGGTCAATTGCCATCTGATAAAAGGAGGTTTATTAACCTCATTCTTTCGCCTATCCTAAATAAACTGCTGCCGAGTAGGCTTGACTTTTTACATCACTGGCTTTTATAATATTTCACGCCAACTGGCTATGATACTAAGCTCAACAACAGTGCCCGAGTGGCGCAATGGCAGCGCAACCGACTTGTAATCGGTAGGTTAGCGGGTTCGAATCCCCTCTCGGGCTGGGTACTGGTTGGGGGTGAGGTACTGGGAGGGGTGCCGGAGTGGTTAATCGGAGCAGACTGTAAATCTGCCGCCCTAAGGGCTACGTAGGTTCGAATCCTACCCCCTCCACCATCTTTGGGCATCATCTGAAGACTGGACACCAGACTACGAAAACGTATATAATAGGACAAACGCCCACATAGCTCAGCAGGAAGAGCACGTTCTTGGTAAGAACGGGGTCACCAGTTCGAATCTGGTTGTGGGCTTGAGACAGGGGGGTTTGAAAATGGCTAAGGGAAAGTTTGAGCGGACTAAGCCGCACTGCAACGTGGGCACTATCGGGCATGTTGACCACGGCAAAACAACGTTAACTTCGGCGAT
>SDBU01005957.1_pt1 | contig 14435 bp, 12 predicted proteins | sample 2277071 | NCBI WGS metagenome assembly SDBU01 (sample SAMN10397929, study PRJNA504765) | marine sediment metagenome | isolation source: marine sediment core GS08_GC12, 126 cmbsf | place: Arctic Ocean: Gakkel Ridge, Loki's castle | collected 2008
GGCTGGAAGCCGGTCTATGCGCTACCGTCCATCGGACAGAATACCTTGGTGTGATGAGTAACGAGGAATAATGAGGAATGAGAAACGGGGCAATCCTCGTTACTCATTGCCTCATTGCCTCATCACTCGTTACTCCAGAGACCAGAACCCATGAAACTCAGCATTGTCCTATCCACCCACGCCGCCCAGTTCCAGGCCGTGGCCTTCAAAGGCGACCTTGAGACCAACGTCGCCAAGATCGCGGACTGGGGCTACGACGGCGTCGAGCTGGCCATCCGCGACCCCAACCTGGTGGACGCCGATGAACTGCTGCGCGTTGTGTCGGCGCACGGCCTGGAGGTGCCAGCCATCGGCACCGGCCAGGCCTGGGGCGAGGAGGGGCTGTCGTTCACCGACCCCGACCCGGAGGTACGGGCGGCAGCCATCCAGCGGGTGCGCGACCACGTGCCCTTCGCTGCCCGTGCCGGTGCTGTCATCATCATCGGCCTGCTGCGCGGGATAGTGAAGCCCGGCATCAGCCACGACCAGGCGTACACCTGGCTCGTTGACGCGCTGCAACGCTGTTCGGCAGCGGCAGTGCTCCACGGCGTGCGCCTGGTGCTGGAGCCCATCAACCGCTATGAGACCACTCTCATCAACAACGTCGAGCAAGGGCTGGCGCTCATTGAGGCCGTGGGCGCGGACAACTTCGGCCTGCTGCTCGACACCTTCCACATGAACATCGAGGAGCCGGTGATCGAGGACAGCATCCGCGCCTGTGGCGACCGCATCTTTCACTTCCACGTGGCCGACTCCAACCGCTGGTATCCCGGCGCCGGGCACCTGGACTTCGAGTCCATCCTGGACACCCTCTTCGCCAGCGGTTACCAGGGCTACGTCTCCGGCGAGTTCATGCCCCTGCCGGATGCCGACACGTCAGCCCAGCGGAGTATCGCCTATTTGCGCCGGCTTTACTCATAGAGAGGGACGGAGCGTGAAAAGACCTCTGGGGTTGTGGCGGGTCTTTTTTGCTTCTTGACAAACCAAAAGCTTTATTGTATAATCCTGTTAGCGCTAACAGCCAACGGCGTTGAGGAGAGGTAATTCATGCCCAACCGTGTGACTATGGCTGATGTTGCCCGCGAGGCTGGCGTCTCGTTGATGACCATCTCGCGGGTGGTCAACGAAAAGGGAGAGGTCAGTCCGGCCACCCGTCAGCGCGTTCTGGAGATCGTTGAGCGGCTCGGCTACCGGCCCAGCGCCATTGCCCGCGGCCTGGCCACGCAGCGGACAGGCAGCCTGGGCTTAGTGATGCCCGATGTGGCCAACCCCTTTTTTTCTGACGTGGCGCGCGGTGCGGAACACGTGGCCTACGCCGAGGGCTACAACATCTTTCTCTGCAACACCGACGAGGATCCACAGCGAGAGTTGAGCGTATTGCAATCGCTTGAAGAAAAGCAAGTGGATGGTGTCGTGCTGTGCAGTTCGCGCCTCGACGACGGCGAGTTAGAAGCGGCATTGGCCCGTCACCCTGCTGTCGTGCTGGTCAATCGCAGGCTAGAGAGGGATGGGGTCGTTGGCTCAGTACTGAGCGACGACGAGGCTGGCGGCCGGATGGCTACCCAACATCTGTTGCAGTCTGGTCATCGAGCCGTAGGTTTCCTCGCCGGCCCCCTGGCCTCCCGCAGCGGTCGCCAGCGGGCCAAAGGCTACCGCGCTGCCCTGGCCACTGCTGATTTGCCCCCCAATCCTGACTGGACGCGGCATTGTTCCCCCGTGGTACAAGGCGGGCGAGAAACCGCTCTTTATCTATTGACCGCTTATCCTGAACTGACCGCCCTTTTTTGTTACAACGACCTGGTTGCCGTCGGCGCGCTGCAAGCTTGCGCTGATCTGGGCCGCCAGGTACCTGACGACTTGGCCGTCGTTGGCTTTGACGACATTTTGCTGGCTGCCCTGGTCATCCCATCGTTGACTACCTGCCGTGTGCGCCGGTACGAGCTCGGCGCTCAGGCCATGCGGTTGCTGTTGGGCCAGATCGGCGGCTGCTCTGGCGAATGCACGGAGATCGTGCTGCAACCCGAACTCATCGTCCGGGCCAGCGCGCCATAAGTTACAGATGTAGGTTCGTAGTTGCGACTTCAGTCGCCTTTTCCCCTGCTACCGACGACTGAAATCGTCACTACGGGCCAAAAACGCCAATGTCCAGTTGCTGTGTGTTAAAGAAGGGAGGTGATCTTTCGGACAGATAGCTAACTTCCAGGCGGTGTCCAACATTGTTTACTTTGTGTCAGTGACTTGGAAAGGAGGTGGTCTTTTACAGATAGCAACTTTCAGTCAGTGTCCAATATTGTTCGTTCCGTGTCAGTAACCCAAGTTCAGTTACACCACATTAAACAAAAAGGAGGAAAGAAAATGAGGAAGCTTACGCTTCTGAACCTGTTCGCTGTTCTGGCTCTTGTGTTGGCCGCCTGCGCCCAGCCAACCCCCGAGGTGATCGAGAAGGAGGTGGTCGTCGAGAAGCCGGTGATCCAGACCGTGGTGGTCGAGAAGGAGGTGGTCGTCGAGAAGCCGGTGGTCGAGACCGTGATCGTTGAGAAGGAAGTCGAAGTGATCAAGGAAGTGACGCCAGTGCCGCCTTCAAAGTACAACGAAGCGCCTATGTTGAAGGAGATGGTAGACAAAGGCGAGCTACCACCCGTTGACGAGCGATTGCCCGAGGAACCGCTGGTCGAGGAAGTGGTAGACGAAATCGGCCAGTACGGAGGCACGCTACGACGAGGCTTCCTTGGACCGTCAGACCACAATAACTATACCCGCGTCGTTTACGATGCCCTGGTCCGCCACGCGCCCGACGGCAGCCAGGTTATCCCCCATATCGCCAAGGGTTGGGAGGCCAACGACGACTTCACTGTCTGGAAGGTCTTCCTGCGCAAGGGTATGAAGTGGTCGGACGGCGAGCCCTTCACTGCTGATGACATCATGTTCTGGTATGAGTACATCCTCTTGAATGAGGACCTCATGCCCAGCCTTCCTGTCTGGATGCAGAACGACGATGGGTCGGTCGTCAAGGTGGAGAAGCTGAATGACTACACCGTCCAGTGGACCTTTGATCATCCCAACACGGCTTTCCTGTTGGCTCTCGCCAATAAAGACGGCGCCGACAAATCGATCGCCACCCTGTCCTTCGTGCCGGCCCACTATATGAAACAGTTCCATCCCGCGTTAGCCGATGAGGCGGAACTGAAGGCCAAGGTCAAAGAGGCAGGCTTTGAGACCTGGACAGAGTTGTTCGCCGTGGAAGTGATGCCGCACCTCAGCGGCAAGCGGCCCAGCGCGGCGGCCTGGGCTCCGGACGGCACCAGCGTGTCCGACCAGGTCTTCACCATCAAGCGCAACCCCTACTACTTCGCTGTGGACCCGGAGGGCAACCAACTGCCTTACATAGACGAGGTTCGCTTCACCTTCTTCGCCGACAAGGAGGGGCTGAACCTGGCGGCTGTGAGTGGCGAAATCGATCTTCAGGGGCGACACATCAACATGACCAACTACCCCGTACTGGTCGAGAACGAGGAGAAGGGGGGGTACCGCGTCGTCACCTGGCCCACCTTTGGTGGTTCCGATGCAGCCATCACTTTCAACCAGACCTATCAAAAGGATCCGGCTATCGGTGAATTGCTGCGCAACAAGGACTTCCGTGTAGCCCTCTCTTACGCGATTGATCGAGAGGAAATCAAAGAGGCGGCTTTCCTGGGCCTGGGTGAGGCCCGTCAGCCCGTGGCGGCCCCCTGGCATCCTTACTATCCGGGCGATGAGTGGGCCTTCAAGTACACCGAGCACGATCCAGACAAGGCCAACGAGCTGCTGGACGGCATCGGCCTGACTGAAAGGGATGCCGACGGCTTTCGTTTGCTGCCTGATGGGCAACCGCTGGCCATTGAAATCTCAGTGGTGCCCGCCTTCGGTCCTTGGACTGATGTGGCTCAGCTTGTGGCTCAAGACTGGGAAGCCGTGGGGGTGAAAACCATCGTGCAGGTGCGAGAGCGCTCGTTGCACTTCCAAATGCGCGAGACAAACGACCTGATGACAGAAATCTGGAACAATGACACCACAGGTTTCCCCTTTAGCGGTGAACCGCAAATGGACCCCCGCAGCCCGATTGCCACATGCTTTGCTTTCCTCCATAGGAAATGGTATGAGACCGGTGGAGCAGAAGGCATCGAGCCGCCGGCTGAGATAAAGAGACTCGTCGAGATTACTGACGAGGCCAAGACCGTGGGGAGGGAACGACAGGTCGAATTGGCTCAAGAGCTCTTCAGGGTATGGGCCGACAACGCCTGGCAGATCGGGACCGTGGGATTGACACCCATGATCCAGGGTGTGATCGTGGCCAATGAGGACCTGCGCAACGTGCCCGAAGTCGCAGGCAATGACTGGCCCTTGCGTACACCGGGCAACGCCCGCCCAGAGCAGTACTTCTTCGAGCGATAAGGTAGAGGAACCCGGTTTCTGACAGGAAGCCGGGTTCCTGAAGTCCTGGATCAAAGATACGTGAACGTGTCCACGTGGGCAAGGGGGGCAAGCTCCAGCCCACGTGGACAGTTTTCTGAAGATGGCGCCGAGGTAGTCGTATGCTTCAATATGTAATTAAGCGCTTGCTACTGCTGCCACTACTGCTTTTCTTTTTTTCCATTTTCGCTTTTGCCATCATCCAAGCTCCGCCTGGCGATTTTGTGACGAGTTACATCGCCGAGTTGGCTGCTTCAGGGTCGTCTATGGATCAGGCGCAAATGGACGCGCTGCGCGATCTATACGGTCTGGACAAGCCCATGTACGTCCAGTATCTCAAATGGACGGGGCGAATGCTGAAAGGCGATCTTGGTGTGTCGTTGGACTGGCAGCGTCCCATCACAGAGTTAATAGGTGAACGCTTGCTGCTGACCGTGATGCTGGGTCTGTTTACCTTCGCCTTTACATGGGCGGTGGCTATTCCCATCGGAATTCTCTCTGCTACGCGTCAATACTCATTCTTCGACTACTTCTTCACGATCTTCAACTATTTCGGTGTCGCTACCCCCACCTTTATGACGGCACTGGTGCTCATGTGGTTGGCTTTCAAGCACTTCGGTGTGAGTGTGACCGGTCTGTTCTCAGCGGAGTACATAGACGCGCCCTGGACCTGGGGGCGACTGGTGGATCTGCTCAAGCATATGTGGCTGCCGATGGTGATCCTGGGGCTTGACGGGACGGCCAGACTGGCCCGCGTGATGCGCGCCAACCTATTGGATGAGCTCAAGAAACCTTACGTGGAAATGGCAAGGGCCAAGGGCATGTCTGAGTGGCGATTGGTGCTGAAGTACCCCGTGCGGCTGGCCATGAACCCGCTGATCAGCACCATCGGTTGGTATCTGCCGCTTCTCTTTTCCGGAAGCGTGATTGTGGCTACCGTGATGAATTTGCCTACCATTGGCCCGATGCTGCTCAGGGCCTTGATCACCCAGGATATGTTTCTGGCTGGCAGCATTATCCTCATCTACTGTTTCCTGGCTATCATCGGCACGCTCATTTCCGATATTTTGCTGGCCTGGCTAGACCCTCGTATTCGGATGGAGGAGTCCTGACGTATGTCCAACGATCGTGACTCTAAGACGACGGCTCCCTGGCCCGATGATGACCAGCCCTTGGCGGGCGATGATGAAGCGACAGGGGCGCCGGCCCTTGCCACAGAAGAAGCAGAAGCCTTCTATGTGGCCCCAAACTGGAAGCTGGTTTGGTGGCGCTTCAAGAAACACCGGCTGGCTCTTGTCAGCAGTGTGGCCGTCATTATAGTGGCCCTGGTCGCTCTGTTCCCCGGTTTCTTTAGCACGCAGGACCCCCGCGAAACGAACGCCGTCAGATCATTCATTCCGGTTCAGAGACTCCATTTCTTCGATGAAGGCCGGCTCCGCCCTTTCATATACAGTGTCGAGGGTGGCCGCAATCCCAAGACATTGCGGATGGAATGGCAGATTGACGAAGCCAAGAAGATCCCGGTCAAGTTCTTCACCGAAGGATATGAATACGAAATATTAGGCATTATATCCACGAATGTCCACTTGTTGGGTGTCGCTTTTTCGGATGGGGAAGATGAAATCCATTTGCTGGGAAGCGATCGGTTGGGCCGAGATCAGTGGTCCCGGTTAATGCATGGCACACAGGTGTCACTTTCCATCGGATTGGTCGCCGTTTCCCTGAGCATCTTCCTGGGTATCCTGTTGGGCGGGGTATCCGGATACTTCGGGGGCATGGTTGATTTGGTGATTCAACGGCTCATCGAGATATTGCAGTCCCTGCCGCCGATACCGATTTGGATGGCGCTGACCGCGGCGTTACCCCGCACCTGGCCCGTCGAACGGGTGTATTTTGCCATCACCATCATCCTCTCGTTGATTGGCTGGACCACGTTGGCCCGAGAGGTGCGCGGGCGGTTCCTGGCCTTGCGGGAAGAGGATTTCGTGGTTGCGGCCAAGCTGTCGGGATGTAGCCAGCCGAGAATCATTTTCCGCCACATGCTGCCCACCTTTGCCAGCCACATTATCGCCGCCAGCACGCTGGCCATTCCGGTGATGATCATTAACGAGACGTTTCTGAGTTTTCTGGGGCTGGGTTTGCGACCGCCAGCCATCAGTTGGGGCGTGTTGCTGCAGGAGGCTCAGAATCTCCAGTCTATTGCGCTGGCCCCGTGGTTGTTGCTGCCAGGTCTGGCGGTCGTCTTTACTGTGTTGGCGCTAAATATCTTGGGCGACGGACTTCGCGACGCCGCCGATCCGTATGGTCAATGATGGATACTCAACAAACACCAATCCTCTCGGTACGAAATCTGAAAACCTACTTCCTCCTGGACGAAGGCACCGTACGGGCTGTTGACGGCATCAGTTTCGACGTCTTCCCTGGCCAGGTGGTCGGTATTGTGGGGGAAAGCGGCTGTGGCAAGAGCGTCACGATCAAGTCAGTGTTGCGCATCGTTGAGAAACCTGGCCGGATCGTCGAGGGCGAAATCTATTTCCGCTCTCACAGGCAGAATGGGCGCAACGCCCCCCTGGCCCCCCAAAGTTGGGGGGAACGGGGGGATGGAGACTTCGTCAATCTGGTCTCGTTGGATGCCTACGGTAAGCGTATGCGTTCTGTCCGGGGGGCAGAAATTGCCCTCATTCCCCAGGAGCCTATGTCGTCCTTCAGTCCGGTGCACACCATTGGCGATCAGCTCACCGAGGCCATTCTGCTTCACCAAGATGTCGGTAAACGCGAGGCCCAACGCATAGCCATCGAACGTCTCCGCGAGGTGGATGTCCCCAGTCCGGAGCAGCATGTCAACGCCTACTCCTGGGAACTGAGCGGCGGGTTGCGCCAGCGGGCCATGATCGCCATGGCTTTGTCGTGCAATCCCAGATTGCTAATCGCCGATGAGCCGACGACGGCCATAGACGTTACCACACAGGCCCAAATCCTGAGGTTGCTGCGTTCGCTGCAGCAGCAACATAATATGGCCATCATCTTCATCACCCACGATCTGGGAGTGATTGCCCAAATCGCGGAATACGTGATCGTGATGTACCTGGGCCGGATGATGGAGACGGGGCCGGTGGATGATATCTTCCACAGCCCGCAGCATCCTTACACCAGGGCGCTGCTCAAGTCCATCCCCTCGGTTTACACCCGCTCTCGCACCTTCCTGCCCACTATTGAGGGGGCTATCCCCCATCCCTTTAATCGCCCCCCCGGCTGTCCGTTTCACCCGCGCTGCCCAGAGTTCACGCCTGGCATCTGCGATCGGAAAACGCCGACCCTCCAGCCAGTCAACGAGCGGCAATCGGCGAGTTGCTTCCTCTACCACCGCATAGCAGAAGAGGATTGAGGCCATAGGCAGTGGACACAACCACCACGAACGATCGAGTATTGCTGGAAATCAAGAGCCTCAAAAAATACTTTCCCGTCAGGAAAGGGCTCTTCAGGCGAGTCGTCGGCCAGGTGAAAGCGGTTGACGGCGTGAGTTTCTACATCAACGAGGGCGAGACATTGGGCCTGGTGGGGGAGAGCGGCTGTGGTAAGACCACCGCGGCCAGGTGCATTTTGCGCGCCCTTGACCCTACGACGGGACAGATCCTCTTCCGCACTCAGTCCGGTCAGATGGTTGACATCGCCACCTTGCCAGAGAGCGAGTTACGTCCATTGCGTCGCAACATGCAAATGATCTTTCAGGATCCCTTTGCCTCGCTCAATCCGCGCATGAATTTGCTGGATATCGTGGGCGAGCCATTGTTGGTCATTGGAGGGATCAAGAGCCACCATGAGCGCATGGAGCGGGTGGCGGAGTTGCTACGGTTGGTAGGCCTGCGTCCGGAATACATGCAGCGCTTCCCCCACGCCTTTAGCGGTGGCCAGCGCCAGCGCATTGTCATAGCCCGCGCCCTGGCCCTCAATCCACGCCTGGTGGTGGCCGACGAGCCAGTTTCGGCGCTGGATGTCTCCGTGCAGGCTCAGGTGCTGAACCTGATGATGGAACTGCAGCGACGATTGAATCTGACCTACCTGTTCATAGCTCACGACCTGAGCGTCGTCAAGCATATCTGCGACCGGGTGGCGGTGATGTATGTGGGCAAGCTCGTGGAGACGGCGCCGACCGATGAGCTCTTCTACCACCCGAAGCACCCCTACACGGCAGCGCTCATGTCGGCTGTGCCTGTGGCGGATCCCCGCGTCCGGTCGGCCATGATTCCGCTGGAGGGGGATGTGCCCAGCCCGGCCAACCCGCCGTCGGGATGCTACTTCCACCCTCGCTGCCGCTACGCCGTTGACAAATGCTCTGAGGAAACACCTGTCCTGGAGGAAGTCTCGCCCAACCACCACGTTGCCTGCCATCGGGTGCATGAGCTGAAGTTAGCCGGCATCGGCGGCGCGCAATAGGGGGGCAGAGGGCTATGGAAAGACGATGATCGGTGACCTTGTTGAGCAACTGCAAGGACGTTGGGCTTTGGTCAATGGACAGATCGTCTTGCCAGGCGCGGTGGTGAGCGGCAAGGTCCTGGTCGTAGAAGATGACCAGATCCTCGGCGTCGGCGAGCCTGACTCGTTGGGGTCCGAGGTGCAGCGCGTTGACGTCGGCGGGCGGCTGATCACGCCGGGTCTCGTGGACATTCACACCCACGGTGCCCTGGGCCACACGTTCAATGAACCCACCGCGGAAGCCTTCGCTATCATCACCGCGGAAAATGCTCGACGCGGCGTGACCTTGCTGCTGGCAACGCTGGCCGCGGCGCCCATTCCCGACCTGTGCCGTTGCCTGGAATTCTGCCGCCGCTGGATGGCAGAGGCCCACGACGGTGCGCAGATCATGGGGGCGCATCTGGAAAGTCCCTACATCAGCGTGGCGCAGAGGGGAGCGCTCGATCCCCAGAACCTCCGCACGCCCGACGACGGCAGTGTAGATCTGTTGCTTGAGCACCATGACGTGCTACGCATCTTCGTCCTGGCGCCGGAGCTGCCTGGAGCCCTGGGTCTGGTCGCCAAATTGGCGCGTCTGGGCATCGTGCCTGCAGCGGGTCACAGCTCTGCCAAGGAGGAGCAGGTGCTGGCCGCCATGCGCGCCGGATTGCGCCATGTGACGCACATCTGGAGCGCGATGTCCAGCACTATCCGCGAGGGGCCGTGGCGCAAGCCAGGTCTGTTGGAGGCAGCGTTGGTCTTCGACGGCCTGACGGTGGAGATGATCGCCGACAACAAGCACCTGCCGCCCACCTTGATGAAGCTGGCCTACAAGTGCATCGGCGCCGACCGTCTGTGTGTCATCTCCGACGCCACCAGCGGCGCGGGCTTGCCGGAAGGCGCTCGCTTCCGCATGGGGGGCATGGAATACGAGGTACACGACGGCGTGGGCATGATGTTCGACCGCTCGTGCTTTGCCGGCAGCACCACCTTGGTGAACCAGATGGTGCCCATCTTGACAGACGCGGTGGGCATCCCGCTGGTAGAGGCAATTCGGATGACAACCCTGACACCGGCGCGTGTCATCGGCTTCGATGACCGTAAAGGTAGCCTCGAGGCCAGCAAAGATGCTGACCTGGCCGTTTTCGAGGATGACTTTACCGCCTGGCGCACTATGATCGGCGGTCGGTGGGCGTACGCAGCCTAGCCACGAGAGAGGTCGGTTGCTTTCAGATAACCTGTACCGCCACAGTGCTAAATAGGTATCAAAATCGCTTGCGATGCGCTGCCGCTTCGTATCTATAAAAGAAGATCAGGAGGAAAGAAATGAACAAGGTAGAGCCTATCAAGACCGCAAAGTATGACCAGTTGCCTGTAGCTGTCTATAAGAGCAACGAAGAATTGGGCCAGGCAGCAGCGCTGGACGCGCGGGAAATCATCAGTAAGGCGATAACTGAAAAAGGGGAGGCAAATATCATTCTCGCCACCGGCAATTCACAACTCACATTTTTGCACACCCTGCGCGGTTTGGAAGGGATTGATTGGTCAAAAGTGAACGTGTTTCATATGGATGAATATCTGGGCATAGACCCAAACCACAGGGCGAGTTTTCCCCTCTTCTTGCGCCAGCACTTTCTCGAAGCCGTTAACCCTCGCTCCTTTCATCCAGTGCCCAGCCAACCTGAAGATGTTGAGAAGGCTTGTCGGGAGTATGAAGCCTTGTTGAGAGAGCACCCAGCAGACCTGGTGGCCCTGGGTTTCGGTGAGAATGGACACCTGGCCTTCAACGATCCACCCTACGCCCGCTTTGATGACCCGCTGTGGGTGAAGGTGGTCAAGTTGGCAGAAGCGAGCCGCAGGCAGCAAGCGGGTGAAGGGCACTTCGACTCACTGGAGGAGGTGCCGACCCAGGCCATCACCTTAACGATTCCGGCGCTGTTGGCAGCCAAGGCTATGCTGGGCATCGTTCCAGAAGCGCGAAAGGCGGAAGCAGTCCGTGCCTGCCTACAAGATCCCATCAGCGAAGAGCGGCCAGGATCCATTTTGCGCCGGGTAGATCACGCGCGCCTCTATCTGGATCAGGACTCAGCTTCCAAACTGTAACAGTTAAATGATGATGAGATGAACTCCAGAGAACGCTTGCTCACAACCTTAAATCACAGTGAGCCGGACCGCGTCCCCTGTGATCTCGGCAGCACGCAGGTCACAGGCATCCACGTGGCAGCCTATCGCAGCCTGCGCCAGACCCTGGGTCTGCCGCTGGTTGAAGTGCAGTTGTGTGACTCTATCCAGCAATTAGCCCTGCCCGACGACGATGTAATCGAACGGTTGGGGGTGGATGTGCGCGGGCTGTTCCCGCTCAACAGCCACAATTGGAACATTCACGAGGAAGACGCCGGGGGATATTGGCTCTATCACGACGAATGGGGCATCACTCACCGCCGGGCCAAGCCGGACGGCCTTTACTACAGCATCGTGCAGGCGCCGCTGGGCAGGCCGGATATATCAGCGCAGGACATCGAGAACCATACCTGGCCCGACATGGCCGATCCGCGACGCATCGCTGGGCTGCGGGAGCTGGCCGAGCGTTACCGGAGGGATAGCTACGCGGTGGTGCTCAAGAGCCCCTTCGCCGGCATCTTTGAAATGGCCCAGCGTATCGTGGGCATGGAAAGCTGCCTGATGATGATGGCCGCCGACAAAAAGCTGGCGGGCGCGCTCTTTGACAAATTGCTCGAACTCAAGCTGGCCTTTTGGGACCTGGCACTGCCGCAACTGGCTGATGTTGTGGACGTCGTTGCCGAGTTCGACGACTATGGCACCCAATCGTCGCAACTGATCTCGCCCCGCATGTTCCGCCAGCAACTCAAGCCGCGCCTGAAGATTCTGTTTGATCGCCTCAAGCAGTTGGCTCCCAACGCCAGGCGGTTCTTTCATTCGTGCGGCAACGTGCGGCCGCTGCTGCCCGATTTCATCGAGATCGGCGTGGAGATCCTCAACCCGGTGCATACCCGCGCCGCCGGGATGGAACCAACCGCTCTCAAGCGCGACTTTGGCCATGCGCTGGTTTTCTGGGGCGGCGGGGTGGATACCCAGGGGGTGCTGCCCAGTGGCACGCCGCAGGAGGTGAAGGGCGACGTGCGGCGCAACATCGAGGCCCTGGCTCCCGGCGGCGGATTTGTCTTTAACACCGTCCACAACATTCAGGCAGACGTCCCTCCCCAGAACATCATCGCCCTATGGGAGGCGTTGCAAGAGTATGGAGTGTATTGATAGAGGTTGCCATGCCCCCGATCACCGCCAAGGAATTCCTGCCTGTCGAGCTTGTTTTCAACCCCAATTGGTGGTATCGCACGGCGGGCATTTCTTTCGACGAGTCGTTTTATTTTGACGCCGAGACGCGCATGGAGAACGACGTGACCATGCGGCGGGTGCTCTACCAGCGCTTCGGCGACCTGGGTATGGGCGAAGCTAACCCCCAACCCCGTCCCATCATCGGCTCCCTCCACGTAGCGGGCGGATTCGTCATCCCCGCGCTTCTGGGCGCGGACGTCATCTTTGCCCCCGATGCCGCCCCCCAGCCGAAACCTGTTAACCTATCGGTCACGCAGATAGAGGCCCTGGAGAAGCCCGATTTCAGGGAGACCTGGCCCATGAATCAGCTCATCGCCGACTTCGTCTCGCTGGAGGCGGAGTATGGCTATCTGGTGGGCGATTTGAACACCGACGGGCTGCTGAACGCCGCTTATCACCTGTACGGCCAGCAGCTCTTTCTCGACTTCTACCAGGCCCCTGAGCGCGTCCGACGGCTGCTCGATATAATCGGGGAACTGATCGTGGATGTCGCGCTGTACGTGCGCCAGCGGACGGGCAGTTGCTCCATCTCCGTCAACCGCATGGTAGAGCACGTGGACCCGCGCCTTTTTCTCCACGCCAACTGCTCAGTGCAGATGATCTCGCCCAGCAGTTACCGCGAGATGCACTTGCCTGTGGAACTCCGCATGGCTGAGCGCATCCAGCCCTTCGGCGTGCATCATTGCGGCGACAACCTGCACCGCATCGCGCCCGTCTACGCGGAGCTACCGGCTATCTTTTTCGGTGTGGGATGGGGCTCCGATGTGGCGAGCTGCCGCGAGGCGTTGCCCGATGCCTTTTTCAACCTGCGCCTCAACCCGGTGCGGATGCTGCAATGCACGCCGCCAGAGATCGCGGAGGACACGGAAAAGCTGCTGCTGGCGGCCGGCTCGCTGGAGCAGGCGGGGGTGTGCTGCATCAACATGGACTACGGCACGTCCGACGACAACATCTTTGCCATGTTTGAGGTAGTTCAGCGCTATCGGCGCTACGGAGCGTAAATGGGTACCCCCTGGGAACGTTTCAAGCAAGCGGCCCGCCTGGGTGAGCCTGAGCAAGTACCCGTCGGTCTCATCGTGGATAGCCCCTGGCTGCCCGGCTACGCGGGCATTGACACGCGCGATTACTTCCTCTTCCCTGACAAATGGCTGGCGATCAACCTGGGGCTGCTGGAGCGCTTTCCCGATGCCGTCTGGATTCCCGGCTTCTGGGTGGAATACGGCATGGCCGCCGAGCCGTCCGCCTTTGGTGTCAAGCTGCGCTTTCATCCCGACCGCCCTCCTTCCATTGAGCCACTGGTGACCGATCTCACCTTCTGGGCCGATGCGAAGCCGGCCAACCCGCACGAAGACGGGCTGATGCCTCTTGTCCTCCGTCTGTATGAAGTGATGGACGAGCGGTTGCGAACCGAGGGGCTGGGCATCAGGATGGTCTGCGCTCGCGGGCCGATGACCGTGGCATCCTGGCTGGTGGGTGTGATGCCTTTGATGATGGGACTCGTCACTAGCCCCATTGAGGTGTCCCGCGTCTTGGATACCGTGACCACCACCCTCATCCGCTGGCTGCACGCCCAACTGGACGCGCTGCGCCAGCCAGAGGGCATCATGCTGCTCGACGACATCGTGGGCCTGGTGTCGAAGCGTCACTACGAGGAGTTCGTTCATCCTCATCTGAGGCGCATTTTCGACGAGTTCGACGGCCTGATCCGCGTCTACCACAACGACACCCCCTGCCCGCACCTGTTGGAGAGCCTGGCCGAGGCCAACTTCGACGTGTTCAATTTCAGCCACCAGGTGGACATCGGCGAGGTCAAGGCTAAAATGGGGCATCGGGTAGCGCTGATGGGCAACGTGCCCCCGCTAGACGTGGGAGTGCGCGGAACGCCTGCCGAGGTGGCGCGGTGGGCGCGAGAGTGTTTGGAAAAGGCGGCGCCAGGAGGCGGGATGATCCTATCCTTCGGCGGCGGCGTCTCGCCGGGCACCCCTGCGGAGAACATTGATGCCTTGCTGCAAGCGGCACGCGAATGGTCGAGGTAAGCGTTTAGGTGTCATTGCGAGCTGCTCCATGTCGCGGTCGCGCCACTCATTGTGTAAGAAACCAACTTTTGATCGCCGAGGTCTCCGACCGAAGGCGGGAGGGCT
>SDBU01005958.1_pt1 | contig 14434 bp, 7 predicted proteins | sample 2277071 | NCBI WGS metagenome assembly SDBU01 (sample SAMN10397929, study PRJNA504765) | marine sediment metagenome | isolation source: marine sediment core GS08_GC12, 126 cmbsf | place: Arctic Ocean: Gakkel Ridge, Loki's castle | collected 2008
CGCTCCCTTTCGCTGAACGAAGATATTACCGAAGCGATAGCGCTGGCCCACGACCTGGGTCATACCCCGTTTGGGCATGCCGGTCAGGACGCTCTGAATGACTGCATGCAACAGTATGGCGGCTTTGAACACAATCTTCAGTCGCTGCGCGTGGTCGATGTACTGGAAGAGCGATACGCTGAATTTCCTGGTCTGAATCTCACATATGAGACGCGTGAAGGAATTCTGAAACACTGTTCCAGTCGTGAAGCAAAGAAACTGGGCGAACTGGGTAAACGGTTCCTGCAAAAAAGACGGCCGGGGGCGGAGGCTCAGCTGGTTAATCTTGCCGATGAAATTGCTTACAACAATCATGATGTAGATGACGGCCTTCGTTACGGCTTGATCGAGATCGATGAATTGTGCGAAATCAAATTATTCGCGGAGCAGTTTGATGAAGTACAACATCGCTATCCCGATTTACCAAAGAGACGGCGCATTCACGAGATTATCCGACGCATGATCAATCGCATGGTGGTTGATCTGGTGGAAAACAGCCAGCGTCGTTTGTCCGATGCCGCTGTCAGCTCACCGGATGAGGTTCGCAATGCGAAAATGAATCTTATCGCCTATAGTGAAGAGCTACGTGAACAGATGCTGGAGTTAAAGCGCTTCCTGCGCCAGCGTCTCTACGATCACTACCGTGTCAGACGCATGAGCCTGAAGTCAGCCAATATAATCAGGCAATTATTCGATGCCTTTATGAACGATGTTCGACTTTTGCCGCCGCAATATCAGGAAAAGATGGGCACGGTTACCGTCGAAGGGACAGGACCGGAGGTGGGTCAAGCCAGAATCATCGCCGATTATATTGCCGGCATGACCGATCGCTATGCGATTGCGGAACACGCCAGGTTATTTGCACCCGAAGTTCCGGTTTAACGGCGACGGGCCTGACAAAGCCCTCTCACAACTGGTGCTGGTCGGGAAATGCCAAATTACCCTTGTTTTTCCGCTATTTTGCGCAATTGAACCCCACTTGCCGCGCCGGTATACTTTCCCGCCATTTGTCCGGGGTAAGCCGGGGGTTTTACGGGCATATGGCAAGTATATTGGGCAATGTATGCGGTAAAGAGATGTCGATGTGAGCAATAACAAGCAAAAACTGAATGGGCTTTATCAGCCATCTTTTGAGAAAGATAGCTGTGGTTTTGGATTAATTGCCCAGATGGATGGCCAGCCCAGTCACTGGCTGGTGAAAACCGCCATCAAATCCCTTGCCTGCCTTACGCACCGCGGTGCGGTGGCCGCCGATGGCAAAACCGGTGATGGTTGTGGTTTGTTGCTGCGCAAACCTGATGCATTTCTGAAGTCCGCTGCCGAAGAGCAGGGTTTTGATCTCGCTGACATCTATGCCGTCGGTTTGGTATTTCTGCACCAGGACGAACGCAAAGCCGACAACGCCCGCGACTGTGTTAATCGAAAGTTGCAGGACAATGGGTTGCTTGTCGCCGGCTGGCGCAAGGTACCGGTTAACCCCGACGCTTGTGGCGAAGAAGCGCTCAAGACCTTGCCCGCCATCGAGCAGGTGTTTGTGAATGCACCTGAGGGGATGGGCGATGCAGAGTTCGAACGGCGACTGTATGTCGCCCGGCGGCTTGCCGAAAAATCCCTCGAAGACGATGACGATACCTTTTATATAGCCAGCTTGTCGTCACGCGTGATTTCCTACAAGGGCCTGGTGATGCCGGCCAACCTAACCGTGTTCTATGAGGATCTGCAAAACGAGGTGCTGACTTCTTCGTTGTGCGTTTTTCATCAGCGTTTTTCTACCAATACCTGGCCTCAGTGGCGCCTGGCGCAACCCTTCCGATACCTTGCTCATAACGGCGAGATCAACACCATTCAGGGCAATCGTATCTGGTCAGTGGCTCGCAGTCATAAATTCAAAACGCCGTTGCTGCCTGACATGGACGAAATACTTCCATTAGTAAATGTGGAAGGCTCTGATTCTTCCAGCCTCGACAATATGCTGGAAGCACTGCTGGCCGGCGGTATGAATATATTCCGCGCCATGCGGTTATTGATCCCGCCTGCCTGGCAAAACATAGAGACCATGGACGCGGATCTGCGCGCATTCTATGAATATAACTCCATGCACATGGAGCCGTGGGACGGTCCGGCCGGTATTGTTCTGACTGACGGTCGTTATGCAGCCTGCAGCATGGACCGTAATGGCCTGCGGCCGGCACGCTGGGTGATAACGAAAGATCGTCATATCACCCTCGCTTCTGAAATCGGTGTTTACGATTATGCGCCAGGTGACGTGTTGATGAAGGGTCGACTCAAGCCGGGACAGATGATCGCGGTCGATACTGAAACCGGCAAATTACTGTTACCGGAAGACATCGACAATCAGCTGAAAGCAGTACAGCCATATAAAAAGTGGATGTCAGAACGCGCACGCCACCTGAAGTCACTGCTCGAAGAGGAACGTGCCAGCAACTACATGGCCAGGGAGCAACTGAACATTTACCAGAAGATGTTCCAGGTCAGCTTTGAAGAGCGCGATGAAGTCATTCGGGTATTGGGGGAAAATGGTCAGGAAGCCGTCGGTTCCATGGGCGACGATACACCGTTCCCGGTATTGTCAAAGCTGGTGCGATCCCCGTTCGACAATTTCAGGCAGCAATTTGCGCAAGTGACCAATCCGCCGATTGACCCCATTCGCGAACAAATTGTCATGTCACTGGAAACCTGTCTGGGCCGCGAACGAAATTTATTTGAAGAGACACCACAGCATGCTGATCGATTACTGGTGGATTCCCCCGTTCTATCCAGTGGTAAGTTTCAGCAACTGCTGGAAATGGGTAATACAGAAACAGACTATGCGACTGAATTGATTTCGCTGAATTATCCGCAAGATGTTTCCCTCAAAGAGGCAATTGTTGACATCACCAACAAGGCAGTCAAAGCCGTCAATAATGGCAAGGTTGTGTTGGTGATGAGCGATCGTGACATCGCCGATAACAAGCGTCCGGTGCATGCCCTGTTTGCGACCGGTGCTGTACACCATCGCCTGGTACATGAGGGGCTGCGTTGCGACGCCAATATAGTAGTTGAGACCGCCACTACCAGAGATCCGCACCATTTTGCGGTATTAATCGGCTATGGCGCCACCTGTGTGTATCCTTATCTTGCCTATGAGTGCCTGCATGACTTGGTGCGCTCGGGCGAGATCGGCGGCGACCGTGACGTCGCTGAGCTGGAAGCGAATTACCGTACGGGTATAAACAAGGGCCTCTACAAGATTACATCGAAGATGGGTATCTCCACCATCGCCAGTTATCGCGGTGCACAGTTGTTTGAATCTGTGGGCCTGCATCAGGATGTAGTGGACCTGTGTTTTGTCGGCACTATCAACCGCATTTCCGGTATCCGCTTTGAAGATTTTGAGTCTGACCAGAAAGCACTGTGCAAGCTTGCGTGGAATCCCCGTAAGCTGATTGATCAGGGTGGCTTGATGAAATACATCCACGGTGGCGAAGACCACGCCTACAATCCGGATGTTGTGCACGCCATTCAGGCCGCTGTTATCAGCAACAACATGGAACAATGGAAGGTTTATTCACGGATGGTGAATGAACGTGACCCCATTACCCTGCGCGACTTGATTCAGTTGCGCGAAGATATAAGTCCCATTTCCATCGATGAGGTCGAGCCGGTAGCCGATATTGTGACGCGATTTAATTCTGCCGCCATGAGCCTCGGGGCGTTGTCACCGGAGGCCCATGAAACGTTGGCAATAGCGATGAATCGTTTAGGTGCCCGTTCCAATTCCGGTGAGGGCGGCGAAGATCCGGTCCGATACGCGACCGAGCGCCGTTCAAAGATCAAACAAGTGGCATCGGGTCGTTTTGGTGTCACACCGGCCTACTTGAAGTCAGCCGAAGTGATGCAGATCAAGATTGCACAGGGTGCCAAACCAGGGGAGGGCGGCCAGTTACCGGGGCACAAAGTGAACGACCTCATTGCAGAACTGCGTTACTGCAATGAGGGGGTGTCTTTGATATCACCGCCGCCACATCACGATATTTATTCGATTGAAGATCTGGCGCAATTGATCTATGACCTCAAGCAGGTTAACCCGGACGCGCTGGTGTCCGTAAAACTGGTTGCCGAAGCCGGGGTAGGTACTATTGCCGCCGGTGTGGCCAAGGCCTATGCCGACCTCATTACCATCTCGGGTTACGACGGCGGTACCGGGGCGTCACCCCTGACCTCGGTTAAATATGCCGGTAGTCCCTGGGAGCTGGGCCTCAGCGAAACCCACCAGATTCTGCGTGCCAACAATCTGCGCAACAAGGTCCGTCTGCAAACCGATGGCGGATTAAAGACCGGTCTCGATGTGATTAAGGCGGCGATTCTGGGCGCAGAAAGTTTTGGTTTTGGTACCGGCCCCTTGATCGCTATGGGTTGCAAGTACCTGCGCATTTGTCATCTGAACAATTGCGCCACCGGTGTCGCCACTCAGGATAAAGTGTTGCGCATGGATTACTACCGCGGCGAAGTGCAATCCGTGATCAACTATTTCCGCTTTATCGCTGAAGAAGTTCGTGAGTATCTCGCAGCTCTGGGCGCAAAGAACTTCAACGATATCATCGGCCGCACCGATTTGATGAGAATTATCAGTGGCAATACTGCCAGGCAGCAATCACTGGATTTGTCAGCCCTTATCAGTGATGGCGGTGTTGATGCAGACAAGCCGCAGTACTGTACCGAAGCCTTCAACTCCCCATTTGACAAAGGTGAGCTTGCCGAGCAGATGGTAGACGACGCCTTGGATGCGATTGAAGGCAGAAAGGGTGGTGAATTTCAGTACGCGGTGCGCAATACCAACCGTTCTATCGGTGCGCGCCTGTCAGGTGAAATTGCAGGCCGCTACGGCAATCTCGACATGGAAGACAAGCCGATTATCCTGCGCCTCACCGGTACTGCCGGCCAGAGTTTCGGCGTGTGGAACGCCGGTGGCCTGCATATGTATCTGGAAGGTGATGCCAACGACTATGTCGGCAAGGGTATGGCCGGTGGAAAACTGGTGATTTACCCGCCGCGACAAAGTAGTTTCAAGAGTCATGAGACCACCATTATTGGTAATACCTGTTTATATGGTGCCACCGGAGGAAAATTATTCGCCGCCGGTCTTGCTGGTGAGCGCTTTGGTGTGCGCAACTCCGGTTGCCACGCTGTTCTCGAGGGCGTGGGCGATCACGGTTGTGAATACATGACAGGCGGTCATGTCACGGTTCTTGGCAGCACTGGTATCAATTTTGGTGCGGCCATGACCGGCGGTTTCGCTTATGTATACGATGAGGCCAATCAGTTCGTTGATTGTATTAATCAGGATATTGATATACAGCGCATTGGACCGGAGAACATGGAGGCGCACCGTAACCACTTGCTTGAAATTATCGATGAGTTTGTTGCTGAAACCGGTAGCAAACGCGGTAAGTTCTTCCTCGATAATTTTGCAGATTGTATTGGCAAGTTCTGGTTGGTGAAACCGAAGGCCGCCAAGTTCGAATCGCTTCTGGAGGACCTGCGCCGCGCTGCCGCATAACGCGAAGATAGTCCGGGGTTTAATAATGGGTAACAATTTTCAATTCATCCAGATTCAGTGTCAAGAGCCGGAAAAAAAGACAGTAACGGCCCGTATCCAGAATTTTTGCGAGATTTATGGCGCCTTCGACAAGCAGCAGGCCGCTGAACAGGCAGACCGTTGCCTACAGTGCGGTAATCCTTATTGCGAGTGGAAGTGTCCGGTTCACAATTACATTCCCAACTGGTTAAAGTTGATCGCTGAAGGCAACATCAACGAAGCTGCGGAATTATTGCATCGCACCAATAGTTTGCCGGAGATCACCGGCCGGGTGTGCCCACAGGACCGTTTGTGTGAAGGTGCCTGCACACTGAATGAAGGCGGTTTTGGTACCGTAACAATCGGTTCAATCGAGAAATATATTTCGGATACTGCGTTTGCCCAGGGGTGGCGGCCGGAACTGTCGCAGGGTCAGGACACCGGTAAACAGGTGGCAATTATAGGCGCCGGTCCGGCTGGACTGAGTTGTGCCGACGTATTGGCGTGCAACGGTGTCAAGGCAACGGTGTTTGATCGTTACCCTGAGATCGGTGGCCTGCTCACCTTTGGCATTCCCGAATTCAAGCTGGAAAAATCGTTGATTACAAACCGGCGCAGTGTTTTTGAAGATATGGGCATCGAGTTTCGACTGGGTGTGGATGTCGGTAAGGATATTTCATTCAGCAAGATCCTTGATGAATACGACGCGGTGTTTTTGGGTATGGGTGCATACAAGTACATGCAGGCCGATATTCCGGGCGCCGCGCTTGATGGCGTCCATGCCGCGCTGGATTTTCTGATATCGAACATCAACCATACCCACGGTTATGAGAAGGATGCAGCCGATTTTATCGATCTGCGAGGCAAAAACGTGGTGATACTCGGCGGTGGCGATACCGCCATGGATTGCAATCGCACCACGCTCCGACAACAGGCTACAAACGTAATTTGTGCTTATCGCCGGGATGAGGAAAACATGCCGGGCTCAAAACGCGAGGTGGGAAATGCCAAGGAAGAGGGCGTGCAGTTCAGGTTTAATCTTCAGCCGGTTGAAATTGTCGGCAATGGCAAAGTAGAGGGCGTCAAAGTGGTCACTACAACGCTGGGTGAGCCCGATGAACGTGGTCGCCGCCGCCCCGAGCCGGTAGCAGGTAGCGAAGAGATAATACCCGCAGACAGTGTCATTATTGCATTTGGCTTCCAGCCCAGTCCGGCGGATTGGTTTGCCGATCATGATATTGGTGTTGACAGCCGTGGCCGCGTAAAGGCGCTCGAAAAACAGGAATACAAGTTCCAGACTACCAATCCAAAAATATTTGCCGGTGGTGATATGGTTCGTGGGTCAGACTTGGTGGTGACTGCTATATGGGAGGGGCGCGAAGCCGCCGACGGTATTCTGGAGTATCTGGCTGTATAACCCACCCCTGTCGCATTCTGATAATGCCACAGACAATTAAAAGAAAGAATTTATGGCAGAATTAAAAAACGATCGTTTTCTGCGCGCCCTGATGCGCCAGCCAGTAGATATGACACCGGTCTGGATGATGCGTCAGGCAGGTCGCTATTTGCCGGAGTATCGGGACACACGCGCCAAGGCGGGTGACTTTATAGCGCTATGTTCAACGCCGGAGCTGGCGTGTGAAGTCACCTTGCAGCCGCTTGAACGCTTTGCACTGGATGCTGCGATTCTATTCTCCGATATTCTCACCGTGCCCGATGCCATGGGGTTGGGGCTTTATTTTGAAACTGGAGAAGGCCCGAAGTTTAAGAATCCCGTCAGAACCTCTGCGGACATCGATGCTCTGAGACGCCCTGATCCCGAACAAGAATTGCGCTATGTCATGGATGCGGTACGCCTGATTCGCAAGGAGCTTGACGGGCGTGTACCGCTGATAGGTTTCGCCGGTAGCCCGTGGACTATTTCCACCTACATGGTAGAAGGCGGTAGCAGTAAAACATTCGATGTTATTAAACAGTTGATGTTCGATCAGCCGGCAATGCTACATCGATTGCTCGAAAAGGTTGCCGCATCGGTTATTGAATATATCAATGCACAAATCGCCGCCGGCGTGCAGGCAATAATGATATTCGATACCTGGGGAGGCGCACTCACCCCGCGTGACTATCGGGAATTCTCGCTGCGGTACATGCAACAGATCGTAGACAGCTTGACTCGCGAGGCAGACGGGCGCGCCGTACCGGTGATCCTGTTTACCAAGAACGGCGGCCAATGGCTGGAGATTATGGCTGACACCGGCTGCGATGCCCTGGGAATTGACTGGACCACTGACATGGGCGAAGCGAGAGCCCGGGTGGGTGACCGTGTTGCCCTGCAGGGTAATATGGACCCCTGTGTTCTGTATGCCTCACCGGATCGCATACGCGAAGAAGTTGCTGGCATACTGCACAGTTATGGCGAAGGGTCCGGCATGGTGTTTAATCTCGGCCACGGTATTCATCCTCAAGTTGACCCCGAACACGCTGCTGCATTTATTGAGGCCGTGCACGAATTGAGCGCCAGCTACCACAAGAATTAGCGCCTCCCTCCCGCGCCTGCATTCTCATTTCCTTTTCTGGCATTGTGGCCAGATGGATGTTACTTAATAAGGTAAGTGTATCTGGTCAATGAGGGAGTGAGGTGAAGTTACTGCTTTTGATCATCGTTTTTGCCGGCAATCTGTTTTTGTCCATCGCATCGTTCGCCAGTGATATCAATCCCGACTATTGTCTTGCCCTGCGCAAACTCAGTGTGTCGGTTGCAAACCAGATGCGTAAGGGCGTGCCACTGGAATCCATGATCGCCTGGGCAGAGTCGCAGGAGTACCGTGTCGAACAATATCTGGATGATCCTCAGGCGGTGCTGCGGCCCATCGTTTATTATATCTACAACTTTCAGCATGACCCGAAGACTTCACCTGATCAAATCGGCAACCTGGTAATCGGCCAGTGTCGCAACGGGTCCTATGGAAATATTCCGCCGCGAGACGCATCGAGCGCATTTAATCAACATCAACCCAAAAAACGAGAGAATATTGTTGAAAGTGCGAGTGTCAGCATGGGGACGGGTTGGCCGATCGCTGAAGGGCTGGTGGTAACCAATTACCACGTCATTTCAGGCCGTAACGATATTACGCTGATTCTTACGGACAAAAGACGGTTGAGCGCGAGCATTATGGAAGTGGATACCGAAAATGATCTGGCCCTGTTACGAGTCGATGATGTAGATGCCTTGCCTCCTGCTTTGATGATCGCTGAGAAACCGGCCCCGCTGGGGGCAAAAGTATTCACTATCGGTTATCCGCACCCCGATATTATGGGCAGCCAGCCCAAGTTGACCGACGGTATTGTCAGTGCCCTCAGTGGACTGCAGGATGACAAGCGCACTTACCAGATTACAGTCGCCCTGCAGAGCGGTAATAGCGGCGGTCCCTTGATCAATATGGAGGGCAAGGTTGTTGGTGTGGTGACTTCCAAATTGAGCGCCATGAGTGTCTTTCGGTGGACTGGAGACCTGCCTCAAAACGTGAACTATGCAATGAAAAGCGGCCTGTTGCTGGATTTACTCAAACGTCTGAAAGAACAGGACCTGATTCTGGATGAGGTCGATTCTGGCGGTGGAAATCTGCAAACACTGGCGGCGGCGATAAAAGACTCTGTGCTGATCGTGGTTGCGCAATAAACTCGCTAATAGCCAGTCAGGGCTGCAATTCTTGCAACTTTGCATCAAAAACAGGCGATAAGTTGTTATTTTCTATTGCTTCTGGCTAAATTCCACTCTAAATATTAAGTACGGGATATTTGCACACTCAGGTGCTTGAACGGAGGTATCGAGCTTGTCGGCTACATCTGCAGATGACGATCTGATCGACTTGATTCAGGCACAGCTCGAAGGATTGCGCGAAACTCCAGATGGGTTGTTCCTGTACCGCATGATTGACCGCGGCCTGCAAAACCGTGGTGGCGAGTATACCGGCGATACAGGCCGAGACTTCATTACTTTCCTGCAGGCCCTGCTGCAGAAATACGCCGCCAATCCCGATGGTGATACCGTCACCCGCATTAAGGTGCGCTTGCTGCAACAGCGACTGAAACCTCATCTGGAGGGTGACCAGGAGAAGACCGCCCCCGCCCCGATGATTGCACCCAAACCGCCAAAGCCGGAAGAGGTGATAATTGAGGGCTTACCCGAAGAACACGAGCCGCCCGTGCTCGAAAAAATTAAAGGTCAAGTGCCCGATGGGGCGCCGAAATCAATTCCGTCGTCCCCGGAATCTCTTGAGATCGATGGTCTGGAGCTGGACGAGTCGGTGTTTGAAGAAGAACTGCAACAAAGAACAGCAAATGAAATTGTAGAAGAACGTCGACCGCTTTTTGTTGAAGAGAGCGACCCGGCTGAAAATGAAAACATCGATAAAAGAGCACCAGAATTAACCAGTGAATATTCAGTGTCAGCGGAAGATCAGGCGTTACGAGAAGCCAAGGCCGAGGCTATCAGGGCCTCGCTAAAACCGCTGGTAACATCCAAAGAAGAAGCGAAGGCCTCAACGAAGTCATCGGCGAGCAACAGAGACCGTTATGAAATCGATTTCCATGTCCCCAGTGATGTCAGGGATGAGCTGTCAAGAAGTAGTCATCAAGCAAGTAAAATAAGTAAAGCTAGAAAAGCGAGCAAAGCAAACAAAGCGAGCAAAGCAAGCAAAGCAAGATCGTCCGCAACGCGTTCGATTGAACCGGACATTGTTGTCGGTGACGATTCCGCCTCGTCATCAGTACTGCCGCCCGCCGCGAATAAAAGTAACTCAATTGCGGTGCAGTCCGGATCGACCGTGCAATCCAGAAATACCAGCCGGGAGCGCATTGACAAGCTGCACAAAACCTTTGCCGGCAAGCTGGCCGAAAGTATTTCCCGCTCCCGGGAATACCATAGTTTGCTGAGGTCCAACCTCAAGGCCCTTAAGCTTGCCGACAGGCCTGATGATGTGCTCGATATCAAGCACCTGCTGATAATAGGGCTGGAGGATTTGCTCAGAGGTAACACAGCGCTTGGCAAGGATCTTGATACCACCAGTCATTATTTGAAAATCAGTAAGCTTGATCGCAATTTACTGAAAGATGAACTCGGTCGCATGCGGGATAAGAGCATGGTGGACGAGTTGACGGGGCTGCAGAACAAGATTGCCTTTGGCAAGCAACTAGAAGCTGAGATTGGCCGCAGCAAACGATACGGATTCTCTCTGGCGCTCTCGATTATTGCGCTGGATCAGCTCGATGCCTATCGTGAGCTGAACGGAAAGGATGCGATAGAGGAAGTTATCAGAACGTTTGCTAATCAGATCTTGACCGGTTTTCGTGGTTACGATGCGGTGGCGAGATTGAATCACAGCAGATTCGGTATTTTATTCCCCAATACCCAGAAGGAAGGTGCATTAAGTGCCCTGGAAAAGGCACAGAAGCGCGCTGCCAATACCGTAATACAGATTAATGGTAATAGTCTGCGTTTGCCCACGTTTACCAGTTCACTAACACTCTACTCCCCTGGGGACAAGCCAGAGACATTGATGAAGCGTGCCTACGATGCGCTTGCACTTGTCGACGAATATACCCGTGACAAGATAATCGTTGCGCTTGCTCAGACTTAACGGCTTGAATTCACACCCGGCGAATGTGATGATTGCCGCCCAACAAGACAATCAACACGGACAAGCGGGAGCATTTCATGCGAAGACATTTTTTAGCCATTATCTTGTTGGTCACTGCCGGCGCTGCAAAAGCAGACGGCCTTGATATTTTCATTAACAACAATACCGTTAGCGTCGACTACCTCACCACGTATCGTGGATCGGATATTGACTTCGGTATTCTGACCAGCACCTCTGGTAACTGGGTAGCCAGCGCGGGTCTGCTGGTGCTCGGAAGAGAGTATGGTTCAAGTTCCAAATTCGAGGGTGGCCTGGGTGCCAAGATCTATTTTTCATCCATTGGCGGAAAATCGATAACGGCCGCAGCGATTGGTGGACAGGCAACCTACTTTCCGCGGTCGTCAAAGTTTGGCGTGGGTGGTTATATCTATTTCTCGCCCGATATCATTACTTTTGGCGGAACCAGCTTTACTGAACTTGGTGTTAGAGCGGAATACCGGATGATTGAAACTGCCAGCGCCTATGTGGGTTTACACAATATCACTGTAAATCCGGATGCCGGTGGCAAGGTAAATCTGGACGATGGCTTGCATGTGGGCATCAATTTACGTTTTTAACGTGCTGACGAGAGTCTGCCAAAGTAGCATTACTGTTTAAGCCCGCCGACTGGCGGGCTTTTTACTGGATCGAGTCATGAAATTTGAACAACCCCTGCTCGAGGCAAGACTGATTCAGCGCTACAAACGATTCCTTGCGGATGTGGAATTACCCAATGGCAGTCTATTGACTGCCCATACCCCGAACACCGGCGCTATGCTTGGTTGCGCCGAACCGGGAAGTCGCGTGTGGTTGCGTGATACCGCCAATCCAAAACGAAAATATGTTTACTCCTGGGAGCTGGTTGAAGCCTCCTCCGGTGTGCTGGTCGGTATCAATACCGGTCTGCCGCCGAAACTGGTGCAGGAGGCTATCGCTGATGGACTCATTTCTGAATTGCAGGGCTATAAAATCCTGAGGCGCGAAGTGCGTTATGGTCTGGAAAACAGCCGTATCGACTTACTGCTTCAGGACGGGCCAGCCCCGGACTGCTACGTCGAGGTCAAAAACGTTACCGCCATCACCGAGAGCGGCGTAGCCATCTTCCCGGATGCCGTTAGTGCCCGGGGCAGAAAACATCTGCGTGAACTGATGGAAATGGTCAAGCAGGGATATCGGGCCGTTATATTCTACTGTGTGCAAAGGCAGGATGCGGAATCGCTCAGCCCGGCAGATGCGATAGACCCCGAATATGGAGAGACGATGCGGCGGGCTATGAATGCCGGCGTGGAGGCAATCGCCTTTCGGGCGACCGTAAGTCCGCAGGAAATCAGGCTTGCAGATCGATTGCCGGTAATAATATAAGGGGTGGTGAAAAAAAACGCGAGCCGGTTTATTCATAGCAACTGTGCGTTAGAAAATACCAGTAGGGAGTAAGTCCATTTTTCATCCACGAAGATTATCGGTGCCTTCTACCTAGATACGCTGCAAGGTTTTCATCGGTGGCTGATTGACCACAGAGCGCACGCCCAGGGTGCCAGCGATGCCGACTCCCAGCGCGCCGCCGAGTATGCCCAGAATCCAAAGCTCAATACCTGGCCGATAAGTCAGGTGGAACACCTGCTGGGCCAGAACGTAACCCACTACATTGGCCGAAATTGCTGCCAACAGTCCAGACAGCATGCCCAGGGTGACAAATTCTGCTGCGATACCCTGCATTAGCTGTCTACGACTGGCGCCCAGGGTACGGAGAATCGCGCCCTCGAATCGACGTTCGTCCTGCGTTGCCTGAATGGCTGCCAGCAACACGGTGATGCCGGCGGCAAGAGTAAACAGGAATACAAATTCTACCGCGACCGTTACCCGGTCCATAATATTGCGTACCTTGCTCATCAGCGCACTGATGTCGATAACAGTAAAGTTGGGAAAGTGTTTCACTAGTCGGCTGAGCATACCGGGATCCCCTGGTGGCATATGAAAGCTGGTAATAAAACTGGTGGGAAAATTTTCCAGCACGCCCGGTGGCGTCACCATAAAAAAATTGACGTTGAAACTGTCCCAGTCGACGCTGCGCAGACTGGTGACGGTAAGCGAAAGCGGTTCACCCACAACGCTAAACTGTATCGTATCGCCCAGTTTGACACCCAGTCGTTTGGCAATCCCTTCTTCCAGTGATAGCTGGGGGTGGCCGTGAGTCTCTTTGCTCCACCACTTTCCAGCAGTAATGCGATTGTCAGTTTGCATTTCACTGCGCCAGGAAATGTTCTGGTTTCGCTGGAGAAGCCGTCGTGCGCGCCTATCGCCAAGGTGCGACAGGTCGATGGGCTTGTCATTAATGCCCGTTAACCGTGCGCGCACAATGGGATACAAATAAGGCGGGGCGATCTTGTTTTTCAGGAAAAAACGTCTGGTATCAACTAGTTGGTGTTTTTGAACATTGATCACAAAGTAGTTGGGGGCGTCAAGGGGAAGACTGGATTGCCACTGGTCGACAAGATCATTGCGAACAATGATCAGTAATAGCATCACCATGATACCAAGTCCGAACGCCAGCAGCTGGGCCATGCTGGCCCGTGGTCGACGGGCGATATTGCTGATGCCAAAACGCCAGGCAATACCAACACGCTTGCGCAAGCGACCAACAGCTCTGATTAAACCTGATGACACCAATCCCATTACCAGAAGTGTTGCCACGCCACCACTGGTGACATAAATCACGAGACGGACGTCGCCTGTTAACCACAACATAATCACGATTACAGTCAGGACGGCGAATGCATATACCAACAGGGAGGAACGTGGCAAGTTACCCAGATCGCGTCGCAATACCCGTGAGGGTGGGACATTTCGCAGTCGCAGGATGGGTGGAAGGCTAAAACCCAGCAGAATTACCAGACCAGTGACCATTCCCGCGAGCGCCGGTTTCCAGCCGGGTGGTGGCAACCGCGCCGCCATTAGATCGACAAGGGTCAGCGCCAGGAACCATTGCGCAGCGTAACCGATCAGGACACCCAGCAGGCTGCCGATAATTGCGAGCCATAAAAGTTGCCAGCCATGAATGGCGATAATGAAATTTTGTTGCGCACCGAGACAACGCAGGATCGCGCTGGGATCAAGATGTCGGCTGGCATAGTGGCGAGCG